>Ga0207678_10002061_pt1 | contig 18229 bp, 16 predicted proteins | sample KBSC63metaG_FD_184319 | JGI IMG/M metagenome (GOLD analysis project Ga0207678, IMG submission 184319) | Corn rhizosphere microbial communities from Kellogg Biological Station, Michigan, USA - KBS C6-3 metaG (SPAdes) (version 2) | ecosystem: Host-associated > Plants > Roots > Rhizosphere > Soil ...
AGCGCGATCGAAAAAGCCGGCGTCAAGCCGCGTGAGACGCACAAGCTCCAGCAGCTGAAGACGATCCTTTCGACCGGCTCGCCGCTCGCGCCCGAAAGCTACGACTACGTCTACCGCGACGTGAAGGAGCGCGTGCTGCTCGCGTCGATCTCGGGCGGCACCGACATCATTTCGTGCTTCGCGCTCGGCAATCCGCTGCTGCCCGTCTATCGCGGCGAGCTCCAGTGCCGCGGGCTCGGCATGAAGGTCGAGATTCTCGACGAGAACGGCGAGCCGATCGTCGAGGAAAAGGGCGAACTCGCCTGCACGGCGCCGTTCCCGTCGATGCCGGTGTTCTTCTGGAACGATCCCGATGGCGAAAAATACAAAAAGGCCTATTTCTCGCGCGTGCCGAACGTCTGGTGCCACGGCGACCACGCGCTCCTGACCGAGCACGAGGGCGTCGTGATCTACGGCCGCTCGGACGCGACGCTCAACCCCGGCGGCGTGCGCATCGGCACGGCCGAAATCTACCGCCAGGTCGAGCAGATCGACGAAATCCTCGAATCGATCGCGGTCGGCCAGCACTGGGACGGCGACGAGCGCGTGATCCTGTTCGTTCGCCTGCGCGACGGCGCGACGCTCGACGACGCGCTTCGCGACCGCATCCGCAAACGCATCCGCGAGAACACGACACCGCGTCACGTGCCCGCGAAGATCATCCAGATCGCGGACATCCCGCGTACGATCTCGGGCAAGATCACCGAGATCGCGGTGCGCGACACGATCAACGGGTTACCGGTGAAAAACACCGACGCGCTCGCGAATCCGCAGGCGCTGGAGCTGTATCGCGAGCTGCCCGAGCTCGGTCAGGCGTCATGATGACGAACGTTTACGCGATAGCCGTGCGCTCGCTGCCCGGACCTTCCCGTGCTTAAGTCGGCCTATGTCGGCGCGATGCGCACGATCGCGGCACCGCTTCGAGGAATGGGCGCGCTCGCATCTCTCGAGCGCGCGCCGCGCCGATCGTTCCGGTTCTGGCTCGCGAGCCAGTTCGCGATCCACGACGCGGCCGGGCTCGCGCGCCTCGACGTTCCGTGGTGGACGCTCCCGGCGATCGATGCGGTCGAACAGTGGATCGCCGCGCGAAACGGCAGGGTACGCGTCTTCGAATACGGCAGCGGCGCGAGCACGCTCTGGCTCGCGCGTCGCTGCGATCACGTCACATCGATCGAACACGACGCCGGCTTCGCTCGCGCGACGAGCGCGCTGCTCGCGCGCGACAACGTCGAGGTGCGCGTGATCGAACCCGAACGCAATATCGCGGCGCCGCGCACGCCGTCGGGCCGAAGCGGGTACGAGCACTGCGATTTTTCTTCCTACGTGGACAGCATCGCGATCGGGGGCCGCCACGATCTCCTCGTCATCGACGGGCGCGCGAGAAGCGCGTGCCTCGAGCGAGCGCCGGCGTTCCTCAATCCCGGCGCGTTGATCGTGTTCGACAACTCGCGCCGTCGACGCTATCAGGCCGCCCTCGCGAAGCATGAGGGCCGCATCACGCGCTACCGCGGATGGGCGCCGGCGCTGCCGTATCCGTCGGAGACGTCCCTGATCGATGGTCTCGCCTGACGCGGCCCGGGCGCTTACGGCGCGGGTCGCTCGCCCGCACCGCCCTGGCTCGGCTTCGAACGCACGACGATCTCGTGGATCATGATGCCGAGCGTGCGTCCGTCGTCCGATAGCCCGAGCTTCTTCGGCGACGTCGCTTCCGGAATCGACAGATGCACGCGCAATCCCGAGCCCGGCGCGTGGAACGTGCCGAGATCCAGGCGATGCTCATCCGCGGCCGCACTCTCCTGCGTCACCGTCCATGTCGCGCTCGCATGCTCGGATTGCGCTTCGATCTTCGTGGACCGGCCCGCGCCGAGTTGAACGAGCGAGAACCTCATCGCGAGCTCGCAGCCGGCACCGCTCGCGCACTCGTCGCCGAGCGGTAGCCAGAGATCGGCCGAAGCCGTCGACCACGTGCCTTGCGCCTCACCGTCGTACCAGCCCTTGCCAAGCATGTGCTGCGAAGGCTGCTCGGGTCCTGTCATCGGCACGATCACGTCGAGCGGCATCCGGAACCAGGGCTCCGCGCTGCGCGTCCAGAGGAAGGGCCCGTCCTCCGCCGGATCATGCGCCGGGATTTCGAACGAAGCGAGGTGAAGCGGCAGATCGGGATGCTCACGATCAAGATCGCGCTTTTGCGAGATCAGCGGTCCGTCGCACCGGGCGGCCCAGTCCTCGACGGTGACGCGCCGGATCCGATAGTCGAAGAGGAAATTCGCATACGTTTGCAGCCCGATGTCCACCGCGGGATCTTCCACCGACGGCTCGTCATAGCCGACACAACGCTCCGGACCCGGCGTGTGAACGGAGCGGATGTCGCTTGCAAGCCGATGACGCGTCGCGAACCAGTGAAAGCTGTATTCGAGATTCCTGTCATGGAGTTGCACGCTCGTCATCGCGAACAAGGCCGCGAACGCCGCAGCGCGAACGCCGTACGGCAGCCAGATCAGGCAAAACGCGAGGACGCCGGCTGCAGCGCACCACCCAACGGCGGTCCATCCCGGAATCTGGAACGCCTCCCACAGCGCCGAAACGTTGATCGGATTGAATAGAGTGATGTGCGCGTTGGCGACAAAAACCCACGCGAGCACCCAGGCGATCGCGAACCCGAACACGAAAATGAAACGGCCGGTACGCATGGCGACGAAACCGACTGCGAGCAGCGGCATCAATACGGCTTCGACATACCGGCCGTACATCCATTGATCGAGCCGCTGCGCGTTCTGATACGACGCGAAATGCAGCGCGGAAATGCCGAGTGTCGCGACCACCGCGACGATCATGTAAGTCAGCACGAGAACGTCGGCGGGAAACTCCCGCCGCGATCGGCTCTCGCTCCATCGCCTCGCGACGTAGCTCGCGCCGAACCACGCGAGCCACAGCGTGCCCATCAGCAGATAAGCGGCGTGCCCTGCGACGTAGAGCGCGAGCAAGCGAACGCCATCCAGCCTGGTCAGCGGCGCGAGCATCCACTCGAGCGTCGGATAGCGAAGGTCCGGCGGAAATTCACCGAGCGTGAGGCGCTCCAGCACGAATGGCTCGAGCAGCAACCGATCGATCGCGACGACCGCCGCGAGCCCGCCGAGAAGCGCGACGAATCCCCTCGCGTCGCGTCGCTGCACGGCGATCACGGCGCCGACGGGGATGGCCGATACGACGACCGCCGACGCTCGCGGCGTCACCATGATCAGATATCCGAGCGCCACGCCCCAGCCGAGCCAGGCCCATCCTCCGACGCGGGCCGCCCGAAAGCACAGCAGACAACTCAGCACGAACACGGGCACGAATGCGTTTTCGCAGAACGCGAACGTCGAAAACGACGACCATGCGGGATACGCCGCGGCGACGAGTAACGCAAGCAGCAGCGTTGCGCGCGACTCGTCGGGGAAAAGGCTCTTCAGAAGCCGATCGAGGAGCACGATCGCAACGAGACAGAGGCCGATGTTGAGCGCCTGCACGAAGCGATAGATGACGAACATGTCGTCGAACAGGAAATACAACGGCGCGAGCAGCAGCGAGTAGCCCGCGCGGTACGAGCTCGCGCCGTCGAACGTGAAGCCCGCGAGCGCCGCCGCATTCGCGAGATATCCGCTTTCGTCGCGCAGGAACAACGGCGAAAGAAAGGGACGCGCGACCTGGACGTGCAGAGCCCCCATCGCGACGAGAATCGCGGGCAAGCCAAAACGTTCCATGAGGGCGGTCGCCCTTGCGCGCAAATTCATTCGACAATCGCGTGATAATCCCCAAAGCAAGAATATCACGCGCGAATCCGGAACTCGGCCGAAGCGGCCCTTCGGCAACACCTTGTGTAAACTAGGAAGCGACGCCGCGGGCATCGGTGATGCGGCATGAATCGCCGCCGGAAACGCCTTCCGTTCACATGTGCCTCGCCCCGAACACACCTTCATGAAAGTCGCCGCGCGCCGCATCCTGCGAGCGATCGGCCTGTTGCTGTCGGTGATTGCGATCCTCTGGATCGCAACGCGATTCGCACGGGGCGGCGCGTTCGATCTTCTGGAACAGGGTTCGATTTCGAAGGGCCGGCTGGTCACCGTGCTCGCAGCGCTCGCGGTTGCCTATGCCGCAGCGGCCGTGCTTCTCGCACTCGCGTGGTGGCGCCTGATCGCAGCGCTCGCCACGGATCACGCGGTGCCCGTCGCGCAGACGATGGCTGCCTATGCCGTCAGCCAGTATGGAAAATACCTGCCCGGAAACGTCGCGCACTACGCGATCCGGCACGCGTGGATTCGCCGCTACGGAATTCCGCATGCGAGCCTCGGGCTGGCTTCGGTTCTCGAAGCCGCGTTGCTGCTGCTTTCGGCGTCGGCGCTGACGCTGCTCGGCGACACGCGCGCACTGCGTGCGCTGTCTATCGTCGATACGCGCGTTGCCCTCGCGCTGCTCGTGGCGGTGCTGATCGGGCTCGGATTCGCGCTTCGTGCGTTGCGTCGCGGCGCCTTTCATGATCGATTTCGCCTGCCGCCGTTTCCGCCGATGTCCGTGCTGCTCGTCTGCGTGGCGTGCTACTGCGGATTCTTCGTGGCCTCCGCCGCGTGCCTCGATGGGCTCGCACATGCGCTTTCGATTCCCGCCGTGTCGTTCGCCATGCTGCTGGCTGCGGGCGCCGCGAGCTGGCTTGCGGGATTCATCGTGATCGGCGCACCCGGTGGTCTCGGCGTGCGCGAAGCGACATTCGTGGCGCTCGCAGGGCCTGCGCTCGGCGAAGACCGCGCGCTACTGCTCATCGGACTCTTTCGCATCGTCACGTTCCTCGGCGATACGCTTGTGCTCGCGGCCGGCACGGCCGTGCTCCGCCTGCAACGGAAACCCGCGCCATGACCTGGCTTCGCAGCAACGCGTTCCTCCTCCTTTACATCGCGCTCACGACCGCGAGCCAGCTCATCATGCGCTGGCAGGTGACCGCCGCGGCGCCCTCGGCCGGCAGCCGCTTCGGCTTCATCGTGTCGATGCTGCTGACGCCGTGGGTCTGGGCCGCGATCCTCGCGACGTTCCTCGCGGGTCTCGCATGGATGCTCGCGCTGACGCGCTTCGAGCTCACCTATGCGTTTCCGTTCACGGGCGTCACCTTCGCGCTGATCCTCGTCGCGGGCGCGTTCCTGTTCGGCGAGCACGTCGGGCCTGGCCGCATCGCGGGCACGCTGCTCGTGCTGCTCGGGCTCATCGTGATCGTGCGCTCGGCGTGAGCGAAGCGCGCGCCTCGTACGATCCGGCGCACTTCGCGCGACTCTTCGCGCTCGAAGCGCGAAGCTTCTGGTTCCGCGGCCGCAGCGATCTGATCGAATGGTCGATCGCGCGTTATTTTCCGGGCGCGCGCGATTTCCTCGAAGTCGGCTGCGGCACGGGTTACGTGCTTGATCGACTGCACCGCGCGTTTCCAGCGCTTTCGCTCTCGGGCAGCGAGCTGTACGAAGAAGGCCTCGCCTGCGCGCGCGAGCGGCTCGGCGATGCGGCCACGCTGCGACAGGCCGACGCGACCGACCTCGGCATGCGCGAGGCGTTCGATGCAATCGGCGCCTTCGATGTCGTCGAGCACATCGAAGACGACCGCCGCGTGCTTGCGAATCTCCATGCGGCGCTCCGTCCGGGCGGCGGCCTGCTGCTGACGGTGCCGCAGCACGCGTGGCTCTGGAGCGGCACCGACGTAGCCGCTCACCACGTGCGGCGCTACGCGAAGGCCGATCTCGTCGCAAAGCTTCGCGACGCCGGGTTCGACGTGCTGCGCGTGACGTCGTTCGTGAGCCTTCTGCTGCCCGCGATGTGGCTCGCTCGCCGCCGCGAGCGCGACGGCATGGCCGAGGTCGAGGCCGAGCTCGCGCTGCCGCCGCTCGCGAACGCGATCGGCGCCGCGACGCTCTGGATCGAGCGCATGCTGACCCGCCTCGGCGTCGACCTTCCGGCCGGCGGCTCGCTGCTCGTCGTCGCTCGGCGCCGCGGCTAGCCGTTTGTGTACACTTTCGCCGCCGCGACACCGCCAGCCCTGACGCACCCGATGAGTCGAGACGGAATTCCGTTCAACAGGCCGTACATGACCGGCCGCGAGCTCGAGTACATCGCCGAGGCTCACGCGAAGGGACACCTATCCGGCGACGGGCTCTTCACGAAGCGCTGCCACGCGTGGCTCGAGCAGACGACCGGCACGCGCCGCGCGCTGCTCACGCATTCGTGCACGGCCGCGCTCGAAATGTCGGCGCTGCTGCTCGACCTCGAGCCCGGCGACGAAGTGATCATGCCGTCGTTCACGTTCGTCTCGACCGCGAACGCGTTCGTGCTGCGCGGCGCGGTGCCCGTGTTCGTCGACATTCGCGCCGACACGCTGAACCTCGACGAGAACCTCATCGAAGCCGCGATCACGCCGAGGACGCGCGCCATCTGCGTCGTCCATTACGCGGGCGTCGGCTGCGAGATGGATGCGATCGGCGCGATCGCGGCGCGCCACGACCTCGCGGTCGTCGAGGATGCGGCGCAGGGCATCCTGTCGACCTATCGCGGCAAGCCACTCGGCGCGATCGGCGCGCTCGGCGCGCTGAGCTTTCATGAAACGAAGAACGTGATCTCGGGCGAAGGCGGCGCGCTGCTCGTCAACGACGAGCGCTTCGTCGAGCGCGCCGAGATCATCCGCGAGAAAGGCACGAACCGCTCGCAGTTCTTCCGCGGCCAGGTCGACAAGTACACGTGGGTCGACATCGGCTCGTCGTATCTGCCGAGCGAGATCATCGCCGCGTTCCTCGCGGCGCAGCTCGATGACGCCGGGCGCATCACGGCCGAGCGCCTCGCGATCTGGAACGACTATCACGCGGCGCTCGAACCGTACGAAGCGCGCGGCCTGCTGCGCCGCCCGATCGTGCCCGCGCACTGCACGCACAACGCGCACATGTACTACGTGCTGCTGCGCGACCTCGAAACGCGCACGCGCTTCATCGCGATGCTGCGCGAGGTCGGCGTCAATCCGGTATTCCACTATGTTCCGCTGCACAGCGCGCCCGCGGGACGCCGCTACGGCCGCGCATCGGGCGATCTCGCGATCACCGATCGCGTGAGCGACAGCCTCGTGCGTCTGCCGCTCTGGCTGCCGTCGCTCGACGAGCCGCGCGTGATCGCCGCGATCGAGGCCTTCTTCCGATGACGACCGCGACGCCGCGCATTTCGGTCGTGAGCCCCGTCTACGGATGCGCGGGTTGCCTGCGCGAGCTCGTCGCGAGACTGACGTCCACGCTATCCGCGCTCGGCGAAACCTGGGAGATCGTGCTCGTCGACGACGCGAGCCCCGATGGCGCCTGGCCCGTCGCGCGCGAGCTCGGCGCGGCCGATGCGCGCATCAAGGCGGTCGCGCTCTCGCGCAATTTCGGCCAGCACCACGCGATTTCGGCGGGGCTCGACTACGCGAGCGGCGACTGGATCGTCGTGCTCGACTGCGACCTGCAGGATCGCCCCGAAGAGATCGCGCGGCTCTGGGCGAAGGCGCAGGAAGGTCACGACGTCGTCTTCGCGGAGCGCGAAACGCGCCAGGACAACTGGCTGAAACGCACGCTGTCGCGCGGATTCATCGCACTGCTCAACCGCCTCAGCGGCGCGAACTACGACTATCGCACCGCGAACTTCGGGATCTACGCGCGCGCGGTCGTCGATGCCGTGCGCAGCATGGGCGATCCCTCGCCGTTCTTTCCGATCATGGTGCGCTGGACCGGCTTTCGCACGACGTCGATGCCCGTGCAGCACGACGCGCGCGGCGACGGCGAAAGCTCGTACACGCTGCGCAAGCTCGCGCGGCTCGCGCTCGAAACCGTTCTCTCGCATTCGGACAAACCGCTGCGGCTCGTCGCGGCGCTCGGTCTCATCGTCTCGGTGATCGCGCTCGCGATCACCGCGTTCAGCGTGCTGCGCTACCTCCACGGCGACGTGACCGTCGCGGGCTACACGAGCGTGATCGCGTCGATGTGGCTTCTCGCGGGCGTGATGCTCTTCTGCATGGGCATCATCGGGCTCTACGTCGGGCGCGTGTTCGAGAGCGTCAAACGGCGACCGCTTTACGTCGTGCGCGAGCGGGTCAACCTGTGAGCGGCACGCGCGAGCTGCCGGGCTTTCGCGAATCGCCGACCGAGTCCGCGCGATTCGGCCTGCGCGTATTCCGCGCCGAAGCCAGCGCGATCGACGCCGAGGCGCTCGTCGACGCGCTCGCGCGCGAACGCGTCGACATCGCGATCGTGCGTATTCCCGCGCATGCGCTCGGCTCGCTGCAGACGCTGCGCGTTCGCGGTCTCGTGCCGATCGTCGCGGATACGATCGTGCGCTACGAAACGAGCCTGCCGATTACGCCGCTCGTGCTCGACGAAAGTGTCACGTTCCGGCCAGCGACCGTGCGCGATGCGGAGCGGCTCGAAACGCTCGCGCGCGAAATCTTCGACGGCTACGTGTCTCACTATCACGCGAACCCGCTGTTTCCCGCCGCGAAGATCGCCGATGGCTACGGCGAATGGGCCGCGAGCCACGTGCGCGGCGGTCGCGCCGGCACGATCGCGTGGCTCGTCGAATCGCATGGCGAGGTCGCGGGCTTCTCGTGCTGCCGCGTCGACGAGGCGACCGGCCTCGCGATCGGCGTGCTCAACGGCGTGCTGCCCGCATTCCGCGGACGCGGCGTGTATCGCGGCATGCTGCGTCGCATGCTGCACGATTTCGGCGCACGCGGGCTCAAACGCTTCGCGATCGCGACGCAGGTGCAGAACGTCGCCGTGCAGCGCATCTGGGTCGCCGAGGGGCTCGCGCTCACGCGAACCGACAACACGGTGCACATCAATGCGATGCTCGGCCGCGCGCAGGCGGCGACCAGCGAAGCCACGCGTTCGACCGTGCCTCCGGAGCGCTTCGAGTGAACGCGGCGATCCCGTTCAACGCGCTCGATCGCCAGCATGACGACGTGCTCTCGGCCGAGATCGCGGACGCCGTGAACCGCGTCGTGCGCAGCGGCTGGTACGTGCTCGGCGAGGAAGTCGCCGCGTTCGAGCGCGAATTCGCGGCGTACTGCGGCGTCGACCACGCGATCGGCGTCGGCAACGGTTCGGACGCGCTCGAAATCGCGATCACCGCGCTGGATCTTCCGCCGGGCGCGCGCATCGCGGTCGCGCCGAACGCGTCGATGTACGCGACGCTCGCGATCGTCGCGAATGGCTGCGAGCCCGCGTTCGTCGACGTCGATCCCGAGTCGGCGACGATGGATCCCGCGGCACTCGACGACGCGATCGCCGACGGCGTCGACGCGATCGTCGTCACGCATCTCTACGGCCGCCTCGCCGCGATCGAAACGATCGTCGCGCGCGCCGACTCGCGCGGCATTCCGGTCATCGAAGACTGCGCGCAGGCCCACGGTGCGACGCGCGGCGGAAAGCGCGCCGGCGCGTTCGGTTCGCTCGCGTGCTTCAGTTTTTATCCGACCAAGAATCTCGGCGCGCTCGGCGATGGCGGCGCGGTCGTCGCGCGCGACGCGACGCTTGCGGAGCGCGTGCGCCGGCTTCGCCAGTACGGATGGGCCACGAAATACGACATCGCGCTCGCGCACGGCCGCAACAGCCGACTCGACGAGCTGCAGGCCGCGATCCTTCGTCGCAAGCTGCCGCGGCTCGACGCGTGGAATCGCCGCCGTCGCGAGATCGCCCGCCGCTATCGCGAAGGCATCTCGCACGCCGCGATCGCGACGCCTGCGCTTCGCGGCGACGACGACATCGCGCATCTCTACGTCGTGCGCTCGTCCGCGCGCGACCGGCTGCGCGAGCATCTCGCCGCATGCGGCGTGCGGACCGACGTGCACTATCCGATTCCCGATCATCGCCAGCGCGTATTCGGCGGCCGCTTCGATGCGCTGAAGCTGCCGGCCGCCGAAGCGCTGGCAGCGAGCGCGCTCTCGCTGCCGTGCTTTCCGGAGCTGCGCGACGATGAAGTCGACGCGGTCGTCGACGCCTGCAACCGGTGGCGACCGTGACGTACTCGCTCGTCATTCCGGTCTACGGCAACGAAGGCTCGATCCCCGATCTGCTCGCCGCGATCGCCGGTCTCGCGCCGCGCCTCGACGGCGAATTCGAAGCCGTGTTCGTCGTCGACGGCAGCCCGGACCGCAGCTTCGCGGTGCTGCGCGACGCGTTGCCGGCGCAGCCATTTGCGTCGCAGCTGTTGCTGCATGCGCGGAATTTCGGCTCGTTCGCCGCGATACGCAGCGGCCTCGCGGCCGCGCGCGGCGACTGCCTCGCGGTGATGGCGGCCGACCTTCAGGAACCGATCGAGCTCGTCGAGAAGTTCTTCGCGACGCTCGCGCGCGGCGAGGCCGATGTCGTCGTCGGCACGCGCGAAGGCCGCGCCGATCCGTGGCTGACGCGCACGATGTCGTCGCTGTTCTGGTGGTCGTACCGCACGTTCGTGCAGCCCGAGATTCCGCCGGGCGGCGTCGACGTTTTTGGCTGCACACGCGCGTTCCGCGACGAATTGCTCGCGCTCGGCGAAGCGAATACGTCGCTCGTCGGGCAGATCTTCTGGCTCGGCTACCGGCGCGTCGCGATGCCCTACCAGCGCCTTCCGCGACAGCACGGCAAGAGCGCGTGGTCGGTGTCGCGCAAGCTCAAGTACCTCATGGACAGCCTCTTCGCCTTTTCGGACCTGCCGATTCGCCTGCTGATCGCGGCCGGCGGCGTCGGTCTCTTCGCGTCGATCGTGCTCGCGCTCGTCGTTGCCGTCGCGCGGCTCGCGGGATTCGTCGAGGTGCCCGGTTATGCGATGACGATGATCACGCTGCTGTTCTTCGGCGGCCTCAACGCCTTCGGGCTCGGCATCGTGGGTGCGTATACGTGGCGCGCGTACGAGAATACGAAGCGCCGCCCGCTCTCGATCGTGCAACGGGCGGAGTCGTTCGGACGGAGGGGGCCGTGAGCGCATTCATTCACCCGCAGGGACTTTGCGAGTCGCCGCACGTCGGCGACGGCACGCGCGTCTGGGCATTCGCACACGTGCTGCCGGGCGCGCGCATCGGACGCGACTGCAACATCTGCGATCACGTATTCGTCGAAAACGATGTCGTCGTCGGCGACCGCGTGACGCTCAAGTGTGGCGTGCAGCTCTGGGATGGCCTTCGTGTCGGCGACGACGTGTTCATCGGTCCGAACGCGACGTTCTGCAACGACGCTTTTCCACGCAGCCGCCATCGCCCGCCGAAATTCGCGGAGACGACGATCGAAAGCGGCGCGTCGATCGGGGCGAACGCGACGATCCTTCCGGGGCTCGTGGTCGGTCGCAATGCGATGATCGGCGCCGGAGCGGTCGTCACGCGCTCGGTGCCTGCGAACGCGATCGTCGTCGGCAATCCCGCGCACATCGTCGGCTACGTCGACGCCGAGCGCATCGGCGCGCGCGCCGCGTCGAAAGTCGCGGCACCCGCGGAACCGGGCGCGCAGGCGATCGGCGTCGGCGACGTGCAACTGCATCGCCTGCCGCGCGTCGCGGACATGCGCGGCAGCCTTTCCGTCGGCGAGTTCGGTCGCACGGTGCCGTTCGAGGCGAAACGCTACTTCGTCGTGTTCGACGTGCCGAGCCGCGAAGTGCGCGGCGAGCATGCACACCGCGAGTCGCATCAGTTCCTCGTCTGCGTGCGCGGCTCGGTCGCCGCGATCGTCGACGACGGCACGCATCGCGCCGAGCTCGTGCTCGACCGGCCGGAGCTCGGCCTGCACATTCCGCCGATGATCTGGGGCACGCAGTACCGTTACAGCGAGGATGCGGTGCTGCTCGTGCTCGCTTCGCATCACTACGATCCCGACGAATACATCCGCGACTACGCGCTTTACCTCGACGCGCTGCGCGGACGCTCGTGACTCCGATGCGCACGCAGGATGCGAGCTCCGCAACTCCCGCGCCCGGCCGTCGCGCCGAGATCGCGCGGTTCCTCGTCGGCGGCGCGAGCACCACGCTCGTCTCCTGGGCGTTGTATCTCGTGCTGCTGCGCTGGCTGCCGTACGTCGTCGCCTATTCGATCGCGTACGTCGCGGGCATCGCGTGGTCGTACTTCGCGAACACGCTGTTCGTGTTCCGGCGTGCGCCCTCGGTCGCGCGCGCCGCGCTGTTTCCACTCGTCTATCTCGCGCAATATCTCGCGGGGACCGTGCTGCTCATGATTCTCGTCGACGTGCTGCACGCGCCGAAAGCGTTCGCGCCGCTCGCGGTGATCGTGCTCACGCTGCCGCTGACGTACGTGCTTTCGCGGCACGTGATCACCGCGAATCCCCGGCCGGACCACGACGCGGAAGGGAAACCCCGATGACCGTGACGCTCGCCGCCCGCGAACGATGGCTTGCGCTGGAATCGAGGCTCGCGCGTATGCCGGCCTGGGTCGACGCGATCGTGCTCGCGTTCGTCTGCGTCGCGCTCGCGATGTACGTGTTCGGCATCGCGCCCGCGAATCTCGACGTGCCGCTCCTCTCGGTCGGCGACGGCGGGTCCGCTCAGTTCATCATGAAGACCGTCGTCGAGCACGGCTGGTACACGCAGAATCCCGACGTCGGCGCGCCGTTCGGCGCGACGATGTACGACTACCCGATCCCGGAGCCGACGCATCTTCTGCTGATTCGCGCGCTCGGCGTCTTCGGCGACGACCCGGGGCTGGTGTTCAACCTTTTCTATCTGCTGTCGTTCGCGACGACCTCGATCGCGGCGTGGTGGGCGTTGCGCGCGATCGGCGCCGATCGCTGCATGGCGTTCGCGGGCGCGTTCCTGTTCGCGATGCTTCCGTATCACTTCATACGCGTCCCCCATGTCTATCTCGCATCGTATTTCGCGGTGCCGATCTTCGCGGCGTACGCCGTGCGGCTCGCGCTCTACCGTGCTCCGCACATTCGCGACGAGCTTCGTCTGACCTTCGGCGCGCTCGTGCTCATCGCGCTCGCGGCCGGCGGCGGCGTCTACTATGCGTTTTTCGGCTGCCTACTGATCGCGACGGGTGCGGGCCTCGGCGCGATCCGATCGCGGCGCCGCGAACCGCTCCGGATCGGCGGCGCCTATCTCGCGGTCACGGTCGCGGTGATCGCCGCGGCGCTCGCGCCGAACTGGATTTATCACTTGCGCGAGGGCGCGAACCCGCTCGTCGCGCATCGCGATGCGTTCGAAGTCGAGTACTACGGTCTGCGCATCACGCAGTTGCTGTTGCCGGGAACCCTGCATCGCTTCGATCCGTTCCGCGCGTTCACGGCCGCATACAACGCGAAGACGCCGATCATCAACGAGAACATGATGGCGACGCTCGGCGTCATCGGCTCGCTCGGTCTGATCGCGTCGCTCGTGATCGCTCTTTCGGGCTGGCGCGCGCGCTTCCCGCGCGTCGCCGCGCTCGGCACGCTGTCGCTCGTGTGCATTCTGTTCGCGACGCTTGGCGGATTCGGCTCGCTGTTCGCGCTGCTCGTGACGCCGGAGCTGCGCGGGCTCAATCGCATCAGCGTCTGCATCGCGTTCTTGGCGCTCGCCGCGTTCTTCTTTCTCGTGCGTCGCGCGCTCCGTGCGCGTCCGCTCGCGTTCGCGCTGGTCGCGCTCGTCGCGATCCCGGTCGGCGCCTACGACGAGATTCCGCTCACGAGCCCGCTCCGGCCCGCTCCGTTCCGCGCAAGGCAGGCATTCTTCGATCGCGTCGAGTCGACGCTTGCGCCGGGCACGCGCGTGTTCGAGCTGCCCTACATGTACTTCCCCGAGGCGCCGAGGACGGGAGCGCTCTCGAGCTACGATCTTTTCGAGCCCTACCTTCGCACCGAAGGCTTGCGCTGGAGTTTCGGCGACATGCACGGCCGCGCTTCGGATCTGTGGAACGAGCAGGCGTCGACGCTGCACGGCACGGAGTTCGTTGCAGCGGTCGCCGGCGCGGGATTCGGTGCGGTCTACGTCGATCGCCGCGGTTATGCCGATCGAGGCGTCGCGATCGAGCGCGAGCTCGCGCCCGTGCTCGGCGCGCCGGTGCTCGAGGACGAGCGGCACGACATCGCGATCTACCGCGTCGCGGCCGATCACGCGCGACACATTCCATTCGTCGTCGTCGGCGCGGGACGCAACTGGTCGCCCTGGGTGCGCGGCGCGAAGGGTGTGCTCACGGGTGCGGCGACTCGCGCGACGACCGATCTCGTCGTCGCGAACCCCGGCGCCGCGTCGCGCGTGGAGGTGACGTTTACGCTCGTCAGCAACGAGTCGCGACACGTCGCGATGCGATACGGCGATCAATCACTCGGTGCGTACGAGCTCACTCCAGGCAAGCCGCAGCCGGTCACGGTGCGCTTTCTCGCGGAGCCCGGCGTTTCGCGACTCGCGATCGAAGGCGAGGCGTCGCCTGCCTCCGCGAATCCGCCCTATCGCATCACGAATCTCGAGTACGGGCCGCCCGCCTAGCGCGGCAGGCGTCAGGCAAGCGCCGACGCGAGCTCCGCGCGGAGATCCTCGATATCTTCGACGCCGACCGAAAGCCGGATCAAGCCGTCGCTGATGCCGAGCCGCTTGCGGTTCGCGGGCGGCACCGATGCGTGCGTCATGATCGCGGGATGCTCGATCAGGCTTTCGACGCCGCCGAGCGATTCGGCGAGCGCGAACAGATGGCAGCGCTCGAGGGTGCGCCGCGCCTTGCGCAGGCCGCCCTTCACCTCGACCGAGATGATGCCGCCCGGCCCGTCCATCTGCTTTTTCGCGAGCGCGTACTGCGGATGCGACTTGAGGCCGGGATAGATCACGCGCTCGATCGCCGGATGCTTTTCGAGCCACGTCGCGAGTGCAAGCGCACTCTCGCAATGTGCGCGCATGCGCAGATGCAGCGTCTTGAGGCCGCGCATTGCGAGGAACGAATCGAACGGGCCCGCGACCGCGCCGACGGAGTTCTGCAGGAACGCCATCTGCTCGGCGAGCGCCTTGTCCTCGCCGACGACCGCGACGCCGCCGACCATGTCGGAATGGCCGTTGAGGTATTTCGTCGCCGAGTGCACGACGATGCTCGCGCCGTATTCGATCGGGCGCTGCAGCATCGGCGAGCAGAACGTGTTGTCGACGACGAGGATGAGCCCGTGCTTCTTCGCGAACGCGCCGATCTTCGCGAGATCGACGAGCTTCAGCATCGGGTTCGTCGGCGTCTCGGCCCAGATCATGCGCGTGTTTGGCTTCAGCGCCGCCTTGACCGCGTCCATGTCGAAGAGATCGACGAACGTGAAGTCGAGTCCCGCGCTGCGGCGACGCACGCGCTCGAACAGGCGATAGCTGCCGCCGTAGAGATCATCCATCGCGATCACGTGGCTGCCCGAGTCGAGCAGGTCGAGGATCGTCGCGGTCGTCGCCATGCCCGACGCGAACGCGTAACCCGCCTGCCCGCCTTCGAGCGCGGCAACGCATTTTTCGTATGCGATGCGCGTCGGATTCTGCGTGCGCGAATATTCGTAGCCCTGATGCACGCCGGGGCTTTTCTGCACGTAGGTCGAGGTCGCGTAGATCGGCGTCATGATCGCGCCGGTCGACGGATCGGGATGCTGGCCCGCGTGGATCGCGCGCGTGCCGAGGCCTTGTTTCGATTTGAGCATGGGATCAGCGCTTCGGAGTAATCATGAGATCGACGTGCACGGAGCCGTCGCCGGCGCCGTTGACGGCCTTCCAGTGCTGCATGACCGCGTCGGCGCTCGCACATGGGATACGCGGGAATCCGCGGTCCTGACTCAGCACGTGCACCGCGCCATAGGCGAAGAGTTCCGCCAGGTAATCGAGCGGATCGACCTTGACGAACTTCTCCATGCCGTACGGGTGAAATTCTGTCAGCACGACCGGGCAAAATCTTGCGAACTGCTCTCGGAAACCACGCCAGGCGATCAACTCAAAGCCGTCGATGTCGAATTTGACGACATCCATGCGGTCGACGCCGTCGGTGAGATCATCGAGACGCCTCGTTTGAGTGAAGAACAGACGCGGATCCGCCGCAACGCCCGGCAACGGCTGCCCGTTCGATGTCCCGGGATCGGTCAGAATCGAGATGAGACCTATGCGCTCGCCAGCTGCGCAGGCGTAGACCTTCACGTTCTCGAGACCGTTGTGCGAAAGCGCTCGATAGAGCAGTTGAAGATTCTTGTCCAGCGGCTCGACCGCGATCACGAGACCCTTCGGTCCCACGAGCTTTGCGGCCATGTTCGTGAAGATGCCGAGATTCGCGCCGACGTCAACGAACGTCATGCCCGGACGAAGCAAGTCGCGCAACACCGTGGTCACGTGCGGCTCGTACGAACGCAGCGCGCGGATGTGATTGCCGATGTCACGATCGTCGGAGCGCACGAAGATCGAAAAGCCATCCATCGGTATTTCGACAATCGACGGCATGTCAGGCTTCGCCATGACTACGCCCGCGCCACGCGCCTCGAATTCGGGCGAGTTCATGAAATGCCGCGCGAGGTCGACTGGCTTCACGGGCTTCGCCGCGAGTGCGCTGACATGACCTTCCCAACCCGGCGCATCGGGTTCGCGGCCCAGCAGCAGCCGATACGCGTAGTAAACGTCATCCTCGGTTGCGACAGCCGCAACGGCTCTCGAGGGTGCCTGAGGCGATGCATGCGCTTTCGTCATGGTTGCTTTCGGAGCTCCGCTCAATCGACCAGCTCGGCATCGGGATAGCTGCGATAGAGCCAGGCTGGCCGTTTCGCGCCGCAAGGAGCGGACTTGTGCCATCGAGAGAAGAGATATTGTCCCAGATCGTGCTCGCGATTTCGAATCGATCCTATAGCGGCTTCAATTGTACGCATGTCCACACAGGCTGGCGGGATGTCCGGGTGCACGTTCGCCGTGAAGCTGATCTCGCATGCGAAGCCGCTGTACTCGAGCAGGCGGTGCAGCTCGTGACGCGTGTACTCGCGGTTGTGGCGTCCATAGGGTCCGTAACGGGAATACGGATCGTAGAGGTTGCGACCTTCCACCAGCGCGATCACGTTCTCGATGCGCGCGGCGTTCGGCGTCGTCAGGATGAGAACACCACCCGGCTTCAGCACGCGCGAGATCTCGCGCATTGCGTGCATGGGGTCGTTCGTCATGTGCTCGAGCACTTCGCCGAATATGACGACGTCCATCGATGCATCGGCGAATGGAAACGTCCATTCCTCGATGTTGACGCTGTGATATTCGAGATCGAAGGCTTCGGGCACACCGTCGAAGCCCGAGAATTCGAGATGCTGGCGCGCAAGACCGGGTGGCCTTGTGAAGTAGTTCGTGACGCTGAGCCGATAGCGCGGCCGGAAGCGACGCAGCAGCAAAGTGGTGAAATACGGATTGCCGCCGATCTCGAGCAGATCGCCCTCGCCGTCGGGGACGAGCGCGAGCGTGTGCAGGAAGCGCTCGCAGTCGCCCGTCGCGTAATGGCGCAGTTCGCCGATCGCGCTTCCGTCGAGCGAAAGGGTGCAAAGCGCGTCGAGAATACGCTCCTTCGTGTAGCCGTCAGGCATCGGCAGCGGCGGCTGATGGGCGCGGGGGTCGAGATTCGCGCTTCCGTGCGGCCGGGTGATCCGATTGAGCGCGCGACGCGCGAAGGCCGCGAGGCGTCCGACGAATCCGTTCATCCGGCGCGGCGCCTCAGGTAATTCAGAAGATCGATCCGCGTGATGAGCCCGAGGAATTTGTCGCCGTCGATCACGATCGCGACGTGGCCGACTTCGAACACCGGCAGTAGCGATTCGATCGGCTCCTTGACGTCGAGAACCTGGAGCTTTGAAACCATCGCGGTCGAAACCGGATCGCGGAAACGCGACTGGTCGAGATAGACGTGCAGCAGCACGTCCGACTCGTCGACGATGCCGACGATGTGGTCGCCGTCCATCACCGGCAGCTGCGACACGTCGTAGAGCTTCATGCGGTTGTACGCGGTGATCAGCAGATCGTTCGGCGCGACGACGACGGTGTCGCGGCGCACGTAAGGGCGCAGGATCAGGTCGCGCAGGTCGCCGAAGTGCTCGCGCTCGAGGAAGCCGTTGTCGAGCATCCAGTAGTCGTTGTACATCTTCGAGAGGTACTTGTTGCCGGTGTCGCAGACGAACGTGACGACGCGCTTCGGCGTCGTCTGTTCGGCGCAGTACTTCAACGCTGCCGCGACGAGCGTTCCCGTCGA
>Ga0207678_10002062_pt1 | contig 18227 bp, 20 predicted proteins | sample KBSC63metaG_FD_184319 | JGI IMG/M metagenome (GOLD analysis project Ga0207678, IMG submission 184319) | Corn rhizosphere microbial communities from Kellogg Biological Station, Michigan, USA - KBS C6-3 metaG (SPAdes) (version 2) | ecosystem: Host-associated > Plants > Roots > Rhizosphere > Soil ...
TTGCCCTCGCGCGTCTGCTCGATCGTCTGCGCGACACGCTTGGCCCGGGTTTCGTCGCGCTTGGCATCGGCCACCCATTCGCAATATTCGCGACGGCAACTCGGCGGAAAGGCGTTCCAGGTCGCCATCGCCTGTGCGTCCGCCGCCAGCGCATCGGCGAGCGCGGGCGGGACCTCGGCCTCGGGCTTGCTGCCGCGAGCCGGTCGCTTCGGCTTTTCGCCGGCATCGATCTTGGCCAGCGCCTGATCGAGCCGGTCGAGCAGCAAGGTATCGGGCGGCAAGGTCGCGACATCGGTCAGGCGGCCATATTGCCCCATCGCGTCGCCTTCCTTGCCGGTGGCGAGCCCCAGCCGGTCCCAGAAACCGAACGCGGCATGTGCCTTGAACGCCGCCATATTGGCGAGCAATTCGCCCTTATAGGTGAAGAACGGCATGCTCCATTTGATCGTTTCCTCGACCGCCGGAGCGTGGCTGTGGATCAAGTCGCGCAGATGCGTGAGGATCGGTTTCGCGAAGTCGTTCTTGCTCGCGATATAGGCATCGACGCGCGGGTCTCTCGGCATCGCCTTCCCCTTTCGGCATCAGGTAGAAGCGAAAGTCTAAGGTCCGGCGCGGAGCAACGTCAACGCCTATCGCCTGTCAGGGATTGAGCGCCTCGTCGTCGGCATCGGAGAGTTCGTCGTCGTCGGAATCGCCGTCATCGAACTCGTCCTGGACTTCGTCCTCGTCGATATCGTCTTCAGTCATGTCGGCGTCGTCATCTTCTTCGCCGACATCATCGGCGGACATCTCGACATCGTCATCCTCTGGCTCATCGCCCAGATCCGGATCGAGGTCGGTCAGGATCGTGCCGTCGGTCGGCCCGTCGCTCGTCGCTTCCAATATTTCGGCGCGCTGGCTTTCGTCATAGCCCTCTTCGTCATACCCGTCGTCGCCGGGGCCCTTGCCCGATACCTGATAACCGCCCATCACCATCTCCTGACTGATTAGGGTGCAGACCCAATACTAAAGAGGATCGTTAGTATTGGGTCTGCACCCTTAAGACGCGAACGGCGACGCGGGCTTCGGGTTCCGTCTGGCTATATCAAGCGGGGCGAAACAGGCGACCGCGCTCGACGATTGCCGCCAGCACCAATGCTACCACTCCGGCGGTCAGGAAGCCAAGGTGCAGCGGCGTGGTGGTGTCGTCAAACGCCATGCCGATCAGGCCGCCGATCGCGGCACCGCCGGTGGTGACGACGAAGCCCTGCAGGCTGGACGCCGTCCCCGCGATCTCGCCCATGTTCATCATCGCCATCGCCGAGCAGTTCGACGCGGCGAGGCCGAAACACGCCATCGTCACCGCCTGGAGCGCGACGAAGGTCCACAGATTCTCCAGGCCGAGATGACTGATCATCAGGCTGGCCGATGCCGCCACGATCAGCACGACCATCGCGCCATGCGAGATGCGCCGCATGCCGAGCCACATGACGATCCGCGAATTGAGCAGATTGCCGCAGGCCATCGTCACCGCGCAGGCGGCGAAGATCAGCCCCAGCCGCTGGGGTTGATGGAACACCTTTTCGACGATCGGCTGGATGCTGGTGATATAGCCGAACAGCGCGCCCTGCAGCCCGATCACCGCGGCGGCATAGCCGACCGACAAGCGATCCTGCAGCGTGCGCTTCCAATTGCCGAGCAGCAGCTTCGCCTCCAGCGGGACGCGGCGCTCCGACGGCAATGTCTCGGGCATGCGCGCCACGAACCACAGAACGATCACCACGCTGACGACCGCGATCATGTTGAAGATCAGCCGCCACGATCCCATCAGCAGGATGAATTGCCCGATGCTCGGCGCGATGATCGGAAAGATCATGAACGTCATTACCGCCAGGCTGCTCACGCGCGCCATCGCCCGCCCGGAATAGCAATCGCGGATCAGCGCGATCGTCACCACGCGCGTCGCCGCGATCGCCACGCCCGCGCACACGCGCGAGATCAGCAACAGGTCGAAGCTCTTCGCCATCGCGCAGACGAGGTTCATCAGGATGTACAGCACCATCGACCCGATGAGGACTGGGCGCCGCCCATAGCGGTCGGCCAGCGGACCATGGATCAATTGCGCCGCGCCGAACCCGCCGGAGAACATCACGACCACCAGCGGCAGATCGTGCGCCGCGACGTTCAGGTCCTGGCCGATCTCCGGCAGCGCGGGCAACATGGTGTCGATGCCGAGCGCGCCCAGCGCCATCAGCGCCGCGATCAGCGCGACGAACTCCACGAAGTGGATCGGCGACGAGGATTCGGCGCGGGAAGGAGCTCCAGGCTGCGGCATCCGGTCCCCATGCCCCAGCGGCGCGAACAAATCAGCCCCGAAAAAATTTTGTCACGCAAGCGGAATAGGCTGCCGCCGCCGGACCGATCACGGCCATTGCCGGTCGCGGGTACAGGTCCTAAGCCATCGTCCTTCGGGGGCGGAAAACGTGAGGAGAATCGCATGAGCATCTTCGGTACGATCAAGGACGCCATTTTCGGCTCGGCCGCCGCAGCGCCCGCACCGGCCCCTGCTCCCGCCGAGGCAGCGGCCCCGCCGCCTCCCCCTCCTCCCCCGCCGGCGACGTTGAGCGAGGACCAGATCTATGCAGTGCTCGAAAAGCACGCCGAAGCGCGGGGCGAGCCGCTCAATTACAAGGAATCGATCGTCGACCTGATGAAGGCGATCGGCCAGGATTCGAGCCTGGACGCGCGCAAGCAGCTCGCGACCGAACTCGGCTATACCGGCGACCAGAGCGACACCGCGACGATGAACATCTGGCTCCATCAGAAGACGATGGACAAATTGATGAACGGCTGACGCGCCGATCCTTCTTGCCGTGGCGGGCGCCCCAGTGTATTATTAGCATAATGCACTATGGGAGCCCGCCATGCTTCGTCTGATATCTCTCGCCGCCGCCGCGCTGGCGCTCGCCGCTTGTGGCGAGTATGACGGCAACAGCACCTCGATCAGCTTCAGCGGCAACAGCTCGGACGGGGCCGTGTCGGGCGGGATCGACAGTTCGGGCAACCTCAAGATCGACGCCAACGGCTTCAAGGCCGATCTGAAACTGCCCAAATTCTCGGTCGACGCGAATAATTTCGAGATGAACGGGGTACACCTCTATCCCGGCTCGACGATCAGCTCGATCGACGTCAATGGCGGCGATGACGACGGCAAAGGCAAGGATACCGGCAAGGTCCGCGTCGCCTTCACCAGCCCGGCCACCGCCGCGACGGTGCGCGACTGGCTCAAGGAACGGCTGGGCAAAGCCGGCTTCACCCTTTCGGCCGACGGCACCGGCCTGACCGGCAAGACCGACGACGGCAAGCCCTTCGCGCTCAAGTTGAACGATCAGGGCGCGACCAAGTCGAGCGGCACGATCGACATGGGTGGGTGATCCTCGTCACCCCAGCGAAAGAGTATCGGGTTGAGCATGCCCCGCATGCTCAAGGATCGTCCGGGGGACGATCCGACCCGATGCCGGTCTCGTGCCGCAAGCGTCCGCTAAATCGCTCGAGACCCCAGCTTGCGCTGGGGTGACGGGCAGGCTGTGAAGGTCTATCATCCCGCTTTCGAGAATTCCGGACGATAAAAATGCTAGACACCCCCTCAGCCCAGGTCCCCGCCCTCAGCCTCGCTGACGAAGCGCGCGATCCCGCCGCCTTTGCCGCGGCGTTCGGCGGGTCGTTCGAACGCTTCGGGTTCGCAATCGTTGCCGACCACGGCATTTCGCTGCCGCTGATCCAGCGCGCCTGGCGCTTGACCGAGGAATTCTTCGGGCTGCCCGAGGACGAAAAGCGCGGCTATTACGACAAGGCCTGGGGCGGCCAGCGCGGCTATACGCCGTTCAAGACCGAGATCGCCAAGGACGCCAAGCATGTCGATCTGAAGGAATTCTGGCATGTCGGGCGCGATTTGCCAGAGGGCCATCCCGCCGCCGCGACGATGATGCCCAATGTCTGGCCCTCGCGTCCGGGCGATTTTCAGGAAGCGCTGACCGATCTGTGGAATGCGTTCGACCGCGCGGGCTTGCGCCTGCTCTCGGCGATCGCGCGCCACCTCAAGCTGTCGCCTGATTATTTCGACACGGTGGTCGACCACGGCAATTCGATCCTGCGGCTGCTCCATTATCCGCCGATCCCGGCCGATGCCGAGGGCGTGCGCGCCGGCGCGCATGAGGACATCAACCTGATCACCTTGCTGCTCGGCGCCGAGGAAGCCGGGCTCGAACTGCTCGACCGCGACGGCAAGTGGCTGGCGATCCGGCCGCCCGAAGGCGCGATGGTGGTCAATGTCGGCGACATGCTGCAGCGGCTGACCAACAATGTCCTGCCGTCGACCACGCACCGCGTCGTCAACCCGCCGCCCGAACGCCGCGGCTTTTCGCGCTATTCGATGCCGTTCTTCCTCCATCCCAATCCGGAATTCCTGATCGAGACGCTGCCGAGCTGCATCAGCGCGGACAATCCGAACCGCTATCCGGCGCCGATCACCGCGCACGATTATCTGCACGAGCGGCTCGTCGAAATTGGCCTCGTGAAAGCCTGATCGTTTCGTGCTAAAGGCCTGCGCGTCACGGGAGGGAAATATGCGCCGCGCTGTTCTGACGAGCTGTATCCTGACGAGCGGGCTGTTGCTGGCCTCGATCGCGGCGGCGCGTCCTGGTGCGGACCTGTTCGCCGGCGAACGCGACGACGTCACGCGTGTCGAGCGGACAGTGCCGAACCCTTCCGGCCTGCTGCGCTTGTGGTCGACGGTGGGGCGTTGCGTGGTCCAGCGCGACCGTAACACCGCACTGACCTTTGTCCGCGCTCCCCTTGGCTCCGATTTGTCGCTCGCCGCCGCGCGGCGGCTGGACCCCGTATTCGCCGGTTGCCTGGCCGGATCGCGCGTGCCCGGCCCGTCCAGCGTGGTGCTGCGCCGCGCCGCTTTGGCCAACGCGCTCGGCATCGCCGGAACGCACATCTAAAGCGTCCGCAACTTTTTCGACCGATCCAATCCGCCGCGAATGCTTGCGGCGGGCGGTAATGTTCCTCTACGCGGGACAGCGATGACTTCGACTTCCCCGCTCCGCGTTGCGCTCGCAGGCCTTGGCACCGTCGGTGCCGGCGTGATCAAACTCCTTGACGTCAATGGCGAGCTCATCGCCCGGCGCGCGGGCCGGCCGATCGAGATCGTTGCCGTGTCCGCCCGAGATCGCGCCAAGGACCGCGGCGTCGACATCGCCCGGTTCGATTGGGTCGATGACACCGCGGCGCTGGCACATCGCGACGACGCCGATGTGGTGGTAGAGCTGATCGGCGGATCGGACGGCCCGGCACTGACATTGGCGCGCGCCACGCTGGCGGGCGGCAAGGGACTCGTCACTGCCAACAAGGCGATGATGGCCCATCACGGGCTCGAACTCGCCGAGGCGGCCGAGGCAGCCAATGCGGCACTCAAGTTCGAGGCGGCGGTCGCCGGCGGTGTTCCGGTCATCAAGGGGCTGCGCGAAGGCGCCGCGGCAAACGAGATCAGCCGGGTCTACGGCATCCTCAACGGCACCTGCAATTTCATCCTGACCAAGATGGAAGCCGAAGGGCGCGACTTCGCCGACGTCCTGGCCGAGGCCCAAGCGCTGGGTTTCGCGGAAGCCGATCCCAGTTTCGACATCGACGGCGTCGACGCGTCGCACAAGCTGTCGATCCTCGCGAGCCTGGCGTTCGGCACGCGCCCCGCTTTCGACGACGTCGCAACCGGCGGGATCCGTCATGTTCTGGCCGCCGATATCGCCGAGGCCGCGACCCTGGGTTACCGCATTCGTTTGGTCGGCATCGCCGAAGCCGGGTCGAAAGGGCTGTTCCAGCGCGTTCACCCGCACCTCATTCCGCTCAGCCATCCGCTCGCGCATGTCACCGGCGCGCTCAACGCGGTCGTCGCGGAAGGCAATTTCGTCGGACGGCTGCTGTTCCAGGGGGCCGGCGCGGGCGATGGCCCGACCGCGTCGGCGGTGGTCGCCGACCTGATCGATATCGCCCGCGACGAATTCGGGCCACCTTATGCGATGCCCGCCGCTCAGCTGACGATGCTGCCCGCCGCCGATAGTGGCGAGCGCCGCGGCCGCGCCTATCTGCGCTTCATGGTCGCCGACCGCGTCGGCGTGCTGGCAGAGATCGCCGCGGCGATGCGCGACGCCGGGGTCTCGATCGAAAGCCTGATGCAGCGCGGCGTCAGCGCCGACGGCAGCGTGCTCGTCGCGATCGTCACGCACGAAGGACCCGAACGTGCGGTGGCCCAGGCGCTCGAAAAGCTGCGCGGGTCGCAAAGCCTGGCCGGCGAGCCGCTCTGGATGCACATCCTCGGCTGATCCGTCCCGGAAGCTGTTTCCCTCAGGGCAGCAACTTGCCCTCGGTCGACGGCGGCGTATCGTCGAGCGGGATCGCGATGCGGCCGGTCTTGTCGGGCTTTTTCGCGAATGCCTTTTTTGCAAGGTCCGCCGCGCCCTTGATCATCGGCATGAGCGGCGGTCCGAATCCGACGACGCAGCTCCGGCTGATCGGACAAGGCGTGCTTTCCGCGGCGAGCGCGCCGGCACCGTTCCTATAGGGATTGGACGGCACCGGCCCGTCAGGCGGTATTTCCTCGGGATAGGGTAATGTTTGCGAGGGCAGCGGATTGCCGCACACCACGATGTCCTTGCCATCGACACGGCGGACGCATGGTTCGCTGGCCACCGGGACCAGGATCGAGAATCTTTCCGGCGTGTCGGCGGGCGTCCGAGGTGGCGCGGCGCCGGGCGCCACGGCGGCCTGCAAGGCCAAAGACAATAACAATCCGGGCATGAAGACCCTCCCGCGAACAATGTACCGCTCGAACCCGGCGTCAATGCGGCATGAAACTCGCCCGCAACGTGTCGATCGGATTCTGATCCGACCGCAGCAAGGTGCGGCGCTTGCTGAGGCAGCGCATCGCACCGATCACGTCGCACTTGCGACCGTCGTCGGCGAGCGCGCGATCCTTGAGCGATTGTGTGTCCTCGCTGGATGCCGGCAGTCGGTACCGATCGGCGCATAGGCCTACGCATCGCGACGGCGGCGCCTGGGGCTTGAGCGTAAAATTCAGCTTTAACGGCGGGCTGTGCGCCGCAGCACCCAACATCACGAACACCAACGGCGTGAGCATCGGACCGACCTCTGTCTCGAGCACCCCAAACGCGAACACATGAGGCCACAAGACGTTTCGCGGCGCCAGATGGTACGACCGAACCGGCCGATTTTTCGTCGCAATTCGCCGCAATTACGGGGCGATCGGTCGCTCACCCATCAGCGACACGCCGGATCGCGTGCTGACCGACACTCCAGCCGCGCCGCAACCGACGAGAAAGGTCGACTTTTCCTGGCAGTTATTGGTCCTGGCGAGCATCCGCTCCCGCTCGGCCGGCACGCCTTCATGCCTGGGGTCGTCGGGATCGATCACCGTCAACGGCGCGCGATAACGATCAGCCTCGCGCCGCCCACAAATGACGATATCGTCAGGCTGATTGTCATGGCAGTCGATCGTCGCGCGAGTCGCGGTGCGGTAGCGATCCATCGCCGTATCGAGTTGCGGGGCCGCCTGCATCATCACCAGCCACCACAGCATGATCCGACTCCGCCGATGCTCCGCGCGAGTCCGTAATGACCCGCGATTGCGGCGGTTTCGCGTCAGGCGGCGATGCGCGGCACGCCCAGCCGGGGAATTTCGATCGCCGGACAGCGATCCATCACCACCTTCAGCCCAGCCGCTTCGGCACGCGCCGCGGCGTCCTCGTTGATAACGCCCAACTGCATCCATACCGCTTTGGCGCCCGAGGCGATCGCTTCGTCGACCGCCTCCCCTGCCGCCTGCGGCCGGCGAAAGATGTCGACGATGTCGATCGGCACGCCGATCTGGGCGAGGTCGTGAAACACATATTCGCCATGGACGTGCTCGCCGGTGATCTGCGGATTGACCGGGATGACGCGATAGCCGTGGCGTTGCAGCATCGCCATCACGCCATAGCTCGGTCGATCGGGGCGATCCGATGCGCCAATCATTGCTATTGTGCGGGCGTTGGTCAGCAACTCGCGAATATCCTGGTCAGCGCTGAGCGGCATGTCCGTCTCCCAGATCCGCTCGGCTAACGACCGGCAGAAAGCCAGTCGTTCACTTTCGCGGCTATTTCTCCGAACGCGGCACCCTCCGGCCCGTTCCCGGCAGCCGGCGGCGTTCCCCCGTCCGACGCAATCCGAATCGCCATTTCCAGCGGCACACGCCCGAGGAACGGAACCCCCATCTCTGTCGCCGCGGCCTCCGCGCCGCCCTGCCCGAACGGATCGGAATATTCGCCGCAATGCGGACAGCGATAGCCCGCCATATTCTCGATCACCCCGATCACCGGCACGCCGGCCTTGCCGAACAAATCGGCGGCGCGGCGCGCATCGATCAGCGCCAGGTCCTGCGGGGTCGAGACGATCACCACGCCCGCCGGCTTGTATTTCTGGATCATCGTCAGCTGCACGTCGCCGGTGCCCGGCGGCATGTCGACGACCAGGGTGTCGGCGGCGCCCCAATCGCCCTCGATCAATTGCCCCAGCGCGCTCGCCGCCATCGGACCGCGCCAGGCGATGGCCTGACCGGGCGCGACCAACTGGCCCATCGACAGGATCGGCACGCCGAACGCGGTCGGCACCGGAATCATCGTCTTCTCACGCGCCTGGGGCTTGATTCCCTCCACCCCCATCAGGGTCGGCTGCGAGGGGCCATAGATATCCGCGTCGACCAGGCCGACCTTGCGCCCAGCCCTGGCCAGCGCGATCGCCAGATTGGCGGCGACGGTCGATTTGCCGACTCCGCCCTTGCCGCTCGCGACCGCGATCAGCTTGCGGCCGATCCGTTCGCTGGTCATCGCGATGCGCACGTCCTGCGCCTCTGGGCCGGCCAGAACAGCGGCGCGAACCGCCGCCTCCAGCGCATCGCGCGCGTCCACATCCAGCCCGGTCACATCGAGGATCACGCTCGCGCGACCGCCCTCCAGCCTCACTGTTGCGCGGTCGCCCGCCACTTCTGCGACGCGTGCCGCCAGCCCCATCTTTTCGTCCATGCGCGCCAGATAGGGCCGCAACCGCCGCTTGCCACTGTTTTTCCGCGCAGCGGCACCTATAAAGACCGATATGACGATTGCCTTGCCGTGGCGGCGCCGCCTTTCCGAAACCATGTCCGACAAGCCGAAAAGCCCCTGGGGGGGCGGTGGCGGCGGCAGCGATTCCGATGGCGGGAGCGGCGATGGCAATGGCGGCAACGACGCCGGTCCGCGCAACCCCTGGGCGCAAGCACCGGGCTCGCGCCCGCGCGGCCCACGTGCGGGCAGCGGTATCGAAGATCTGTTGAAGCGCGCCCGTGGCGGCGGCGGTGGTGGCGGCGGTAATTTCCGCCTCCCCGGCGGCGGCAATGGGCGATCCTTGTGGCTGGCGGGCGTCGGCCTGCTGGTCGTGTTGTGGATCGCGTTCACCAGCCTGCACGTGATCGGGCCGCAGGAGCGCGGCGTGGTGACCTATTTCGGTCGCTATTCGGGCACGATCGGCCCAGGCTATAACTGGACGCTGCCCGCCCCGATCGCCTCGGTCAGGACGATCAACGTCACTGGCATCCAAACTTTCCAGTTCCCCGATACCGACAATGGCGGTGGCGCGCCCAATCTGGTGCTGACTCGCGACGGCAATCTGGTCGACCTCAGCTATTCGGTGCAGTGGAACATCATCGACCCGCAGAAATATGTGTTCGAGCTCGACAAGCCCGATGAGGCGGTCAAGGCCACTGCGGAAACCGCGGTGCGCGCGGCGATCGCCAATTCCACGCTCGACGATGTGCTGGGTGCGGGCAAGCTGCCGATCCAGACTCAGGTCGCGCTCACCATGCAGCAGATTCTCGACGATTATCAGTCGGGCATCCGCATCGTGAACGTCGCGCTCAATAACGCCGCCGCGCCGGCGCAAGTGAACGACGCCTTCAAGAACGTTACCGCCGCGCAGAACGAACGGCAGTCGAACATCACCCAGGCGCGCGGTTATGCGCTGCAGGTTGTGGCCATCGCCCAGGGCCAGGCCGCGGCGTTCGACAGCGTTTACGAGCAATATAAGCTCGCCCCCGAAGTGACGCGCCGCCGCATGTATTACGAGACGATGGAAGCGATCCTGTCGAAGAACGACAAGACGATCATCGAGCCGCGCAACATCGCGCCGTTCCTGCCGATACCGGGAGGAGTCCGGAAACTGCCCGATGCCCCGCAAGCGGAGGCACGCTGATGACTTGGTTGCGCAACCCGATCACGCTCGGCGTCCTCGCCTTGCTCGCGGTAATCCTGCTGGCCAGCACGGTCGCGATCGTTCCGGAAACCAAGCAGGTCGTCGTCGTCCGGTTCGAAAAGCCGATCGGCACGGTCAATCGCTGGAAACCCGGCGAAGCGCTCGGCCAAACCGGTGCGGGGCTGATGGCGCGCATTCCGATGGTCGATCGTCTGATCTGGATCGACAAGCGCGTGCTCGACCTCGATCTCGACAACCAGCCGGTACTGTCGACCGACCAGCAGCGGCTCGAGGTGGACGCCTTCGCGCGCTTCCGGATCGTCGATCCGCTGCGCCTCGTCCAATCGATGGGCCTGACCTCGGGGACCGAGGATCGCGTCCGCGCGCAGCTGACGCCGTTGTTCGCGTCGGCACTCCGCTCCGAACTCGGCAAGGTCGATTTTGACGCGCTGCTGAGCCCTGAACGCGGCCAGCTGATGGACAATATTCAGATCGCGCTGCAGCGCTACGCCCGCAATTACGGCGTTCAGATCATCGATGTCCGCATCAAGCATGCCGACTATCCGGAAGGATCGCCGCTGCAATCGGCGCTCGATCGGATGAAGAACACCCGCGAACAACAGGCGCAGACGATCCGTTCGGAAGGTCAGCGCGATGCGGCGATCATCCGCGCCCAGGCCGACGCGCAGGCGGCGAAGATCTACGCCGAAGCGTTCAACAAGGACCCCGCTTTCTACGACTTCTATCGCGCGATGCAGTCCTATCGAGCCACGTTCGGGCCCGATTCCAACGGCAAGCTGCCGCCGGGATCGACCAACCTGATCCTGACGCCCGACAATTCGTACCTGAAGCAGTTCGAAGGCAACGGGAAATGACGCACTGAACCGATAGCGGCGTGGCGGGTTTGACCAATCACGTTCCTTGCAGTTCGTTCATATTCAATCGCCGTTCAGGCTCCGAAGGGCAAGAACAGTCCAACTGGGGCATATCGAGACGAAGAGGATTCACCCAAGTGCGCTACGCCTACGCCATTACTACCGCCCTGCTGCTCGGGGGCGCCGCTACGACCGTGTTGTCGCCTTCCTATGCGCAGAACGCGCAGAACGAGCCGGGCACCATCTCCGCCGCTGCGCCCAAGGCCGGCGCGCCGATGAGCTTCGCCGACATGGTCGCCAAGCTGCAACCCGCCGTGGTCAATATCTCCACCAAGCAGAAGGTGCAGGTCTCGTCGGGCGGCAATCCGTTCGGTGACTTGTTCGGGGGGCTGCTCGGTCAGCAGGGTCAGGATGACGGCCAGCCGATCACGCGCGAGGGGCAGAGCCTGGGATCGGGCTTCATCGTCTCGCCCGACGGCTATATCGTCACCAACGCCCACGTCATCACCGCTGCGGCCAAGGGCAAGATCGAATCGATCACCGTCACCTTGTTCAACCGCAAGGAATATGTGGCGAAAGTGATCGGCAGCGACACCGCCTCCGACCTCGCGGTGCTGAAGGTCGATGCGACCAATCTTCCGTACGTGAAATTCGGCGATTCGACCAAGGCGCGGGTCGGCGACTGGGTGATCGCGATCGGCGAGCCGTTCGGCCTGGGCGGCACCGTCACCGCGGGCATCGTCTCGGCGCTCAACCGCGTCACTGGCCAGGGCGGCGCCTATGACCGCTTCATCCAGACCGACGCGGCGATCAACAAGGGCAATTCGGGCGGCCCGATGTTCGACCTGAACGGCAACGTGATCGGCATCAACTCGCAAATCTATTCGCCGTCGGAAGGGTCGGTGGGCATCGGCTTCGCCATTCCCGCCGCCTCGGCCAAGCCGATCATCGACACGATGATCAAGGGCGGCAAGGTGCAGCGCGGCTATCTCGGCATCGGCCGCCAGCCGATTGACGAGGATATCGCCGGTACGCTCGGCCTGCCCAAGGATCGCGGCGAGCTGGTCAACCGCGTCGAGCCGGGCGGGCCCGGAGAGAAAGCGGGGCTGAAGCAGGGCGACGTCATCGTCTCTGTCAACGGCCAGGAAGTGAACCCCGAACAGACGCTTCCCTATCTGGTCGCGAACGTCCCGCCAGGCGGCGCCGCCAAGCTTGGCGTCATCCGTGACGGCAAGCCGATGACGGTGACCGCGGTCGTCGGCAACCGCCCAAGCGAAGAGGAACTCGCCAATTCGATCACCGGCGGCAATGACGGCGACGATGATGGCGACGGCACGCCCGGCAACGGCGCGCCGGAACTGCATGCCGGCGTCAACCTGCTCGGCGTGCAGGTAACCGCGCTGACCCCACAGATCGCCAATACGCTGGGCGTCAATCCGAGCCAGGTGAGCGGCGTGGTCGTGACCGGGGTCGACATGTCGAGCGACGCGGCGGCCAAGGGCCTGCAGCGCGGCGACATCATCTCGTCGATCAACCGGGTACCGGTGCGCACGCCGACCGAGTTCGACGCGCAGATCCGCGCGGCGAAGACGGCGGGCAAGACGACATTGCTCCTCTACATGACGCGCGCGCGCCAGGGCAGCCAATATATCGCGATCAAGCTCAAGGGGAGCTGATCGAGCAGCCCTGACTTGGCAGCCCTGGGGCTCTCCCGCTAAACCTCCCTCGTCCTCAGCCGGGACGAGGGAGTTTTTGCATGGGCGACATGAGCTGATGACCGCGCGCATCGCCTCGATCCAGGTCGGACGAATTGCCCCGCTTGGTCCCGAGCGCGTGTCCAGCGCGTTCATCAAGAGCACGGTGCATGGGCCGATCATGGCCGGCGCGCTCGGGCTCGACGGCGATCATCAGGCCGATCTGTCGGTTCATGGCGGCCCGGAAAAGGCAGTCTATGCCTATTCTTCCGCTCGCTATCTCGATTGGGCCGCCGCCTTTCCCGATCTCGCGCCTCGCTTCGTCGCCGGGGCGATGGGCGAAAATTTGACCGTCGAAGGGATGAGCGAGGACGATCTAGCCGTCGGCGACGTGCATGCGATCGGGGATGCGCTGTTGCAGGTTTGCCAGCCTCGCCAGCCCTGCTTCAAACTCGCTCTGGCGCTGGGCGAGCCAAGGCTTGGCAAGCATATGGTGAGAACCGGGCACTCGGGCTGGTATTATCGCGTCCTGCGCGAAGGACCGATCGCGCCGGGAGACGAAGTGGTACTCGCCGAGCGGCCCAATCCCGGCTTCGGGTTTCCGCGGCTGGTGACGATCGTCAACCGCGGCGGCGCGACCTTGCCCGAACTGCAAGACCTCGCAGCGATGCCGGGACTCGCCAGCAATATCGGCCGCCGCGTGCGCGAGGCGCTTGCGGCCGTTTGACCGGCCATGCTCCTGCGGAAGCCAAGGGAGGTGATGGGAAGCTTGTGGCTCCTAAGGCTCCTGCTTTGGCAGGAGCACATTGCCTGTAGCCGCGGTCTCGCTAGGATAGGCAAAGACCGGAAGGACGCATCATGAATGACTTCTCCACCGACTGGATCGCCGCCGGCGAGGCAGAACTCGCCGACGTGGTGGCACTGCGACGCGCGATCCATGCCGACCCGGAAATCGGCAATCAATGTCCGCGCACGACCGCGAAGCTGCGCGCCGCGCTCGACGGATTGCCGCTCGAAATCCACGAATCGACCTCGACCACCGGATTCATCGCGATCCTGCGCGGCGGCGGCGACAATGGCCGCACGGTGCTGTTGCGCGGCGACATGGACGCGCTGCCGATGCCCGAGGAGACCGGGCTCGATTTCGCCAGCCAGGTCCCCAACGCGATGCACGCCTGCGGCCATGACAGCCATTGCTCGATGCTGGTGGGCGCCGCACGTGCCCTTTCCGCGCGCAAGGACAGCCTGCCCGGCACCGTCGTCTTCATGTTCCAGCCGGGCGAGGAAGGCCATCACGGCGCGCGCTTCATGATCGAGGACGGGCTGCTCGACGTGCAACGCCCCGACAGCGCCTTCGCGCTCCACATCTATCCTAATGCGCGAGCGGGCGCGATCCAGACCCGCCCCGGCGCCCTGCTCGCCTCGACCGACGCGCTCAATTTCACCATCCGCGGCGCGGGCGGCCATGCCGCGATGCCGCACGACGCGATGGACCCGATCCCGGTCGCCGCGGAGATCGTCACCGCGCTTTCCGTGTTCATCGCGCGCCAGATCCCGGCGACCGATCCCGCCGTGCTGTCGATCACCAAGATCGAGGCGGGCAGCGCGTACAACATCATCCCCGACGAAGTGCAGATGATCGGTACGCTGCGCACCCTCAGCCAGAAGACGCGCGAAAAAGCGCGCGAAGGGCTGAAGCGGATCGCCGAGAATATCGCCATCGCGCATGGTTGTACCGCCGACGTTCGGATCGACGACGGCTATCCGGTAACGATGTGCGATCCGCGCGCGGTGTCGCTGCTCAAGCAGATTTCCGAGGACCTCGAGCCCGGCCAGTGGCAACCGATGCCGGCACCGATCATGGGTGGTGAGGATTTCAGCTACGTCCTGCGCGAAGTACCGGGCGCGATGGCGTTTATCGGAGTTGCGCCCGAAGGTTCCGAGCCTGCCAAGAACCCGCCGCTCCACAACACCAAGATGACGATCGAGGAATCGGTCATGGCCAAGGGCATCGCGATGCACTGCGCCTATGCCGAACGCTTCCTCGAGAATGGGTTCGATTGACCGCGCCGCGCGAATTGAGCGCGGCCGAGTTCGCCGCATGCTTCGAAGAGCCGATGCTCGACGTCACCGATGACGAGGATGCCGATCTCGACATCGACATCTGGCCTTATGTCGACGCGCTCGATGCCAAAACGCTGGGTGTGGAGCGGTTCGACGATGTCGACCGCGTCTATCAGGATGCGCGCGGTCGCTACGATCAGATCATCATCGAAACCGACCGGCCCGACATCTTCCTGGTTGTCGTGGTCGATATCGAAGCGAGGTCGATCCATGGCCACCGTCTGCTCGACCTCAACGTCGAATATGGTCTGATCCCGAAGCCCGACTGACGCTGCTGAGCGATGCTCGTTGCCGATCCCGACCTGGTCGCCCGCTGGGCGGACGCATGGGCGATCTCGCGCGGCGCGGCGATGCCGGTCGCGCGCGACGGCGGGCTGTACATCCATGTCGATCAGCCCGATCAGGTCGGCCGCTACATCTTCGCGCAGATCGACGCCGAGGCGATCCGCCCGCTTGCCGCCAGTATCGACCGTCCATTGCTTTACCTCAAGGTTTGCGCGCCGGCCCATGCTGTCCGCCCGCTATTGCCGCATGGCTGGGAGATCGCCACGCCCGGCTATATGATGACCGCACCTTTGTCGGTCATGCTTGACCGGCCGGCAGTCTTTTCAGCGGAATTCGAATTGCGCATCACATACGACAACTCCATCACGTTTGCGCATATCATCGATGCTGTCGGCGAAGAAGCCGCGCGCGGCCGCATCGTGGCGGTCGATGACCTGATCGTGTTCGACCGCGTCCGCACCGCCGATCGATATCAGCGCCGCGGCCTGGGCAGTGCGATCATGCGCGCGCTGGCGGCAGAGGCGCGGCAGTCGGGTGTGGAGGACGCGATGCTTTGTGCGACTCCCGCCGGTCGCGAGCTCTACACGTCGCTGGGCTGGTCGCTGCACAGCGACTACACCACGGCCTCGCTGTCAGACCGGGTTTAGCCGCCGCGCCGGCTCCGTCTTCACGCTTCCCCGGCGAAGGCCGGGGTCCAGCTTCGGCGAATTCGAGACGACCATCCGCCATCAAGACCGTCTTGCGACTGGGCCCCGGCCTTCGCCGGGGAGGCGTATAACTTGGCAGGCGTTGAGGCAGACCGCTCCGGCAAGGCTACGCAAGCCCTGGGGCGAGCAACGGGACGCAGAATCTTCTGTCCTAGACCCGCAATAATGTGCCACGTTCCGGGCAGACAACCGGGGCGATTTTCCGTTCAGCGCGGCGACACACGGTCCGACGCACGACGGTCCTGCCGCACCGGCATTTGAACACTAAACCGGGTTTTGCGCATGACCACCGCCACCACCCGCCCGATCGCCGAGTTGACCATTCGCGGCGTGATCCTGGGCGGCATCATCACCATCCTGTTCACCGCGGCCAATGTCTATCTGGGACTGAAAGTCGGATTGACCTTCGCCACGTCGATCCCGGCGGCGGTGATCTCGATGGCGATCCTACGAATGCTGCCGGGCTCCAACATCGTCGAGAACAACATCGTCCAGACGATCGCGTCAGCGGCAGGGACGTTGTCGGCGATCATCTTCGTGCTACCCGGCCTGATCCTGGTCGGCTGGTGGCAAGGTTTTCCCTATTGGACGACGGTCGCGGTGTGCGCGACGGGCGGCATCATGGGCGTGATGTTCTCGGTGCCCTTGCGGCGCGCGCTGGTGACAGGATCCGACCTCCCCTATCCCGAAGGCGTCGCGGCGGCCGAAGTGCTCAAGGTCGGCACCAGTACCGATGGCGGTGAAGAAAACGCCAAGGGCCTGCGCATCATCGTGATCAGTTCGCTGGTTTCCGCGATCTTCCAGTTGCTGGCAACGCTCAAGGTCGTTGCCGCGGACGCCGCCAAGAACTTTCGTATCGGCCCGAGCGTCAGCGGCGTCTCGACCAGCTTCTCGATGGCGCTGATCGGGGTCGGCCATCTGGTCGGCCTGTCAGTCGGCGCGGCGATGTTTTTCGGCATGCTGATCGCCTGGGTCGGGCTGGTGCCCTGGCTCAGCGCGCATGTTCCCGGCGCGACCGACGCGATCGTCACCGACATCTTCCGCAACAAGGTCCGCTTCGTCGGTGCCGGCACGATCGGCGTCGCGGCGATCTGGACCTTGTTCAAGATTCTGGGTCCGATCATCGGCGGCATCCGGTCGGCGATGGCGGCGGCCGAGGCGCGTGGTCAGGGCGAAGTGCTCGAACTGACCGAACGCGACCTGCCGATCTCGATCGTCGGCGGCACGATCCTGTTGATGCTGCCGCTGATCGCCTTCCTGTTATGGACTTTTTCCGCCGGCGGCCCGGTCGCCGAGCACGCCGTTCCGGTGATCGGCGGCACCGTGATCTACATCGCGCTGGTCGCGGTCGTGATCGCGTCGGTGTGCGGCTATATGGCCGGCCTGATCGGCGCCTCGAACAGCCCCGTATCGGGCGTCGGCATCCTCGCCGCGGTCGGAGCGTCGTTGCTCCTGCTCGCCTTTTTCGGGCACCAGACCGATCCGCACCGTGCCAGCGCGTTGATCGCTTATGCCCTGTTCACCACCGGCATCGTCTTTTCGGTGGCGACGATCTCCAATGACAACCTTCAGGACCTGAAGACCGGGCAGCTGGTCGGCGCGACCCCGTGGAAGCAACAGGTCGCTCTGGTGTTCGGGGTGATCTTCGGGTCGCTGGTCATCCCGATCGTGCTCGATCTGCTCAAGAACACGTTCGGTTTCGTCGGCATGCCCGGCGCTGGTCCTAATGCGCTGCAGGCGCCACAGGCTTCATTGATCGCGGCCCTGGCACAAGGCATCCTGGGCTCGGGCATCGACTGGTGGCTGATCGGCACGGGGGCGCTGATCGGCGTGATCGTGATCGCGATCGACGAGACGCTCGGCAAGATGGGTAAAATGCGCTTGCCGCCGCTGGGCGTCGGCATGGGCATCTATCTGCCGATGGCGCTGACCTTGCTGATCCCGGTCGGCGCGCTGATCGGCCATTTCTACGACCGCTGGGCGCAACGCACCGCCAATCCCGAATTCGCCGAGCGGATGGGGACGCTCGCGGCGACCGGCCTGATCGTCGGCGAGAGCCTGTGGGGCGTCGGCTTCGCCTTCTTCGTCGCTGCCCGCGGCGGCGAGATCCCGGCGGGGATCATGGGCGCGAGCTATGCGCAATGGGCGGAACTCACCGCATTGCTGGTCTTCTTCGGATCGATCGCCTGGCTCTACAGCCGCACGCGGAAGATGGTGCGCTGATT
>Ga0207678_10002064_pt1 | contig 18221 bp, 16 predicted proteins | sample KBSC63metaG_FD_184319 | JGI IMG/M metagenome (GOLD analysis project Ga0207678, IMG submission 184319) | Corn rhizosphere microbial communities from Kellogg Biological Station, Michigan, USA - KBS C6-3 metaG (SPAdes) (version 2) | ecosystem: Host-associated > Plants > Roots > Rhizosphere > Soil ...
AGAGCGGGGCATGCCCATCTCGTATGTCGCGCAAGGTAACCATGGATGCTTGGTGATCTTTTAAACGCAGCGCGCTGTTACTGCTGAGACCGCCTCGATCAAGCGCGCAAAAACCGGCGTATTGCCTGCTTCCTGAATGCACACGAACGGGTCTACGTCAAAATGCAAATATCGCGCCCGACAACCTATTCCGCCTCGCTTCCAAGCATCGCAAACCCGATTCGCTTCCATTCGGTGACAGCGGGGTGAAGGCGAGTCGGCCCGCAGCCTCGTAATAGCGGGGGACACAGTGGTAGATGCCAAGGCGCTCCGTAAACTTTACGGTCGGTTTGAAAAACTGTGTACCCGGAGGGCTCGCATCAAGCTGCATCGCGGCGCGTCCACGCCGACGGCGCTTCCACGTCCCTTCCTATAAACTGCCGTCTCCGCGCGGGCCGGTCGTTTTCTCGACGCCTCGCTCGCGCTTTCGCTCCAACGCTCGCAATAATGTCGATCCCGGCCCCCGATCGCGCGATATTCGCTGAAACGCCCGTTCCTTCGACGCCGAACAAGCGCTTGTACGGCAGCGACGTCATCGCGCAGATGCTGCGTGCGCTCGACGTCCCCTACCTGGCGCTGAATCCTGGTGCCAGCTTTCGCGGCCTCCACGACAGCCTCGTCAATCATTTGGGCAACGAACGGCCGCAAATGCTGTTGTGCCTGCACGAGGAATCGGCCGTCGCGATCGCGCATGGGTACGCCAAGGTATCGCAGCGGATGCTCGGCGTCGTGCTGCATTCGAACGTCGGTCTCATGCACGCGACGATGGCGATCTTCAACGCGTGGTGCGATCGCGTGCCGATGTTGCTGCTAGGCGCCACGGGTCCGGTCGATGCGCGGGCGCGCAGGCCCTGGATCGACTGGATTCATACGGCACTCGACCAGGGCGCGCTGATCCGCGATTACACGAAGTGGGATGACCAGCCCGGCTCGGTGGGCGCCGCCGTCGATTCAATCGCGCACGCCGCGCAGGTTGCGATGACGCCGCCGTACGCGCCCGTGTACGTCAACTTCGACGCCGGATTGCAGGAACAGGCGCTCGATCAGCCGCCGAGGCTGCCCGACGTCACGCGAATGGCGCCGCCTGCGCGAGTTCGACCCGATTCACAGACGCTCGCCGATGCTGTCGCGAGGCTGCGTAGCGCCAAGCGCCCGGTGATCCTGATGGGCCGCGTCTCGCGTGACGAGGGTGACTGGAATACGCGCGTCGCGTTTGCAGAGCGCCTCGACGCACCCGTCATCACCGATCTCAAGGTTGCGGCGGCGTTTCCAACGGAGCACCCGCTGCATGCAGGACCACCGGGTGCGTACCTCGCCGAGCAGTCGATCGCGGCATTGCGCAACGCCGATGTCATCGTCGCGCTCGACTGGGTCGATCTTGCCGGAACGCTCGGCCAGGCATGGCCCGATGCGGCCGTGCCGTGCGCCGTCATCAACGCGACGCTCGATGCGCAACTCGCGCGCGGCTGGAGCAAGGACCATTTCGGACTGCCGCCGGTCGACGTATACCTCGCGTGCGATCCCGATGTCGTCGTGCCGCAACTGGTGTCGTCGTTGGCGATCCGCTCGACAGCATCCGTCGACGACGTGCGGGTGCACGCTTCGCGCGCGCCGGCATCGGCAGATCGCGGCATGCCGGCCGTACCGCGCGACGCATCCACCGAAACGGAAGCGCACGACGACACGACGCTGACGCTCGCCCTGCTCGCCGACGCCGTGAACGCGGCCACGCGCGACGTCGACGTTTGCGTCACCGCGTTGCCGCTCGGCTGGCACGGCGCGTACCGGCATTTCCGCCATCCGCTCGACTACATCGGCCTCGAAGGCGGTGGCGGCGTCGGCGCCGGACCGGGCATTGCCGTCGGCGCCGCGCTCGCGTTGAAGGGCAGCGGCCGGCTGCCGCTTGCGATCGTCGGCGACGGCGATTTCCTGATGGGCGTCACTGCGCTGTGGACGGCGGTGCACTACCGGCTGCCGTGCCTGATCGTCGTCGCGAACAATCGCAGCTTCTACAACGACGAGTTGCATCAGGAGCGGGTCGCGAAGTCGCGCGGACGTCCGGTGGCGAACAAATGGATCGGCCAGCGCATCCGCGATCCCGACATCGATCTCGCGGCCATGGCGCGCGCGCAAGGCGGGTACGGCATCGGTCCTGTTGCATCGACCGCAGCGCTCGCCGATGCGCTCGCCGAGGGGCTGCGCCTTGCGGCAGAGGGTGCCGTCGTGGTGATCGACGCGCGCGTCGTGCCGGGTCACGCATGACCGACGCTGCAAACGCGTGCCCGCTGTCGGTTGCCGACGTGCTGCCGCGTCACCGCGACCTGTTCTACGCCGGCGCATGGCAGCGCGCGCAGGGCGGCTACGCACCGACGATGAATCCGGCGACCGGCGAGGACCTCGGCGTGTGTGCCGTGGCGAATGCAAGCGACGTCGACGCCGCCGCCAACGCCGCACATGGCGCGTTTGCCGAGTGGCGCCGGATGCGGCCGGTCGATCGCGGCGCGGTGATGCGCACGATCGCCGCGCGACTTCGCGCGCACGCCGACGAGCTGGCGCTGATCGACGCGGCGAACGGTGGCAACCCGGTGTCCGAAATGACGGCCGATGTGCATGCCGCGGCCGCGCAACTCGACTATTTCGCGGGCCTCGCCGCCGAGGCCAGGGGCGAAACCATCCCGATGGGCGGCGGTGCGCTCGACATGACGCTGCGCGAGCCCTTCGGCGTGTGCGCGCGCATCGTCGCCTACAACCACCCGTTGATGTTCACGGCCGCGAAAATGGCGGCGCCGCTCGCGGCGGGCAACACGGTGATCATGAAGCCGCCGGAGCAGGCGCCGCTGTCGGCATACCGGATGATGGAGTTCACCGGCGACGCTGCACCGCCGGGGGTGATCAACGTCCTGACCGGCGGTGCGGCATGCGGGGAGGCGCTCGTTGGCCATCCGCTGATTCCCCGACTCGCGCTGATCGGCAGCGTCGGCACCGGGCGTGCGATCCTGCGCGGGGCGGCCGAGCGCCTGAAGCACGTGACGCTCGAGCTCGGCGGCAAGAACGCATGCATCATCTATCCGGACGCGGACGTCGACAAGGCGATCGCGGGTGCGGTTGCCGGGATGAACTTCACGTGGTGCGGGCAATCCTGCGGCTCGACGTCGCGTGTGTTCGTGCACTCGTCGCTGCACGAGCGCGTCGTCGCGGGAATCGTCGAAGCGACGCGCCGCTTCCGCCCGGGACTGCCGACCGACCGCTCGACGACGATGGGGGCGATCATCTCGCGCGCGCAACTCGACAAGATCGAGCGCTACGTGAGACTCGGGCGCGAGCAGGGCGCGACGCTCGTTTGCGGCGGCGAGCGGCCGCCCGATCCGGCACTCAAGAACGGGTATTTCATGCCGCCTACCGTGTTCACCGGAGTGACACAGCCGATGCGAATTGCGCAGGAGGAGATCTTCGGCCCCGTCCTGTGCGTTTTGTCGTGGACCGACGAGGCACTCATGCTGGCCGACGTCAACGCAGTCGAATACGGATTGAGCTGCTCGATCTGGACGCGCGACCTCGCGACGGCGCACCGTACGGCGTCCGCGGTCGACGCCGGATACGTCTGGATCAACAACACCGGGCGTCATTTCCTCGGCGCGCCGTTCGGCGGTTACAAGCAATCGGGGCAGGGGCGGGAGGAATCGTTCGACGAGCTGCTGAGCTACACGCAGGTGAAAAACGTGCACGTCGCACTGTGAAGTACTCCCGGTGCAGATCATGACTTCCGCACAGGCGTGGGGTTTCGACCGATGAGCATCGCCGCACCGCCAGCTGCCGACAACGCGCTGGTCGAGAAGGTCGCGCTCGCCAACCGCATCCTGTACGACCAGGGGGTCGTGGACGGATTCGGCCACGTGAGCGCGCGGGATCCGGCCTCGCACGCTCACTTCCTGCTGGCGCGCAACATGGCGCCGGGGTTGGTGACCGCGCACGACATCCTGACGTTCGACCTCGACGGGCGCGCTCTCGACGCGGGCGATCGCCGCGTGTACCTGGAGCGCTTCATCCACGCCGAAATCTATCGGGCGCGCCCGGAGGTGCACGCCATCGTGCACAGCCATTCACCGAGCGTCATACCGTTCGCCGCCACGCGCACGCCGCTGCGCCCGCTCTATCACATGAGCGGCTTCCTCGGCGCAGGCACGGCGCTGTTCGAAATCCGCGACGTGGCCGGCAATACGGATCTGCTGATTCGCGACCAGGCGCTCGGCCGGGCACTCGCGGCGGCACTCGGTCCGCATTCGGTGGTGCTGATGCGCGGCCACGGGTCGACGGTCGTCGGTGCGTCGATCGAGCAGGTCGTCTACCGCGCCATCTATGCCGAAATCAATGCGCGCCTGCAATCGCAGGCGCTCGCGCTCGGCGAGCCCACCTACCTGAACGAGGACGAGGCGGCGCTCGCGGCGGCGACGAACGATACGCAACTGGCGCGCGTCTGGGAACTGTGGACGCGTCGCGTCGGAGGAGGCGGGCAGTGTCGAAGCTGAGGCTGTCGCTGGCATGCTGGAACTACGATCGCGTGCGGGCGCTGATGGACGGCTCGGTGCAGCCCGACGGGATCGACCTCAACGTGCTCGAGCTGCCGGTCGAGGAAACATTCTTCCGCATGCTGCGCCACCGCGAATTCGATGCGGCGGAGATGTCGCTGTCGTCGTACACGGTCTCTCTGTTCCGCGAGCCGCGCCCGTTCGTGGCGATTCCCGTCTTTCCGTCACGATTCTTTCGCCACTCGTCCATTTACATCAACGCCGACGCGGGGATCAACGAGCCCCGAGACCTGGTCGGGAAGCGTGTCGGAACGCCCGAATACCAGATGACGGCGCCGGTGTGGATTCGCGGCATTCTCGCCCAGCACTACGGCGTTCCCGTCGACAGCGTCACCTACTGCACCGGCGGTGAGGAGGAGCCGGGGCGGGACGAGAAGATCAAGCTCGACCTGCCGCCGAACATCCGGATCGAGCGCATCGGCCCGACGCAGACGCTGGCGCAGATGCTCGCAAGCGGCGAGATCGACGCGCTGCACACGGCACGGATGCCTTCGACGTTCCACGCCGGCAACGCCAAGGTCAAGCGCCTGTTCGAGGATTACAAGAGCGTCGAGCAGCGCTATTTTCGCGAGACGGGCATCTTTCCCATCATGCACACGGTGGTGATCCGCCGCGACGTGTACGAGCAGAACCGCTGGGTCGCGCAGTCGCTGTACAAGGCCTTCGTCGAGGCGCAGAGGAGCACGTACGCGGACCTGGACGTCACCGCGGCGCTGAAGGCGATGCTGCCCTGGCTCACCGCCCACGTCGAGGAGACACGCGCGCTGATGGGCGCCGACTACTGGTCGTACGGCTTCGCACCCAACCGCGACACGCTGGTGACATTCCTGCGCTATCACCACGAGCAGGGCCTGTCGAAGCGCCTGCTCGCGCCCGAGGAGCTTTTCGCACCCGAGGCGATGGAGTCGTTCCGGATCTGACGGGGTCTGGTCAGACCATGTCCGGTCGTGAGAGGTCGCGCGCGGCGTAGCGGCCGAGCAGCGCGTTGAGGCCGATCGCGAGGACGAACAGCACGATCAGCAGCGCGTACATGCGCGGCATGTCGAACGTCGCATACGACTGGATGATCAGGTAACCCAATCCCTGGTTCGACAGCTTCGTCTCGGCGAGCAGCGTGCCGATGATGGCGATGCCGAGTCCCAGCCGGAGTCCGTTGACGACGGGCGTGCGCATCGCGGGCAGGTAGACGAGGCGTGTCATCTGCCAGGGCGAGGCGCGGAAGCTGCGGCCGACGCGAACGAGCACCGGCGCGATCTGCCGCATGCCGGCGGCGACGCTGATCACGATGGGAAAGAAGCACGACAGCGCGCCCATCGCGATCTTCGACCCCGGTCCGGTGCCGAACCACAGGATCATGATGGGAAAGAAAATGATCTTGGGCGTGGGACCCACGTAATGGATGAACGCCTCGTAAGCAAGAGACAGGAATCGGCTGCTGCCGAGCATGAGTCCGATCACCATTCCCGCGGTACCGCCGATCACGAGCGCGGCCGCGATTTCGCCGGCGGTGACCTTCAGGTTCCGGTAGAACGCGGGGTCGGACAGCGTGCGCAGCACGGCGCGCGCGATCACAGGCAGCGTCGGCACGACGTCCTGGAACAGCCAGCCCGACCGCGCAACGATCTCCCAGATTGCGAGCAGCACGGCGATGATCGCCGCGCGGAGCGCCCATACGCGCAGCGGCTGCGCGCGCGCCGGCGCCGCGAAATCTAGGCCGTACGCGGCAGCAGCCATTGCTCCGCCCGCTCCAGGACGACGAAGAACAGCACGCTGGCGAGAATCACGAACAGGATGGCGCCGTACGTGCCGGGAAGGTCGTAGCGCTCGGCGAGCTCGTTGATCAACTGGCCGAGGCCGCCGAAGTTGATCAGGAACTCGACCCCGACGATGTTGATCAGCATGAAGATCAGCCCGACGCGCAGTCCGACGAAGATGCTCGGCAGCGCCGCCGGCAGCAGGATCTTGCGAAAAAGCTGGGCTTTGCTCAGCCTGAAGCTGCGGCCGACGTCGAGCAGCACGCTGCGCGTGCCGGCGAGGCCCTCGACCGTCTTCAGGATCACGGGCGGCAGCCCGGCGACGAACGCGATCATCACGATCGTGGTCCCGCTGCGCCCGAAAATCACGAGGAACAGCGGGTACATCAGGACGATCGGCGCCGACGCGAGCGCCGCAACCGATGTTTCGCAGGCCCTGCGCAGCAATCGGAAGCGAAACATCAGCATGCCGAGCGCGATGCCCACGACGACGAGCAGCACGCTGGCCGCCAGCGCTTCCTGCGTCGTCTGCCAGAACCGATGCGGGACCGATTCTTCGGCGACGATGCGGGGAATCGCAGCGAGCACCTGCGACGGCAGCGGCACGACGAACCGGTTGATGACGCCCGCGCGAATCAGGCCTTCCACTGCGGCGAATGCGCCGATCACCGTGCCGAGGCCGAGCGCCGGCGCCGCAAACCGGCGGAACGCGGGGCCGGATAACGTCATTGCGGCTCGCCGCGGCGCAACGTCCGCGACTCGTCTTCGCGGATGCCGCGGCTCGCTTCCTCGCGCAGATCGTTCCAGATCTGCGCGACGTAATGGCCGAAGACGTCGCTGCCGACGACCTCGGACGTTCGGGGCCGCGGCAGGTCGATCCCGACCGCGCGCTTCAGGGTGCCCGGACGATACGTCATCACGAGCACGCGATCGGACAGTTGCACCGCTTCCGTGATGTTGTGCGTGATCAGCAGCGTCGTCTGGCGCAACTGCTGGTGGATTTGCAGCACCTTGTCGCCGAGGAGAAGCCGCGTCTGCTCGTCGAGCGCCGCGAACGGCTCGTCCATCAGCAGGATGCGCGGTTCCGACGAAAGCGTGCGCGCGATCGCGACGCGCTGCCGCATGCCGCCGGAGAGCTCGGCGGGGTAGCGGCGCTCGAAGCCATCGAGCCCGACCAGCGATACGAAATGCCGCGCCCGTTCATGGCGTTCGCGCTTGCCGATGCCCGCGATTTCGAGCGGAAACGCGACGTTGTCGATGACGGTGCGCCAAGGAAACGTCGATTCTTCCTGGAATACCATGCCGAACGCCGGATGCGTGCCCGACACCGTCTGCCCATCCACGGCGACCCGGCCCTCGAAACTTCCGGCGAGGCCGCCGATGATGTTGAACAGCGTCGACTTGCCGCAGCCGGAAGGTCCGATCAGCGAGACGAACTCGCCCTGCGCGACCGAGAACGAGACCCCGTCGACGGCGAGCAGCGAATCCTGGCCCTCGCCGAAGCGCTTGACGATGTCGGCGACGGTGAGGATCGGCGCGCCCGCGGCGGCGGGCGGCGTCGTCGGCGTTCCGGGTGCCTGCGGCGCGATGACGGGTGAGCGAACGAGCACGCGCGGGCGCTCGGCCGCTATTGCCGCGGCACGATCTGGACGAGCTCGGCGAGCTGCTCCTTCGTGAGCGGCTGCGCCGTGAACTTGAGCTCGACAGCATCCATGACGATCGTGTCGAGTCCGACGATCTTGTCCGGATCGATCGCCGCCTTGGGGAAGAAATCGTCGCGCACCCGCCTGGCCTTCGCCTCGGAAATGCCGACGAAGTCGGCGTAGACCTTGAGCGCGGCCGGATCGTTGTACATATAGTCGATCGTCTCGCGATACGCTTTCATGTAGCGATCGAAGACCGCCTTCTTCGATTGCAGCGCTTGCGCATTGGCGATCAGCAGGCGCACTGTCTGGCCCTTGAACACGTCGGCGTCGTTGCCGCTCGCGATGATGCGGATCTTCTTCTCGTCGAGCTGGTCGAGCCCGAACGGCGGCGCCGACCAGCCGACGTCGACCTGGCCCGACATGACCTGCGTGAGCGTCGACGACGGGCTTCCGGTGGCGACCGGCGTGGCCTTCAGGTCGTACTGCTTCATGAACGCCGTGACGATGCCGTTGGTCGACGAGCCCTTCGTCGAGTAAGCGATCGTCTTGCCGGCGGTGTCCTTCAGAGACTTGATCGGCGAATCCTCCCTCACGTACCAGAACAGGTCGCGCGCACCGGTCGTCTGCGCGCCGATGATGCGCACCGGCGCGCCCTTCGAGAACGACGACAGCGCGCCCATGACGCCGACGGCGACGCCGATGTCGACATTTCCTGAGATCACCGGCTGCTGCGTCTCGCCGCTGCCCTGCGTCCACAGGATCTCGAGCACGAGCCCGTGCTTCTTGAAGATGCCGGCGCGCTGCCCGACCTCCGAGACGGACGTGTCCCAGTTGCCGCGCTGGCCGATGGCGAGCTTCAGCGTGTCCTGCGCGCTCGCGGGCAGCGCGAGACAAACGGCGAGCACCGCAAAGGTTGCTCTTGCGAGGTGTTGCAGTTTCATGGGGGTTCCTCCGTCGGTGATCGTTGTTTTCGCGGCGTCGCCCGGGCTCGGGTGGGCCCGGGCGGGCGCATCACCCGAGCGCCGGCTCGCGCGCTGCGGCGGCGTTCGTGCCGCTCGGGAGCGTCCTCCAGTCGGCGTCCTTTGCGACAATGCCTTCGAACGATTGTAGCGTCGCGTACGGCGGTCGGCTCCCGGCCGTGCCGATCGCCGGCTCCCCGGCGGCGTGGCGCCGCACCGCATCGACCATCCGGCGCCGGAACTCGACGATCGCGAGGTCGCTCGCGCCAAGTCGCTCGGACGAGCGGTCCGCAATCGCCCCCATCGTTTCCCACATGGCCATGTCCTGCGTCGGGATGCCGCGCATGCCGGTGAAATCGCCGAGCCGCATCGCCTGCCGGTCCTGCAGGTAGCCGTTGTCGCGATTGCGCCGGTGACGGTAGTTCCGGTCGAGATCCACGCCGGGCTGCGCGCCACAGAATTTGCGCCAGGCCTCCTGGTCGATGCCGCCGCCTTCGCGGTCGCTCCACGCAATGAAGTAGAACATCGTGTGCGTGTCGTCGACGGGCACGTTGAGGATCGACAGGTTGTACAGGTTGTTGGGCGGGATCAGCACCGTGTACGGCGCGACGAACAGCGTCACGCGCAGGTAAACGTGAGTCTCGGCATCCTTGATCGGCCGCCGGATGGCGGCGTAGCGGAAGCCGAAGTCGGTCTGCTCCACGGCAAGGCGCGGTGCCTTGTCCGTCGAGGGGCGCGGCCACACGGTGGCCGTCGCCCTGGCGCCGTCGACGCGCGCAGGCGGCATGTCGGTCGCGTGCAGCGTCGAGCTGTGCGCCGAGTCGATCGCGCCCTCGAGCACTTGCGCCCAGTTCGCGTCGATGCGCATCTTCACGATGCTAATGCGCGTGGTGGGCGAGGGCGCCCACGCGGGCGGCTCGAACGGTGGAGGTTCGCCGCGCCCCAGGTAGGCCCAGACGAAGCCGCCGGCTTCCTCAGAACGATAGGCGGTGTGCTTCACTTTCGCCGCGAGACAGCTGGGCGGGGGCTCCGACGGCATTTCGACGACATTGCCGTCGACGTCGATCTTCCAGCCGTGGTAGAGGCAGCGCAGCCCCGACTCTTCGTTGCGGCCGAGCGCAAGCGAGGCGCGCCGATGCGGGCAATGCTCGCCGACGACGCCGAGCCTGCCGTCGGAGTCGCGGAACACGACGAGATCCTCGCCGAGCAACCGGGCGGGCAGTGGCGTGCCGTCCGGCTCGCTCACCTCCTCGGACATGCAGATCGGGAGCCAGTGCGCGCGCATCAGGCGCCCCATCGGGGCATCGCCTTCGACGCGGCACAACAGGTCGTTCTCTTCGGCGGTCAGCATGGCGATCTCTGCGACGAAGCAGGGGGGTCGGCTCGACTGCGAGCCGGCGCTTCGTCGCATAATGTTAGGCGTCTAAGTAACGATACCGCGGGACTAGCGGCGCTGTCGAGCCGCGGCCGATGCAGCTCGCGGTGCCTCGATGCCTGAAGCCGTCTCCGAAAACGCGGCCGGCGAGCCATGAGCGAGCGATATCCACCGCTGATGCCGTTGACCGTCGCGCGCATCGTGCCCGCCGCGGCAGGCATCCACGCGTTCGAGCTCGTCGCGGCCCGGCGGCAGGAACTGCCTCCGTTCACGCCAGGTGCGCACGTCACCGTGCAGGCGCCGAACGGGCTGCTGCGCAAGTATTCGCTGGCGAACGATTGCGGCGAACGCCATCGCTACGTGATCGCCGTCAAGCGGGAGGCGGCGGGCCGCGGCGGCTCCGCCAGCCTCGTCGACGCCTGCGGCGAAGGCACAGTGCTTCCGTGCTCCGCACCGCAGAACGATTTCGAGCTCTCCGACAAGGCGAAGGAGTTCCTGTTCATCGCCGGGGGCATCGGGATCACGCCGATCATGTCGATGGTCCGGCACCTGGCGCTGCGCGACGGCCGCCGGTTCAAGCTGCATTACCTGACGCGCTCGCCGGAGGAAACGGCGTTTGGCGACGAGCTTTCCGCGCCGCTTTTTGCCGGGAACGTGGCGATCCACCACGACGGCGGCAATTCCGCGCGCTCGTTCGACTTGTGGCCGCTCTTCGAGCGACCTCGCGCGGTGCACGTCTACTGCTGCGGGCCGCGGGCGATGCTGCAGGCGGTGCGCGACATGTCGGGGCACTGGTCGGCCTCGACGATCCACATCGAGAGCTTCGCCGACGCGGGCACACTCGCCGTTGCCGGGGACCGGCCGTTCCGGGTGCGACTCGCGCGCACCGGCACGGCGGTGGACGTCGGCGCAGGCCAGTCGATCCTCGAGGCGTTGCGCGAGCATGGCCTTGACGTGCCGAGTTCGTGCGAGAGCGGCACCTGCGGCACGTGCCGCACGCGGCTCCTTGCCGGGGATGCCGATCATCGCGACCTCGTGCTGTCCGAAGCCGAGCATGCCGACAGCATCATGGTCTGCGTGTCGCGTGCGCGCTCGCCGGAAATCGTCATCGACCGATGAGCGTTGACGTCGCCGTCACCGCGCCCGGCACGGCGCCCGTTTTGCGCTGGGGCGTGGCCGGCCTCGGGCGCGCGTTCACGCTGATGCTGCCGACGTTCGTCCGCGACCCGCGCGTTCGGCTGGCGGCGGCTGCCGACCCGCGCCCCGAGGCGCGCGATCGGTTCGTCGCCGAGTTCGGCGCGCGCGCGCACGCGTCGGTCGACGCGCTGTGCCGCGATGCCGGCGTCGACGTCGTTTACGTCGCGACGCCGCACGGATTGCACGCCGAGCACGCGGTTCTCGCCGCGCGCAACGGCAAGCACGTGCTGGTGGAAAAGCCGATGGCGCTGTCGCTTGCGGAGTGCACGCACATGATCGAGGCGGCGCAAGCGGCCGGCGTACAGCTTTGCGTCGGTCACAGCCACAGCTACGACGCGCCCATTCGCCGCACGCACGAGATCATCGACAGCGGTGCCTTCGGTGCCGTGCGCATGATCCAGGCGCTGTATTACACCGACTTTCTGTATCGCCCGCGTCGTCCGGAGGAGCTCGACACCGCGCGCGGCGGCGGCGCCGTGTGGAACCAGGCCGCGCACCAGGTCGACATCGTCCGCCTGCTGGGTGGCGGCCGCGTGGCGCGCGTGCGTGGGCTGACCGGCAACTGGGACCCGGACCGGAACACCGAAGGCGCGTACGCGGCGTTGCTGACGTTCGACGACGGCGCCTTCGCGTCGCTGACTTACAACGGATACGGTCTCTTCGACTCCGATGAATGGTGCGCCTGGACGAGCGAGCTCGGCATGCCGAAGGACGCTTCGGGCCATGGCGCCACGCGGCGTGGCCTCGAGAGGCTCGCCGAGCCGGCCGCCGAACTCGCGCTGAAGCACGCGCGCAACTATGGCGGATCGGCGTATCGGCCGTCGGCCGGCGAGCCGCGAACGCACGAGCACTTCGGGACGTTCATTGTCTCGTGCGATGGCGCCGACCTGCGCCCGATGCCGGACGGCGTCATGATCTACGAGGGCCGCGGCGCGCGCTTCGAGGCACTTCCGCCGCCTGCGATACCGCGGCACGAGGTGATCGACGAAATGCACGATGCGATCGCGACGGGAACGCCTGCACTGCACGACGGGCTCTGGGCGCGCGCGACGCTCGAGGCGTGCGCCGCAATGCTCGAATCCGCGCGCACCGGGCAGGACATTCGACTCGTGCATCAGGTGGCAGCGCCGAAGGGCGCAGCACCGGCATGACGCCGCGTGCCCGCGGTACGCGGTCTTCCAGGCAGGATGTCGCCGCGCGTGCTCGACCGCCGTCCCCGGCGAACGATGCGCAAGTGATCCTGCGGCATTGGCAGGAGGCGGTGCCCGACGATCGGCTCGCGCATCTGGTGAAGGACGCGACGCGTGCGCTGGTGCGCGCGCTGCACATCCGCCTCGCCCGTCACGGCGTGCCGTTCGGACACTGGACGTTCCTGCGCATCCTGTGGGAATCGGATGGCCTCACGCAGCGCGCGCTGAGCCGCGAGGCGGGCGTGATGGAGCCGACGACGCACGCGGCGCTCGCGGCGATGGAGCGGCTGGGCTACATCGTGCGACGGCGCGCAGTCGGCAACCGGCGCAACGTCTATGTGTTCCTGACGCCGGCCGGGCGCGCGCTCAAGCGCAAGCTCGTGCCGCTGGCCGAGGACGTCAATCGCCGCGCAGTGCGTGGCGTCGCCGCTGCGGACGTCGCCGCGACGCGCCGCGCGCTGCTGGCGATCATCGAGAACCTGGCGCGCGACGAAGCGCCGTCCGCGTAGCGAAGCCGTACGACGAAGCAGGCGCCAATCAAGGCGGGCCGCGGCGCGCGCCACTTTTCGGAAACCCGCGGGAGCGAACCAGGGCTAGCGCGTAGGCGGCTCAGACGCCGAGACGAAGGGATCGGCATCGAACGCGGCGTGAAAGAAGTCGACCCATGCCTTGATCTTCGCGGAGTGGCGCCGAACCGTCGGGGACACCGCGTGAATCGGCAACGGCTTCGGCGGGTAGTCGACGAGAATCGCGCGGATACGCCGCGCACGGATATCGTCTCCGAAGAGCCAAAGGGGAGCGAACGCGATTCCCATGCCGTCGAGCGCGGCTGCGCGCACCGCCTCGGCGCTGTTCGATCGAAACGATCCCGATACCCGTACCGAGAAGCTTTGGCCGTCACGAACGTAGCGCCATTCGTCACGCGTCGCCAGCCCCGTGTACAGGATGCAGTCGTGCTGTTTCAGCTCGTCGGGATGCCGAGGACGGCCGTGGCGCTTCAGGTAATCGGACGTGGCGACGGTCACGCGATACGTCGTTCCGACGCGCCGCGCGAGCAGATTGTCGTGCGTCAGCTCGCCGATGCGAAAGGCGACGTCGATCCCTTCCTCGACCAGGTCGACGAAGCGATCGTTGAGTTGCAGGTCCACGCGCAGCAGCGGATGAGCCCGCATGAACGCACCTAACCGCGGCATCACCTGCGTCCGCCCGAAGCTGACGGACGTCGCAGCGCGAAGCGTTCCGGCGACTTCCTCGCGACCCGATCGGAACGACACCTCGGCGTTGCGAACCGCATCGACGATCGGCCGGCACTGCTCGTAGAAGCGCTGGCCCTCCGGCGTGAGCGACAGCTCCCGGGCCGAGCGCGCGAAGAGTTTGCCTCCGAGGTGTCGCTCGAGCGACGCGATCAGCTTGCTGATCGTCGGCTGAGTCGTCTCCAGCTCGCGCGCGACCGCAGAGAAGCTACCTCGCTCCACGCAGCGGATGAATGCCTTCATGGCGTTCAATCGATCCATCCGGCCGCGCTTATTCCATTCCAATCTGGAATACCGACTATAGGCGTTTGTCGCAGCGCTGGAAAGCGCCGACCTGTAAGCCTGCGGGGCGGGCCGGAGACCAACGCCTACTCATCGCGTCTCGCGACTCGAAAGTCATGCCCCTGATCGACACCCGCCAATTGCGCCAATGGGCGCCACTGCCCCTGCGACTGATCGTCGGATACGGATTCCTCGCGCACGGATGGGCGAAGCTGTCACGCGGGCCCGACGCGTTCGCCGTCGTCCTGCACACGATCGGCGTTCCGGCGCCGCACGTGCTTGCATGGGCGACGACGCTCGTCGAGCTTGCCGGAGGCTTCCCCATTCTGATCGGTGCTTTCGTGCCTTTCGCCAGCGTGCCGATGGCGGTCGTCCTGTTGACGGCGCTCGTGACGATCCACTGGCCATACCGGTTTCTTCTCGGTGAAGCTCGTCGAGGTGACCGCGACCGGCACGCGCTTCGGCACGGTGGGCTACGAAATCATCCTGCTCTATCTAGCGAGCCTTGCCGCGTTGGCGAGCGGCGGCGCGGGACGACTGTCGGTCGATGCCTGGCGGCAAGAACGGCTCCACAGGCTTCAGCGGTCGTGACGACGCGGACCGCTAAAGCCCGTGCACCGAAATCACCGTGCGCCGATCGCGTCGCGCGCCCCCACCGTGAATCCGTGTGTAATCACCAGCAGGAGTCTTCCATGAAACGACGCAGCAAGGCGCTCCTCGCAATCACGCTTCTCTCGCCTGGTCTGGCGTTCGCGGCGTGCGATGTCCGCAGCGGCTCCGCGACGGCGGCCCTCGTGGAGCTGTACACGTCGGAGGGCTGCTCGAGTTGCCCGCCCGCCGACAAGCGGCTTACCGGGTTTTCATCGGCCACGCACGCCATGGATAAGGTCGTGCCCCTCTCGCTGCACGTCGACTATTGGGACGACCTGGGCTGGAAAGATCCGTTCGCGCAGGCCGGGTTCGCCGAGCGCCAGCGCTGGCTCGTCAACGCCAACGGCCACAAGACCGTGTTCACGCCTCATTTCTTCGTGTCGGGAAAGGAAGTCCGCGACTGGCGCGGCGATCTGGCGCAGGAACTGAAGCGCGCGACTGCCGAGCCGGCGCGCGCAAACATCCGCCTTCGCGCCGAACCCGCGCCGAGCGGCACGATTGCCATCGCTGGCTCGGTGAGCTTGCCGAGCCCGAGCATCAAGGGAGACGTGGCGCTTTTCGTGGCGGTCACCGAAGACAAGCTCGTTTCGAACATATCCGCCGGCGAAAACCGGGGCGTGACGCTGCTGCACGATCACGTCGTGCGCGAATTGATCGGGCCGATCGCGCTGCAGGACGGCGACACCCGCCTCAAGCGAACGGTGACGGTGCGCCGGACCTGGAATGCGGCGGAGCTCGGTGTCGTCGCTTTCGTCCAGGATCGGCTAAGCGGACAGGTACTCCAGGCCGCAGGCGCTTCGCAATGCCTGGCGTGATGGGACCGACTGACATCGCGAACGCTTCGACAGCACATGGGCCGGCTTGCGCAGTGTCGGGCCGCCCCTGCCCGTTCGGCTGCATCCGACTCGTCGGGACGGCCGAAAGAACGGCACGCGCCCGTGCCGCCCCGAAGATCCATTTTGGAGAATTGAAATGAACAGACTCGTCGTCGCCGTGATTTCCGCATGCCTGATGAGCGCCACCACGGCCGTCCATGCGCAGGACAGCATGTCGAAGGATGCAATGTCGAAGGATGCAATGTCGAAGGATGCAATGTCGAAGGATGCAATGTCGAAGGATGCAATGTCGAAGGACGCAATGTCGAAGGAGACTTCGAAGCCTTCGATGGCCAAAAGCGATTCGAACAAGAGCAGGCGAGCCAAGGACAAGACCGCGAAGAACGCGACCGGCGACAACGCGTCGCATCCCGCAATGCCCCGTGACTCGATGTCCCACGAGCCGATGTCGAAGGACGCGTCGAAGCAATAGCGTGGCCGCGGCGCGGCCGGCTCGCAAGCCGGTCGCGTCAAGCCGCGCACGCCTCGGTCGCAAACAGCGGATGGTGACGATCGGAAGCACGATGAAACGTACGATGACCACGAAGTGGATCGGCGGCATCTCGCTCGCCGCGGTGGCTGCGCTCGCGGTCGCGAACGGCAAGCCGCTGCTCCTCGATTTCTACGCCGACTGGTGTGTGTCGTGCAAGGAAATGGAGCGCTACACGTTCGCGGATCCGCGGATTGCAGCCGACTTGCCGGACTTCCGGCTGCTGCGGGTCGACGTCACGGCGAACAACGATCGCGACAAGGCGCTGCTCGCGCGGTTTCGACTGTTCGGTCCGCCGGCCACGATCTTCTTCGACGGTCAGGGGCGCGAAGTGCAAGGCGCCCGCGTCATCGGCTTCGCGCGCGCGGATCCTTTCCAGCGAAGGCTGCATGCCATCGTGGGTCGTGGCAGCCTCGACCGGGGATGAGGCCGTTGCAGAAGCATGCAATCCGGCCGCTGGCGATGCCGGCTCGCGCGACACGCCGCGACTGGGTCGGCCTTGCGGTGATCGCGCTGCCTTGCGCGCTTTACGCGATGGACCTGACCGTGCTGGATCTGGCACTGCCGGCGATCAGCGCGGATCTTCGGCCCTCGAACATCGAGCTGCTGTGGATCGTCGACATTTACGGTTTTCTCGTCGCCGGCTCGCTCATCACGATGGGAACGCTTGGCGATCGCGTGGGACATCGTCGCGTGTTGCTGATCGGTGGCGCGGCATTCGGTGTCGCCTCCGTGGTCGCCGCCTTCGCGACCAGCCCGGGAATTCTCATCGCGGCGCGTGCCGTCCTGGGCATCGGAGGTGCCACATTCGCGCCTTCGACCCTGTCGTTGATTCGCAACATGTTCGAAGATCCCGATGAGCGTTCGATCGCGATCTCGGTGTGGGCGACCAGCTATTCCGCAGGCGGCGCCGCCGGTCCGTCGCTCGGCGGTTTCCTGCTCGCGCATTTCTGGTGGGGCTCGGTGTTTCTCGCCGGCATTCCCTTGCTGCTGGCGCTGCTGGTGGTCGGCCCCGGCGTGCTGCCGGAGTTCCGCGACCACCGCGCCGGGCGCATCGACGTGCCGAGCGCGGCGCTCTCGCTTGCCGCCACGCTGCCGATCGTCCTTGGCCTCAAGACGATCGCGCAAAGCGGGGCAGGCCCGCTGTCGCTGGTGGCGATCCTGATCGGCGCGTCGCTCGGGGTCGCGTTCGTGCGCAGGCAGCGAGCGTTGCGCGAGCCGCTGATCGACTTCGGGCTGCTGCGTGTCCGGCCGCTCGTCGCGCCGCTCGCGATCTACGCGCTCGGTACGTTCGTCGCGTTCGGCAGCTTCCTGTACGTGACGCAGTACATGCAACTCGTGCTCGGACTCGATCCGTGGAGAGCCGGCCTCTGGACGGCGCCGTTCGCGGTGGCGTTTCTCGTCGGTTCGCTCGTGTCGCCTCATCTCGCGCGCCGGGCAAGTCCGGCCGATGTCATGGCGGCCGGCTTCGCGCTCGCCGCGATCGGCTTCGGCCTGCTGACCCGCGTCGCGACGATCCCGAGCCTCGGGCTGCTCGTAACCGGATTCGTCGTCTACTCGCTCGGTCTTGCCCCGATGTTCACGCTGATCAACGACATGATTGTCGCGGCGGCGCCGCCACAGCGGGCCGGCACGATTTCAGCGATTTCGGAGACGGGATCCGAATTCGGCGGGGCGCTCGGCATCGCCGTCCTCGGCAGCGTCTTGCAGGCGACTTACCGCGCCCACCTCACGTCGTCCGACTTGGCGAACCTGCCGCGGCCGCTGGCCGGCGAGGCGCGCTCGTCACTCGCCCTGGCCGCTCACCTCGGCGTGGCGCGCCAGGCCCGGCAGGCCTTCACCGACGGCATGAGCTCGGCGCTGATCGTCGCGGCGGTCGCCGTCGCAGTGGCCGCCGTGGCTGTCGCCGTGCTGTTGGCCCGAA
>Ga0207678_10002069_pt1 | contig 18195 bp, 10 predicted proteins | sample KBSC63metaG_FD_184319 | JGI IMG/M metagenome (GOLD analysis project Ga0207678, IMG submission 184319) | Corn rhizosphere microbial communities from Kellogg Biological Station, Michigan, USA - KBS C6-3 metaG (SPAdes) (version 2) | ecosystem: Host-associated > Plants > Roots > Rhizosphere > Soil ...
CCGCACCTGGATGACACCGGCGCGGTCGCCCAGTGCGTCGGAAGCGTTGGTGATCAGGTTCATGATCACCTGGCGCAGCTGAGCGATGTCCGCCTGGACCGCAGGGAGCTCCGGCATGAGCTCGTATTTGACCTGTGCCTTCTTCGAAAGCGAGGCGCCGAGCAGGTGAGTCATGTCGAGCACGAGCTCCGTCAGGGAGACCGGGCGGACGTCGAAGTGCCCGCGCCCCGAGTAGGCGAGCATCTGATTGGTGAGCTCGGCCGCATGCAGGGCGGCGTTGCGGATGTCCGCGACTCGCTCCGCGGCATCCGTGTCGTGACCCTTGCCCGACAGCGCGCGGAGCGCGAGCTCGGCGTTGGTGAGCACGCTGACCAGCAGGTTGTTGAAGTCGTGCGCAATGCCACCGGCGAGGACGCCCAGGCTCTCGAGCTTCTGCGTCTCCAGCATGCGGCGCTCGAGGACCTGCCGGTGCTCTTCCTCTCGCTTGCGATCGGTGATGTCGCGGGCGAGCCCCACCGTGCCGATGACGAGCCCGCGCGCGTCGCGGATGGGAGTCTTGAGGGTTTCGAACCATTTGATGTTCCCGCCCTCGACGATGCGCTCTTCCACGAAGAATTTCTCGCCGCTTGCCATCATGCGCTGATCGTCCTGCATGTACTTTTCGGCGTGCTCGAGCGGCCAGATGTCGCGATCCGTCTTGCCGAGAATGGCCGTCTTCGGGTAGCCGCAGGCGCGCGCAAAGCCCTCGTTCACGGCCAAGAATACGCCGCGCCGATTCTTCATCCAGGCCATGTGAGGAATGTTGTCGAGCAAGGCCTGGGCCTGTGCGCGTGCACCCAGCACCTGCTCTTCGGCCTCCGCGAGCCGGTCGAGGAAGCCCTCCAGCTCGGCCGTCCGGGCCCGGAGCGCCACGACTTCGCGCTCCAGCGCCTCCGTGGTTGGCGACTGGCCCGGCCCCCGCAGTTCTCTCATCTTCTCCGGCCACTGTGCCCGGCCCTGGGGCGCCGGGCAAGGGCCGAGAATTGGAGACGCACGTGGCGTAAAGCGACTTCCGTGGATCGCTAATTCCGCGAGAAATGCGCCGAAATGACGACGACTGGCCGCTGTTGCACCAAAATTATCCGCGGGCAGGTCAGGGGCACGCGCCAGGACCCGCGACGGATACGCCAGCGCTGTGGGCGAGGCACTCGTTGTCGTAGCTCTTGCGATCGCAGCCGCAGACGGGGACGAACTCGCGCGTGCACGCTTCCGGGGTCAGCTCGCAAGTACCCGGGTCGTTGCCGCAGCCGGCGCTGATCGGGAAGTTGCAGAACTGGTCGGTGCCGCAGCTCGGACCGACCGCGCTGCACGCATCGCCGAGCCCGGGGCACTCGCCGAGGCCCCACACGCTCACCTTTGCCGCGTTGGCAACGCAGGCGTTGGAATACGTCTGCCGGTCGCAGCCACAGACGGGGGTGAGGTCTTGCGTGCAGGCCGAGGGGATCGGCTTGCAAGTGCCCGTCTGATCGCCAGTGCCGCAGCGTGCATCGAGCGAGAAATCGCAGAACTGGCCGCTCCCGCAGCTCGTACCAGCCTGGCCGCCGCAGACCTGGCTTCCCGGCTCATCCCCACCCCCACATGGGCCAGGGCCGGCGACGGATACGCCAGCGCTGTGCGCGAGGCACTCGTTGTCGTAGGTCTTGCGGTCGCAGCCGCAGACGGGGACGAGCTCGTGCGTGCAAGCTTTGGGGGTGAGCTCGCAAGTACCCGGGTCGTTGCCGCAGCCGGCGCTGAAGGGGAAGTTGCAGAACTGATCGGTGCCGCAGCCCGGACCGACCGCGCTGCACGCATCGCCGAGCCCGGGGCACTCACCGGGGCTCGCCACGCTCACCTTTGCCGCGTTGGCAGTGCAGACGTTGGCATAGGTCTGGCGGTCGCAGCCGCAGACGGGGGTGTAGTCTTGCGTGCAGACTGCGGGGATCGGCTCACAGGTGCCCGTATCGCCAGCGCCGCAGCGAGCATCGAGCGAGAACTTGCAGAACGTGTTCGCCGCGCACTCCGTGCTGCCCGGATCGCTGCAGGGAACGCCGCTCTGCGCGCTGCTGACATGCTTGGCGTTGCCGCAGTCTCTCGCCCCGAGCAACACGGGGGCGACGATCAGGGCGAGCCAGTAAGGAGATTGCTGTGAGAACCTGGGAAGACGTGGACGATTCATGGTGTTACCCTGTCGTGTCGAAGTGAGGTTTCCCCGCGTAACGGTTGCGAGCCATTGCTGCTCTGCGCAGCCCATTTGATCCCTCGTTTGCAGCCGCCGTTGCATCAGCCGTTCCATCCAGCGTGCGTGCTGAGCGTGACATGGGTCAGGTGGTTGCCGCGCGTACACGCACGCACGCTCGACCCGCAGGGCAAACTCGTCGGCGAAGAGAGCGCTATGGGCGCGCAGCTGCGCTCGAGCTCGCATCGCTTGCACTGGGTCGAGCCGTGCGGCGCGCACGGCCGGCCAGAGGCCGCCGAGTAGTCCGACCAGTGCGGCTCCGAGCACCGAGCCCAGCAGCGCGACCGCATCGGGGCGGAAGCGGAACGCGAGCTCTTGATCGGTGGCAAAGTTCCCGGCGCAGCACGCCGATCTCCGTGCGGCGCTGCACGACCGACGTGTAGGCGACGATCATCGTGCCCAGGATCGAGAGCACAACCAGCAAGATCAGGTAGCTGACGAAGTCGAGCGCCGAGAGTAGCGCGCGAAAGCGGCCGACGTTGGCTGCCGTCTGCACGCGGTCTTCGAGCGTGAGCGTGGGCACGGGCGCGGCGGCGAAGTGCCGGTCCAGCTCGCGAGCGATGCGCCCGCCCTGGTTCGGCTCGAAGATCTCTGCCGAGACGAAGTTGAGCTTGTCTCGCTCCTCGAGCGAGCGCGTGCGGTTGAACGCGCCGTAGTGGATCCACGGCGAGCGCTTTGCCCGCGATCTGCAATGCCTGCCCCGCCCAGCGCGCCCCTGTCGCTTGCCGGATGACGGGGTTGGCGCGGATCTCGTCGCCGGCTCCTGGATCATTGAACCGTCCTGGGAACGAGGGCGGCACTTCGCGAAGTGAATCTGAACGCTCGACCAGGCCTGGAAGCTGCCGCGGCGCAGCGCAGGGCGCCACGGCTGGCGTTGAACGGTTTACGCCTTCGGCTCGAGCGTCTATCCCCGCGCGAGCCCTCGCCACGGACACAGGAAGCTCCCTCGTGAAGACCCATCGTTTCGTGATCGCCTTGCTCTGCCTCAGCTCGACCGCCTTCGCCGAGAAGCCGGCGAGCCCGCCCTACCTCGATCCGAGCCTCGCGCCCGAGCGACGCGCTGCCGATCTCGTCTCGCGCATGACGCTGGAGGAGAAGGTGCTACAGATGCAGAGCACGGCGCCGGCGATCGAGCGCCTGGGCGTGCCGGCCTACAACTGGTGGAACGAGGCGTTGCACGGCGTGATGCAGGGCCGCGCCACCGTCTTTCCGCAGGCGATTGGCCTCGCCGCCAGCTGGGACACCCAGCTCATGTATCGCGTGGCGGACGTCATCTCCACGGAGGCGCGCGCCAAGTACAACGACGCGCTGAAGAAGCCCGCTCCGCCGGTACCGACCTGGCAGGCGGCGTACCCGGGGCGGAGCGCGGGCCTCACCTACTGGTCCCCGAACATCAACATCTTCCGCGATCCGCGCTGGGGTCGGGGGCAGGAGACCTACGGCGAGGATCCGTACCTCACCGCGCGCATGGGCGTTGCCTTCGTGACCGGGCTGCAGGGGAAAGATCCTCGCTACCTGAAGGTCGTCGCCACGCCGAAGCACTACGCCGTGCACAGCGGGCCCGAGCCGGAGCGTCACGAGTTCAACGCCAAGGTCAGCGAAGCCGACCTGGTGAACACGTACCTGTCGGCGTTTCGCGCCACGGTCGTCGAGGGCAAGGCGGCGTCCGTGATGTGCGTGTACAACGCCGTCAATGGCCCCCCCGGTTGCGCCAGCACGGATCTGCTGCAGAAGCGGCTGCGCGACGAGTGGGGCTTCCAGGGCTACGTGGTGAGCGACTGCGGCGCCGTCAACGACATCTACGCGAACCACAAATACAAGCCCACGCTGGGCGGCGCCGCGGTGGCGGCCGTGAAAGCAGGCACCGATCTGACCTGCGGCGGCGAATACGCCTCGCTGGTCGAAGAGGTGAAAGCCGGCCACATCAGCGAAGCCGAAGTCGACCGTTCGCTCTCGCGCCTGTTCGTGGCGCGCTTCCGGCTCGGCATGTTCGACCCGCCAGAGCGCGTACCGTACTCGAAGATCCCGATCTCCGAGAACGATTCTCCTGCGCACCGACAGCTGGCGCGCGAGGCGGAGCGCAAGGCGATCGTGCTCTTGAAGAACGCTGGCGCCGTGTTGCCACTGGCCTCGTCCGTGCGCAAGATCGCCGTGATCGGGCCGTCCGCGGACGATCCGATCGCGTTGCTCGGCAACTACCACGGCATCTCTTCGCAGCAGCTGACGCCCTTCGAGGGCATCGAGCGGCAGTTCAAGGGCGCGCGTGTGCGCTACGCGCTCGGAGCCACCTATACCGCGAGCACCCCCGCGCTGGTGCCCGGCTCGCTGCTGGCTCCAGCGAAGGGGGAAGGGCCCAAGGCCGAAGCGCCCAAGGCCGAAGCACGAGGCGTACTGGCGGAGTACTTCGACAACCCCGACCTGCAAGGCGCGCCCAAGCTGCGGCGCAACGAGTCGCGACCGTACTTCGACACGGCGATGGAAGACCCTGCCGTGCTCGCGGCGATCGGTCGCGAAAAGTACTCACTGCGCTGGACCACCACGCTGACACCGCCGGCGTCGGGCGAGTACGAGATCGGGCCGCGGATCGGGGTGTGGAACCGGACCGCGACGGTGAAGCTCTTCCTCGATGACAAGGAGGTCAATCTGGATGCCGGCGACGGGCCGTCCACGCAGATGACCTCCACCCAGACGGCGCAGCCACCGCGACGCAACGCCCTGCGTACGCGCATCAAGCTGGAGGGCGGCCGCAAGTATGCGCTGCGCGTCGAGTACCGCCAGCCGGGCCCGGGCGGCATGCTCCAGCTGCGCTGGCAGCCGCCGGCCGCGTCCACCCTGTCCGAGGCCGAGTCGCTGGTAAAGGACTCCGACGTCGCGATCGTCTGCGTCGGTCTGAGCGCGGAGCTGGAGGGCGAGGAGATGCGCGGCGTGAACATCCCTGGCTTCCTCGGCGGCGATCGCACCACCCTGGAGCTACCCGAGTCGCAGGAGCGGCTGGTGAAGGCGGCGATCGCCACCGGCAAGCCCGTGATCGTGGTGCTCACGACGGGCAGCGCGATCGCGCCCAAGTCCGCCGTGAAGGATGCGGCTGCGCTGCTCCAGGCGTGGTACGGCGGAGAAGAAACGGGCTCTGCGCTCGCCGAGACCCTGGCAGGCGTGAACAATCCGGCGGGGCGCCTGCCCGTCACCTTCTATCAAGGTGTCGATCAGCTGCCGCCCTTCACGGACTACGCGATGAAGGGCCGCACCTACCGCTACTTCAAGGGCGAGCCCCTGTACCCGTTCGGCTTCGGCCTCAGCTATTCCAGCTTTGCCTATTCGGACCTGGTCGTGAAGCGCACGGAGAAGGGCGCCGAGATCCGCGCAACCGTGAAGAACACCTCCAAGCGTGAGGGCGACGAAGTCGTGCAACTGTACGTGGCGGGCGGGCCCGAGCCCGAAGCCCCGCTGCGCAGCCTGCGCGGATTCCAGCGCATCCGCCTGCGTGCTGGCGAGAGCCGGCAGCTGAGCTTCACCGTCGCTGCTGACGACCTGCCGAAATCCGGCGTCGAAATCAGCATCGGCGGCGGCCAGCCGCTGGCCAATGTGGCGTTCGTGAAGGCGGCCTTACCGGCGCCGGAGCACTGAGCTCGAGGCCTCGGCGATTGCAACCACACCATCAGAGCTCAGTCACCAGAGCCATCTCCCGAGATAAACTTGATGACGAAATCATTGCTGTTCCGCCCGGGTACTGATGGCCACTCGAATTTCGCCGCCTTCAGCGCACGGCTTACGGCATCCGCATCATCATTGGCCGTGCAATGCCAATCCGCCTCAGACGACCCTGGATTCGTTCGCATTTCTGTTACGCGCGCCGCCACGATCAATCCCTGGGACCGGCGGCTCAAGTCGAAAATGTACGTATATTTCCCAGCTTCTTCTCGTTTCAGGGTGCCCACGAGCCCTCCGCGTTTACTGATGCAGTAGCTTCGTAGCGTTAACTCCACCCTGCGCAAGTCGTCGTCCTCACGATTTTGCATCCACATTCGCGCGATTGCTTGGCCCGCCGAGGCGTTCTGCCTCGCCGCTCGATGCTGGCGGATGCGCTTCAGCGGTCTCCCAGCACCACGCCGGGGACGAAATGGGTCGAGCTGCAGGCGACCGGCAGCGCTAGCGTCGAGCTACGGGTCGTATCAGTGAGCGCTGAAGGATCACGCCGCCTGATTGCCCTTGAAGATGGCGGCAGAATTGTGCTCACTGAGCAATTATGCCTAAAGGGCAATATTGCTCACTGAGCAAGTTCGCGCTAGACAATGGCCATGAGCCGCACCACCCGGGCGGGGCCGCCGCCGCCAACGGCCGCTCTCGGCCTGCGCGAGCGGAAGAAGCGCGCCCTGCGCGGGGAGCTGAGCCTCGCGGCGCTGCGGCTGGCCAAGCAGCGCGGTCTGGAGAATGTCCGGACCGAAGACATCGTGGCCGCAGTCGGGGTCTCCCGGCGCACATTCAGCAACCACTTTGCCAACAAGTACCAGGCGCTGGCCGATCGTCTCGTGGAGCGCGCCGAGCAGTCGGCGAGCGTGTTTCGCGCGCGGCCTCGCGGCGAGACGCTGTGGCAGGCCCTCAGCGCGGCCATGATCGCGCCCTACGAGCACCTGGTCCTCGACGACTCTTCCGAAAATCGGGAGGCGACGCGCCTGGTGATGGAGGACCCTTCGCTGCGGGCGGAGCTGTGGAAGGGAAACTTCGCCGCGCAGCAGGCTCTCGCGCAGGCGATCGCCGAGCGCACGGGCCTCGACGTCGATCGCGAGATCTATCCCTCGCTGGTCGCGGCGACCGCCGTGGCCGCGGTCATGACCGTCCTGGGGAGATGGTTGCGCCTGAAGAGGCCGCCCCCGCTGCTGCCGATGATTCGCGAGGCTCTGGAGCTGGTCGAGCGCGGCCTCCCGGAGCCCCTACCGAGGAGGCGATCCAAGTTGCTGAGGAGGTTCACGTGAAGCCCGGAACAGAGAGCCAAACTGCCGTGATGGTCGCCGCAGCCCGAGCGGCTGCCCACGGCAAAACCCCGGTCGCCGCGTTTGCCGACCCGACCGCGCTCACCTTGCTTCCGGCGGACGCTCGACAGCGGGTCGAGCGGTACCTCGAGGGCATGCCGCCGAAGGGGCTTGGCGAACGCTTGCAGCGCAGGCTGCTCGAGGGGCGAATCAAGATGATGGTGCCTCGCACGGTCGCCCTCGACGAGGCGATTCGATCCGCCGCGTCGCGACAGCTCGTCATTCTCGGCGCCGGTCTCGACGGCCGTGCCTGGCGGATGCCGGAGCTCGCCGACACGATCGTCTTCGAGGTCGATCACCCCGACTCCCAGCGCCGCAAGCGCGAGCGCGCCGCAGCGCTGAAGCTCGCCGCGCGGGACCTCCGCTTCGTGCCTGTCGACTTCACGCGCGACCGCCTCGAAGACGCGCTGGCTGCTGCCGGTCACGACCCCGCGCAGCCGACGACCTGGCTCTGGGAGGGCGTCGTCATGTACCTCGATCGCGCGGACATCGAAGCGACGCTGCGGGTCGTGCAGGCGCGCTCGGCGCGGGGGAGCCGCCTCGCCATCCTGTATACCTCCCCGTCGCTCCTCCGGAAGGCAGTGGGGCTGGTCCTCGGCCTGATCGGTGAGCCCTTCCGTTCGGCGTTCAGCGCGGGTGAGATGCGCAGCCTGATCGAAGGCTTCGGCTTTTCGGTCCTCCACGATGACGACCTGGCCTCCATCGCCACACGCCTGGCTACCGACCCCTCACGCTTGTTCAAGGACGTCCGCCTGGTGAGCGCGGAGCTGCGCTGACTCCTGTCGAACCCTCGCCGCTCTCACGCCGCTCGTCGCTCCCTCCCGTGAACCACCACGCAGGGTCTTCCTGCGCCGTCCGCCGCCGGCCGAGCTGCGCGTCAGCGGCAAGCGTCCGGTCATCGGTTACGACGAGGCGCCGTGGTTGCATCAGTTCCTTGCGCGCGCGCCGGTCGCGAAGCGCTCGCGTGCTGAAGCGTGGGCGCTCGCGCGGAAAATGTGCGGAGCCGCCAACGCGAGCCGGGGCAGGGGAGCCGCGCTGGCTGGTTGCCCACTGCCTTTGCGCCGGGGAGTCTGGTATCCGCGCAGCGCGGCTACGTGGCGGCGTGTCCTGGTAGCGGGCTCATTCTGGTGCCGCGCGGCGACGCACGGTGACGAGCCAGGCTAAAGGTGTCACCAGTCAGACGCGCGCTGGGCTGCTCGAGCTCGCTCTGATGAGAGCCAGCACAGAGTCGGCGAAAAATTCGCTGCAGGCCCTCGAGGCGCTCAGCTGATTGGGAAACGCACGGAGGCGATGCTCGTGCTCACTCGTGGACAGTCCACGAACGCGACTGTCGAGCGCGGCCGGCGCTCCTGGCGAGCGCTGCTGACACGCACAAACCATCGAGCTTTTCTTCGTTTGAAGCACCTCTTCGGACGATCGCCGGAGTGTCCACGAGTGTTGGTCCGAAGCTTGCTCCCCGATGGGGGACGCTACGCACGGAGACCTGGGCGATTCACGGCTGTAGGACGACCGTGCGCGATTCGAGGGACCGCGCGGGCGACGTCGACGACGTCGCTGCGTCAAAGTGTGACGGCACGGAGTTGCGCCAATCAGCTCCGGCTCGAGGCTTCCGCCTCTGTCGTTGCACGGGCAACGAACCTTCAACACGCGTCTGAATTTTCAGACGCACAGCGCGCGTTCGGGGACGCGAGACGGCCGCCACGCGCGCACGGACAGGTGAACAATCATGAGAACGATCAAAGGAACCCTTTTTCGCATGGCAGCGCTCAGCATGGCGTTGACCGCGTGCGATGGCTCGGAGGGCGCGGGCGCGAATACCCGCGTGAGCGCCGCCAACCTCGAGAGCAGCTCTGGCCGCGAAGCTGCCGTTACGCCCGAGTACGGCGCCGGGCTCGCGGTGTTGCCGCGCCCCAGCCGCTCCACGACCATCGATTTGACGGCGGACGATCGGCTGCTCGCCATGGTCAACACGGACGAAGGATCGGTTTCATTCTTCGACGTGACGGCGGGCGCGGAGACGCGGCGCGCGCGTGTCGCGACCAGCGCCCACCTCGCGCAGAGCGAGCCGGTGAGCGTGGTGTTTCATCCCGATCAGCAGCGGGCCTTCGTCGCGAATCGCGCGGCCGGCACCGTGAGCCGCATCGTCGGGGTGCAATCGCCAGAACCCCACCTCGACGCCGAGCTCGATCTCGGGGGCGAGCCGATCGGTCTCGCGCTGGATCCGACCGGGCGCAAGTTGTGGGTCACCAACTGGGTGAACGGGCGCGTGTACGTGATCGACACGGCGAGCATGCAGGTCGAACGCAGCATCGAGGTCGGCGGCAATCCGTGGGCGATCACCATCACCAACGATGGCGACGCCGATAGCGACGATGAGAAGGTGCTCGTGACGCAGTTCTATGGACGCGCGCGGCCCGGCGTGACCTCCGAGGGTACCGACGATGGGCGCGAAGGCGTGGTGCAGGTCATCGACACCTACGATCCGAGCCAGGTGCGGGAGATCAAGCTGGCTCCGCTCGCGAAGTGCTTCGTGGCGGCGGACCTGACGAGCGGTTGCTTCCCGAACCAGCTGCTGGGCATCACGCTGCACACGGGCTACGGCTACACCCGCGCTTACGTGGTGAGCGTGGCCGCCTCACCGCGCGGGCCGGTGAAGTTCAATCACAACGTGCAGGCGCTGGTTTCGGTGATCGATGTGGCCGGCGAGCGAGAGCTCGGCAATCAAACCACGAATCTGAATCAGGGAGTCGCCGCGCAGGTGGACAACGACGGCGATGACACCATCGGTCGTCGCTTCCTCAACGCCCCCAATGCCATCGAATTCCTGGACCGCGACGACGCGACCGTCGGCTTCGTGACGGCCGCGGGCAGCGACATCGTGTTGCGAGTGGCGTTCGACCAGAATGGGGTGGCGACCGTGGGCTCGCCCGGCGTGTTCAACATCCCGGCGGGCCAGAATCCCACGGGCTTGGTCTCGACGCACGGGGCAGACTACCCGACGGCCTTCGTCGCCAACTTGATCAGCCGTGATGTCTCGGTGCTCTCACTCGAGCAGCAGAGCAAGCTGAAGAGCGTCGTCTCCACGGAGCAGCCGCTGAAGGGCACCGTCGAATTCGACATCTGGCGCGGCAAGCGCTTCTTCAACACGAGCACGGGGATCTGGTCGAAGGAGGGCTGGGGCTCCTGCCAGGGTTGCCACCCCATGGGCTTGACCGACAACGTGACCTGGCAGTTTGCCACGGGCCCGCGCCAGACCATCGCGCTCGACGGCCAGTATGCGTCCAACGATCCGACGGACATGCGGGCGCTGAACTGGACCGCCGTATTCGACGAGTCGGACGACTTCGAGAACAACACGCGGGATGTGTCCGGAGGCACGGGCGCCATCCGCAATGCTGCGGGCCCGATCGTCTCGCCGGGCGCTGCGACGGCCTTCGCCGCCGTGGTGATGGAAGACGGCGTGACCAAGGAGAACCACCAGAACCTGAACGGATCGATGAAGTTCCTGAGCCGCAACCGTCAGGTCTGCAGCGACGCGGACGCGTGCCCCGACTGGGACCAGGTTGACTACTACATCCAGACGATCCGCAGCGCCAATGCCTACGCCGGCGATCCTCGAGCCGCGGACCGCGGTCGCGCGCTGTTCGAACAGGGTGGCTGCAACAAGTGCCACTCCGGCCCCAAATGGACCGTCAGTCGCACCTTTTACACTCCGGAGCAGTTCAGCGGTGCGCTCGGCAAGCGGGTGTTCGAGGCCAACCGTGCTCAGGTGACCCCGCTGGATGCGAGCCCGCTGCAGACCCTGGGCTTGCCCTACAACGTGAACATCGACGCTACGCTGATCGCCGCCGACGACTCCAATGGCGGGACACCGGCCCTGCTCCGTCAAGCGTGCAACATGCGCAACGTGGGTACGTTCGCGGCGCCCGGCGGCGCGGACGAGCTGCGCGCCAACCAGCAACCGGCGCAGGGCAACAACGGCTTCAATCCGCCTTCCTTGCTCAGTATCGCCACGGGCGCGCCGTACTTCCACAACGGAGCGGCGGCGAACCTGGGCGCCATCTTCGACGCGCGCTTCGCGGTGCACCTGACCTCCGGCAACGCGGCCTTCTATCCGACGGAGGGTGACCGCGCCGATCTGGCCGCCTTCCTGTTGAGCATCGACGAGAGCACGCGGGCCTTCGACATCATCCCGCAGAGCGTGATCTGCCCGCTCGACTTCAGCAGGAACCCGGGCGGCGAAGGCTACGGGGGCCAGAACGGCAATGGCGAAGACTACGGTGGCGAATCCGGCGGCTCCGACCCCGGAGGCTCCGGCTACTGAGCGTCGAACCGTACCACCGGCACTGCCGCCGTGCCCCGCCTCCCTGCCCGTCCCCGAAGCGCATCAGCGCGCGGATCGGCCAGCGGAGGCGGGGCTCCCGCTTTTTGATCGCCTCCTGCGCAGGGGGATGACAGCGCCCGCCCGCTCACCCAACCAAGCCGTCTCACTCGCATCGCTCCCATCCAGGCCAATGTGTGCTGGTTTGGGCGTTTGATGCGTTGTTGGGGGCGCGGCCGAGCTTGCGGCTCGAGCCGGTGCGCATTGACCGTGCCCAGCGCACTTGGACCGAGGCGTGACGCTCGGCTGTATCGCGGCACGTCTGCAATTGCAGACACGGGAGGCTCAGAACTCAAGACGAGAGCGCTCGCGGCGTTCTCGAGAGTTAATCGTTTCCCTTTCACCTGCGCATGGGGCTCACCCCGTGCCGCGAACACCATTCCGCGAGTGCATCGTTTCGACCCGAGGGGCTAGTTTGCTGAAACCATCCAAGATCTCATCTAATACTTCGTTGAAGAACAAGCTTCGCCGCCGTCCTCTCGGCTGCAAGTTGGCTGTTTGGCTGCTCGCGGGCGGCACGCTGCTGCTGCCCAGCGAAGTCTGGGCCTACGTCGTCTCCGGGCACGTCGAGACCGGCAGCGGCGGCGCCGTGAACGGGGCGGGGGTCGCCTTCTCCGATGACCAGGGGCCGGTGGCGTCGACCACCAGTGCGCCCGACGGCTCTTACAGCGTGGATCTGCCTGCGGACACCTACTCGGTAGCGGTCACGCCTCCCGAGGCGAGCGGATTGGTCCCGCAATCGCAGCCCGGTGTGGTGGTGACGGCGAACACCACCTTGGACATCGTCCTCGTCGATGTCTCGCCCGCGGCCTACAGCGGTGTGTTGAGAGACAGCTCCGGAGCGCCCATCGCCAATGCGCGGCTGACGGTCAGTGGAGACGGCTTTGCTTATGACGGCTCGAGCGATGCTTCGGGCCACTTTTCGATCTCGGCGAGCACGGCTTCGACGCAGGTCCAGGCTTACTGTGATCCCTACTACGATTGCTCACGCTTTGGCGCGGACGGCTATGGCCGGTGGAACAACGTGGCCATCGATTTGACGGGAGGCTCCGTCACCAACGCCATCCTGGAGTGGCCCATCTACACGCTGAACGGCAGCGTGGTGACCAGCGAGTCTGCGCCGGTGGCGGACGCGCCGGTTTCCTACGACAGCTACAGCTACGACCCCGGAACCGGACAGAGCTTCCAATCGTCGTTCTATGGCAGCACCGACGCCCAGGGGCTGTTCAGCTTTGCTGTGAGTCCCGGAGAGGGCGAGGTGAGTGTTAACGCCCCGTCCGGCAGCGGGCTGCTGAACGCCAGCCGAGAGCTGGTCGTAGCTTCGGCGGATCCCTCGCCCATCGAGGTTGTCTTGGAGCAACCGCTCGAATACGCAGGCACGCTGGTCGACAGCAACGGTGCGCCCATCGCCGGCGCCCGGCTCAGCCTGTCAGGAGACGGGTTTTCGTACGAGGCTGAGACCGATCAGGCCGGCGCTTTTTCGATTCAGGGCAGCGCGGCATCGAACTCGATCTCGATCTATTGCGATCCCTACTACGACTGTACTCTCTTCGGGGACAATGGCTACGGGCGCCTCAGTAACGTCTCGGTCGATCTGAGCGCAGGCTCCGTCACGGGGGCGTCGCTGGTGTGGCCCGTGCGGACGCTCACAGGGGTCGTCGTGGACCAGGCGCAAGCCCCAGTCGAAGCTTCGGAGGTGTCCTGGGAAGGCTACGGTTACGACAACGCGACGGGTCAGTCGAGCTCCAGCTCCAGCTACCTGTCGACGGACGCCAGCGGCACATTCAGCTTCGTGGTGAGTCTCGGAGACGGGGAACTCAGCGTGACCGCGCCAGCGGCGAGCGGGCTGCAGAATGCCTCGCTGAGCGTCCTGGTGGAGAGCGTTCCGGAAGATCCGGAGCCGGTCACGATCATGCTCGAGAGCTCCGTCGTGTACGCGGGAACGCTCCAGGACGACGCGGGCAACCCGATGGTGGGGGCACAGCTCAGCGTGCAGGGCGACGGGTTCAGTTATTCGGGAGCCACGGACGGCGTCGGGCATTTTTCCATCCCGGCAAGCTCCCAGTCGACCAGCGTCAGCGTGTACTGCGACCCCTACTACGGCTGCACGAACTTCGGACCCAACGGCTACGCGCGGCTCAACGGGCTGGCCATTGATCTGAGTGCCGGGCCGATCTCCGATGCGCTGTTGGCGTGGCCCGTCCACGAGCTGCAGTGCACGGTGACCGACATCGACGGGTTGCCGGTGAGCGGTGTACCCGCCAACTGGGACAGCTACGGCTACGACAACGCCACGGGCATCAACTACAGCGCCTCCGCCTACGAGACGACGGATATCGACGGTAAGTTCACGGTTCGCACGACCACCGGAGACGGCGAGCTGACCATCACTCCAGAGCCGGGGTCCGGGCTGACGCCGTTCAGGGTTCAACGCACCGTGACCGCCGACTCCAGCCTGGCTATCCTGGTGCAGTTCGCGGCCGAAGCGACCTCCGAGGTGGTTGAAGCCGGAGGTACGGTGGGCACGGACACGGAGGGCGATGGTGCCACGCCGCAAGATCCGATCGAGACGCTGATCGTGAGCGCTCAGGCAGGCGAGGTGTCGATCGACGAAGTCCCAGTCAGCCAAACCCCACCAGAGGGGGTGCGCTTCCTCACCCAGCAAATCAGCATCGAAGCTCCGCCCTCGACCCCGGAGGATCCGATCCGGATCACGTTCCTGCTCGACGGATCGCGGATCCCCGAAGGCTTCGCTTACGATGGCATCGACATCTATCGCAACGGCAGCTTGGCGGGCGAGTGCGCGGGTTCCTCGATTGCCAATCCGGACCCCTGCGTCACCGAGCGCGAGCTGGTCGACGGCGACGTGCGCGTCGTCGTGTTGACGAGCCACGCCAGTGAGTGGAACTTCGGAGTGACGGAGTCCGAGCCCACGGGCGGCACCGGCGGCACGGGTGGTACCGGTGGCACCGGCGGCACGGGTGGCACCGGCGGCACGGGTGGCACCGGCGGCACGGGTGGCACCGGCGGCACGGGTGGCGCAGCAGGCACCGGCAGCACCGGCGACACTGGTGGTTGTGTTGCCAACAGCGACTGCGACGATGCCAACGCCTGCACGGCGGACGCCTGTATCAGCAACGTCTGTTTGCATCAGCCGCTCACCTCCGGGAGCTGCGGAGAGGGTTCTGACGTGCCTGCAGGGGACGAGCCGAACACTCCTTCCGATGAAGTCGACAACACCACGGATGACGACGTGCGCGGCACGGACCAGCAGGTGGGAGACGCCGAGGGACGCGACCGCGACGTGAACACCTCCGACGTGACGAATCCGCAGTTCGAGATGCCTACGAAGGTTCGTAGCTCCGGCTGCAGCCTCGAGGCTGTGGGAGCCGAGGGCGATGCCGGCAGCTCGGGCACAGCGCTGCTCCTCGCGGGGGCTGCGCTCGCCGTCACTCGGCAGCGGCGCAGGAAGTAACGCATCAGGGGGTGCGGCCGAGCTCGCGGCTCGCGGCCCCCAACTCCTCATCGTCGCGAGCAGGGCCGGGACAGGTTGGGACCGACAACCAACATTGTTCCCGGCCTCATTCTTTTTGTGCAGGGGAGTTTTCTGGCCCTGCCCCGGCTCAGGCGCCCGTTCGGGCGCGCTCCGAGCTCAGTGGCCCGCCGGATCGGTCGGGTACTTGTGCCGCAAGCGAAAGTAGAGCTCGCGCGCGCTCTCGAAGACCGTGCGCTCGTCTTGGCCGACCCGCGCCGCGTCGGGAGCGCGAGTGGCTCGCTCCGCCGTTCGGGACTCCTTGATCCGGATCACGATCTCATCGCCCACGCGCAGGGGAGACTCCTTCACCCAGTGCACGGGCTCGTGCGGCCCATCGTCGCGCGGCACTTTGAGGCCGCCCACGTGCAGGTCCATTTCGACACCTCGCGGACAGCCACTGGCGCCCTCGCACTCCGGCCCGAGCTCGCCGACGGCCGCCAACGTGACGCCGAGCACGCAGACATCTGGACCACCGGCGATGGTGAGGATCTTCCCATTCAAGCGAACTTCATACGTGATCATGTGGAGCGTTTCCGCCACGGAGTGTGAGCCCTTCTCACATCCTCAGCAAACGCCCGGGCGCAGAGTGCCGTGAGAGCAGAGCTTGCTCGCCGGCCCGGAAGAAGTAGTTCCTCAGAGAAACACTCCACCGATGCGCACCTCGCGCCGATCGGGTCTCCCTGCGTCACCGGGGAGCACTAGAATTTGATGCCCACCCCCGCGTGCTCGGCCCTCCGGGCCTGCGCGCGCCGACATTGAGCTGCACCCGCGGGTCAACGCGGCGCTTTGGCGGCGCGCAGCGAACGTCGCGACTCGAGCACTCTCTCGCTACAGAATCATCGCGCGGCGACTCCGCATGGTTCAGCTCGCAAGGATGGGTATCGCTTGGCTTGGCGTCTTCGCTTACGATGTGCCCTTGCCGCTCCCGGTCTCGCGTTTCGAGCAGCCCAAGCGAAATCTCATTGGCATAGCGATGCTGACGAGGTGGACGCATACCGGTGGCGCGGGGCGCCTAAATAGGTCGTTGACGCATTTCGAGGTTGAGCCGCGCACGGGCGGTGCGCGGCGTGCCGCGGCGCAGAGCGTGGTCCGACCCCTGTGGTGGCACCCTTCGTGGCATCGAGTCGAGGTTTCCATGGAAACCTGAAGCTGCGCGTCGAAACAGGCACCGTTTCCATGGAAACATGAGAACCGGCGTCGCGGGGTGCAACTCGGAGCCTCGCGTTTCTACGCTCAGCGTGCCCCGGGTTGATCTGAACACTTGACCAGTGCCGATCGCGAGGCTATCCTGACCTCGTCGCCATGCTGAGCTGTCTCAGAATTCGGGATCTCGCCATCATCGACGAGCTGGAGCTCGAGCTCGGAGCGGGGCTCAACGTGCTCACGGGGGAAACGGGTGCGGGCAAGAGCATCCTGGTGAGCGCGCTGGAGCTGGTGCTGGGCGGCAAGGGCCGTCCGGAGCTGGTGCGCAGCGGAGCAAAAGACGGCGAGGTCGAGGCGCTGTTCAGCGTCCAGGGGGACGCGCGGCTCGCGCGCGCGCTCGCAGAGCTGGAGCTGGACGCGCTCTGTCCCAGCGCTTTGCGGCGGGAGGGGGAAGAGGCGGAGCTGGTGGTGCGGCGCGTGCTCTCCGCGAGCGGCCGCACGCGCGGCTTCCTCAACGGGCGGCTCGTGCCGCAGCATGTGCTGGCGCGGCTCACGCGCGGGCTGACGGACATCTCGTCGCAGCACGAGCACCACACGCTCAGCGATCCCTAACCCCTGACCCCCTCTTCAGCCGGCGAGCAGCTCGAGCAGCGGCGGGACGCTCATCATCAGCTCGTGAGCGACCGGACGCGTCGCGAACAAGACGACGGCGCCATTGGGGCCCGCTTTGACGTCGTGGGGCGGGAGCTCGCCGCCGATCACGCAGCCCGGGAACACGAACTGCCCGGAGGTGATGCTGTCGATGCCGCTGTCGCCGACGCTCAGGTTGCCGACCGCCACCACGAACAAGCCCTTGATCGGCTTGCCGCGCTCGGCGACGGATTCGTCCGGAGCCAGCACTCGCACCTGCAGCCGTTCGTAGACGGTGGCGCGCAGCGCGTCGTCGAGGCGCTCGCCGAGCGGACCGAGCCCCGCGGCGGCGTGCGCTTGCAAGCGATCGGCGAGCTGGCGCAAGTCGTCCTCCACCCAGGGGCAGTCGCGCATCGCGTTCGAGAGCTGGGCGTCAGTCCAGGTCACGAGCCGCGTGCGCTCGGCGTCCGCGATCAAGCGCAGCGCGCCCGCTTCGACCGAGCCGCGCGCCGCCACCACCGAGCCGCCGGCGACGCGCTCGCCGCTCACGTCGGAGAAGGGCAAGGTCACGTGCACCTGGCCGTGCGTGATCAGCGCCGCGCCCTCGCGCAGCGAGAACTCTTCGCTGGGCGAGAGCGTGATCAGCTGCCCGCAAGCGGCGAGCTCCGTCTGCGCCTCTTCCGGCAGGTCGGCAAGCGCTTCCACGGACTCGAAGGTCAGGCCGTCGATGCCCGGAGGTGCTTCCGGCGGCGAGACCTCCTCCGAGAGCAGGCTGCCGCCCGCGGGCGGCACGGTCTGCAGCAGGTACGGCGAACCATCCTCGGCATCGAGCATGGCGTCCAGGTCCTGGGCGGGCGACGGCAACGTCGGAAGGCGCGCGGTCTCGGCGCCTTCCACCGCGAGCTGGAAGGGACGGAAGGGCGGAGGCAGCTCGATGCGCGGCTGGGTGGGCAGGTCCGATTGAGGACCGCTCACGGAGGGCGCCGCGGGCCGTGAGGAACCCGCCGCGGGCACCGACGACGACATCGGAGGCAGCGACTCCGGGTTCACGTCCAGGTAGACCTCACTCTCCGCAGAGAGATCACCGGAGTCGCTGTCCGGCTGGACGCTGATGAACTCGGCTTCGTCCTCCGCGTCGGGGCTGATGCTCATGAACGAGTCGCCCGCCGCGGGTGGCGGGGAATCGCTGCGCAGATCCAGATCATCCGGGAGGGGGCCTCGAGCG
>Ga0207678_10002072_pt1 | contig 18180 bp, 16 predicted proteins | sample KBSC63metaG_FD_184319 | JGI IMG/M metagenome (GOLD analysis project Ga0207678, IMG submission 184319) | Corn rhizosphere microbial communities from Kellogg Biological Station, Michigan, USA - KBS C6-3 metaG (SPAdes) (version 2) | ecosystem: Host-associated > Plants > Roots > Rhizosphere > Soil ...
CGTCATGCTGCCGAACAAGACCCTCGCCGCCCAGTTCGCCAACGAACTGCGCGAGATGCTGCCCAACAACGCGATCGAGTACTTCGTTTCCTACTACGACTACTACCAGCCCGAGGCGTACGTCCCGCAGACCGACACCTACATCGAGAAGGACTCCTCCATCAACCAGGAGGTCGAGCGGCTCCGGCACTCCGCCACCAACTCGCTGCTCACCAGGCGGGACACCATCGTCGTGTCCTCCGTGTCTTGCATCTACGGCCTGGGCACGCCGCAGGAGTACGTGGACCGGATGCTCAAGGTCAAGCTGGGTGACACCATCGAGCGGGACAAGCTGCTCCGCAAGCTGGTCGGCATGCAGTACAACCGGAACGACCTGGCCTTCACCCGCGGCACGTTCCGGGTCCGCGGCGACACCATCGAGATCATCCCGATGTACGAGGAGCTCGCCGTCCGGATCGAGATGTTCGGCGACGAGATCGAGCGGCTGTCCACGCTGCACCCGCTCACCGGCGAGGTCATCAGCGAGGACGAGGAGCTGTACGTCTTCCCGGCCACGCACTATGTGGCGGGCCCGGAGCGGATGGAGCGCGCCATCAACGGGATCGAAGCCGAGCTCGCCGTGCGCCTCGGCGAGCTCGATCAGGCGGGCAAGCTCCTCGAGGCGCAGCGGCTGCGCATGCGCACCACCTACGACATCGAGATGCTCCGGCAGGTCGGCAGCTGCTCCGGGATCGAGAACTACTCGCGGCACATCGACGGCCGCGAGGCCGGCACCCCGCCGAACACCCTGCTCGACTACTTCCCCGAGGACTTCCTGCTGGTCATCGACGAGTCGCACGTGACCGTGCCGCAGATCGGCGCCATGTACGAAGGGGACGTGTCCCGCAAGCGGGTCCTGGTGGAGCACGGCTTCCGGCTGCCGAGCGCGATCGATAACCGGCCGCTGACCTGGGAGGAGTTCCTGGACCGGATCGGCCAGACCGTCTACCTGTCGGCCACCCCGGGCCCGTACGAGCTGCAGCGCGTCGGCGGCGACGTGGTCGAGCAGGTGATCCGGCCGACCGGTCTGATCGACCCCGAGGTTGTCATCAAGCCGACCAAGGGGCAGATCGACGATCTGCTGCACGAGATCAGGCTGCGGGCCGAGCGCGACGAGCGGGTGCTGGTCACCACGCTGACCAAGCGGATGGCCGAGGACCTGACCGACTACCTGCTGGAGAACGGGGTCCGGGCCAGGTACCTGCACAGCGAGGTCGACACGCTGCGCCGGATCGAGTTGCTGCGCGAGCTGCGGGCGGGCGAGTACGACGTGCTGGTAGGGATCAACCTGCTCCGCGAGGGCCTCGACCTGCCCGAGGTCTCGCTCGTGGCCATCCTGGACGCGGACAAGGAAGGCTTCCTGCGTTCCGGCACGTCGCTGATCCAGACCATCGGCCGCGCGGCCAGGAACGTGTCCGGCGAGGTACACATGTACGCCGACACGATCACGCCGTCGATGCAGCGGGCGATCGACGAGACCAGCCGACGGCGGGCCAAGCAGGTCGCCTACAACGAGGCCAACGGCATCAACCCGCAGCCGCTGCGCAAGCGGATCGCCGACATCCTGGACCAGATCGTCCGTGAGGACGCCGACACCGAGCAGCTGATCGGCGGCGGCGGGCGGCAGCAGTCCCGCGGCAAGGCGCCGGTGCCGGGGCTGTCCTCGCGCGCCCGCGCGGTCGCCGCGCAGGCGGGCGGGCGCACCGCGGAAGGCGAGCCGACCAAGGAGGCCAGCGCCGCCCGCGCCGAGCTCGTCGGCCTGATCAGCGAGCTCACCGAGCAGATGCACGCCGCAGCCGCCGAGCTGCAGTTCGAGGTGGCAGCCCGGCTCCGCGACGAGATCCGCGAGCTCAAGTCCGAGCTCCGCGGCATGCACGCGGCCGGCGTCTGAGTTACGAGTAACCCCTGACGGGTGAGGCGCGGGGCCGGCAGCCTCTTAGGCTCAGGCTATGGACCAGGCCAGCGGTTCAGGGGAGGCAGCGGCGGTGACGCCCGCGGAACGTCCGCGCAGTGCGCCCGAGCAGCACTGGCTCGCGCGCCTTAGCTTCCTATTCGTCGGTCTGGCGGTCGCCTTTGTCGCGGTCTTTGCCGAGCTGAAGAGCCTCACGATGCTCGCTGTGGGCCTGGTCGGCGCGGTCGTGAGCCTGGCCGCCGCGTACTTCTTCCTTTCCCGGCGAGGCGTGTGGCGCTGGCTGTCGCTGGCGGTCTTCGTCCTGACGCCGATCGCCGTGATCGCCGTTTTCGCGCTCAGGAACCTGCTGTGGGTGGCCGTCGTGGCGGCCGCCATCTGGCTGCTCGCGAGCATGACCGCGCGTTTGGCGCTGGTCCGGGATCATCCGGACTGGCGCATGCCCGAGCATCCTGCGGAACCGCCTGCCCGGCACCCGTACCTGATCATGAACCCGAAGTCCGGCGGCGGGAAGGTCGAGAAGTTCGATCTGAAAAGCAAGGCCGAGGAACTTGGCGCCGAGGTGTTTCTCATCGACGGATCCGAGCCCGTCGACGTCGCCAAGGTGGCTCGTGAGGCCGTGGCCCAGGGTGCCGATCTGCTTGGCGTCGCCGGCGGCGACGGCACGCAGGCCCTGGTGGCCGGGATCGCCGCCGAGCATGGCATACCGTTCGTGGTGATCAGCGCGGGCACGCGAAATCACTTTGCCCTCGACCTCGGGCTGAACCGCGAGAATCCGTCGGCCTGCCTGGGCGCCCTGTCAGATGGCGTCGAGTTGCGGGTCGACCTCGGGAGGATCAACGGTCAGGTATTCGTCAACAACGCGTCGTTCGGCGCCTACGCCGAGGTCGTCGAGACCCCGGCCTACCGCGACGACAAGCTCAATACGACGCTGAACCTGCTCCCGGACCTGCTGCAAGGCCAACGCGGAGTCCGGCTCTCCGCGCGGGCAGACGACACTGAGATCAGGTCGCCACAGGCCTTGCTGGTGGCCAACAATCCGTACGGAACCGGGGACATTGCCGGCCTGAGCCGCCGTGCGCGGCTGGACGCCGGCGTGCTCGGTGTGATCGGCGTCAAGGTGCGCAACGTCCAGCAGGCCATTGATCTGCTCCGCGGCCGCAGGGCCGTCGGCGTGCGGGTGCTGCGCACGAAGAAGATCGAGATCACCGCCGATGCACCCCAGATCCCGGTCGGCGTCGACGGCGAGGCGCTGTCGATGTCAACACCAGTGGTCTGCACCATCTCCCCGGGCGCGCTCCGCGTCTGGGTGCCACGAGACCGCCCGGGCGTCGTTCCGCCGAAGCCCCCTATCAACTGGGCCCGGCTGTGGCACCTGGCCGGCATCCACCGCAAGCGTGCTGAGGTGGCGGCGTGAGAGCCGTATTCGAGCGCGTCACCGGGCTGGACGACGTGGTACGCCGCGCCGCGGAAGTGGCGGCGCGGACGCTGGTCTTCGACGTGGAGCCGCTGGTGGCTTACTGGGATGGCGGTCAGCAGGCCCTCGACGAGGGGATTGCCCGGGTCCTCAGCGAGGTCGCCGTGCTGCCGGCCGTGCAGGTGGTGTGCTTCGCCACCAACTCGCTGCGCCGCCCGACAGCGGTGCCCAGCGGGGGGGCCGTACAGGTGGTCTACCTGGCATCGGCGAACAAGCCGGTGCAGACCATGGCGTATCGGCATTTCCCCCGGCCGGGCATGGTGATCGGAGATCAGGTCGCCACGGACGGGATACTGGCGCGGCGGCTGGGTTACGAGTTCCTGCTGTTCGACCCGCACCTAACGGGTGTTCCGGCCGGCCCGCGGCTAATGGGTGCCTGGGGGCGGCTGGTACGGCCGCTGTTGTTCACGCGGGCGGCGCCTGAATAATAAATGCCTCATAATTCACCTGGTCACCAGGGGCCGCGTTGTTCCCATTAACCGCTTTAATGATCATTTCCCGGCAGGGTATAGTGCGTGGCGAAGCGGGGGAGCGCAGTCGCTCCGTGCGGCGGGGGCCGTGAAATGACGGAGGCGCGACAATGCCCTGGGTCGTCCGGGACGCGGTCGACGAGATCAACCGCGCGGTGGGCCGCCGCTGGCAGGATCTGGACCGGTTGCTGCTGTATTACGCGCAGCTGAACCCGCTGTCCGCGCCGTTCTGGAACCGGATGGGCTACCGTCCGCTGTGGACCGGATGGGAGGTGCGGCCGGCCGCATCGCTGCGGTGAGGCGGAATGCTGAAGGTCTGCTCACGGTTTGCTCAAAGGACAGCCGACTAGCAGAAAACCGGGGGAGGTGGGTAGTGCTAGTCAGCCTGATCGCGGCCATCGTGGCGGCGCTGCTGTACGGCATCGCCGCGGTGATGCAAGCGATCGCGGTACGCGCAGCCAGCAACAAGCCGGCCGAGGACGCTTCCGGGGGCGTCGACCCTGGGCTGGTCGTCCGGCTGCTGGGTCAGTGGCGGTTCGTCGTCAGCATGGGCCTCGACGCGCTCGGCTTCGTGGCCCAGCTCATCGCCCTGCACCGGCTGCCGCTGTTCGCCGTCCAGGCGTTCGTGGCGTCGAACCTCGCGGTGACCGCGGTGGTGGCCTCGTGGCTGATCGGCGTGAAGCTGTCCTGGCGGGAGTGGGCGGCGGTGTTCGGCGTGGTGGCCGGCGTCGGCCTGCTGGGCGCCTCGGCGGGCGCGGAGGGCGCCGCACAGGTGGGCGCGATGTTCAAGCTGGCGCTCATCGTGGCCATCGCGGGCCTGGCCGTGCTCGGCCTGGCCGCGGCCAAGCTCAACGAGCCCTACCGGACCACCGCGCTCGGCCTGACCGCCGGGTTCGGCTACGGGGTGCTCAGCATCGCGGCCCGCGTGCTGACCGGGTTCTCGCCGCTCGAACTGGCCCGTGATCCCGCCGCCTACGCCGTCGCCGCGGCCGGCATCATCTCGTTCGTGTTCTACGCCACCGCGCTGGAGAGCGGCAGCGTGACCGTTGCCACCGCGGCCGTGGTGCTGGCCGAGACGATCCCGCCGGCTGTCATCGGCGTGATCTTCCTCGGCGACCAGACACGCCCGGGCCTGTCCGTGGTCGCCTGGGGCGGCTTCTTCATCGCCGTCGCTTCGGCCGTCATGCTGGCCAGATTCGGCGAGGCACACCACACAGAAGACGTCGCGATGGCCGACGCGGCCGCCCGCCGGCAGGCAAATGCCGGGCCGGCCGCCGCCGGCCTGTTATCCTGGTGGCCCGTGGACCTGCAGTTTTTTCATGCCCTATTGGGCACCGCCGTACCGGACACCACGGGAGCCTCATAGTGGCCGCATCATCACTTCATCCACGGCCGGCGCAAACCAGACATCTCTTTGTCACGGGGGGCGTTGCCTCTAGCCTCGGCAAGGGACTGACCGCCTCCAGCCTCGGCCGCTTGCTGAAACTGCGCGGCCTGCGGGTCGTGATGCAGAAGCTTGACCCCTACCTCAACGTCGACCCTGGCACCATGAACCCCTTCCAGCACGGCGAGGTGTTCGTGACCGACGACGGCACCGAGACCGACCTGGACGTCGGGCACTACGAGCGCTTCCTCGACACCAACCTGTCGGGCGAGGCGAACGTCACCACCGGCCAGATCTACTCGACGGTGATCGCGAACGAGCGCCGCGGCGCCTACCTCGGCGACACCGTGCAAGTCATCCCGCACATCACCAACGAGATCAAGGCCCGCATCCTGCAGATGGGCGGCGACGAGGTCGACGTGGTGATTACCGAGGTAGGCGGGACCGTCGGGGACATCGAGTCCCAGCCGTTCCTCGAGGCGATCCGCCAGATCAGGCACGAGATCGGTCGCGACCGGTGCTTCTTCCTGCACGTCAGCCTGCTGCCCTACATCGGCCCCTCGGGTGAGCTGAAGACCAAGCCGACCCAGCACTCGGTGGCCGCGCTGCGCAGCATCGGCATCCAGCCGGACGCGATCGTGGCCCGCTCGGACCGCCCGATCAACGCGAACCTCAAGCGCAAGATAAGCCTGATGTGCGACGTGGACGAGGAAGCCGTGGTCTCCGCGCCGGACGCGCCGTCGATCTACGACATCCCCAAGGTTCTGCACGCCGAGGGCCTGGACGCCTACGTGGTCCGCAGGCTTGGCCTGCCGTTCCGCGACGTGGACTGGACCGAGTGGGACGACCTGCTGCGCCGGGTGCACCGGCCGGCCCACAGCATCACCATCGCCCTGGTCGGCAAGTACGTCGACCTGCCGGACGCGTACTTGTCCCCGGCCGAGGCGCTGAAGGCCGGCGGTTTCGCCAACGACGCGCAGGTGAACATCCGCTGGGTGATCAGCGACGCCTGCGAGGATCCCGAGGGCGCCGCCGCCGAACTCGAAGGCGTCGACGGGGTGCTGATCCCGGGCGGGTTCGGGGTCCGCGGCATCGAGGGCAAGATCGGCGCGATCAGGTACGCGCGCGAGCACGGCATCCCGATCCTCGGACTGTGCCTGGGCCTGCAGTGCATGGTCATCGAGGTGGCCCGCGACCTGGCCGGGCTGGCCGACGCGGACAGCTCGGAGTTCAACCCGGACACCCCGCACCCGGTCATCGCGACCATGGCCGACCAGGAAGACGTGGTGGCGGGGGAGCGGGACATGGGCGGCACCATGCGGCTGGGGCTGTACCCGGCCGCGCTGCAGCCCGGCACCCGGGTCGAGGAGATGTACGGGAGCACGCTGGTGGAGGAGCGGCACCGGCACAGGTACGAGGTCAACAATGCGTACCGGAGCGTGCTCGAGCAGGCGGGCCTGGTCTTCTCCGGGCTCTCGCCGGACCGGCACCTGGTGGAGTTCGCCGAGCTCGCCGAGCACCCGTTCTTCGTCGGCACCCAGGCACACCCCGAGTTCCTGTCCCGCCCCACCCGGCCGCACCCGCTATTCAGCGGGCTGATCTCGGCCGCCCTGGCCCGGTCCAAGGCGGCCAGCGCGGGCGCGCGCGCCGCCGCCAGCGCATGAACGTCACCGACGAGCCAGCGCACTGGCCCGTCGTATCAACGGCCGAGCTGGCCCGCGGCCGGCTGGTCACCGTGCGGACCGACAAGGTGCGGATGCCCGACGGTGAACTGGCCGAACGGGACGTGGTGATTCACCCTGGCGCCGTGGCGGTGCTCGCCCTCGATGACGTACAGCAGGTGCTCCTGATCCGGCAGTACCGCCATCCGGTGGGGCGGCTGCTGTGGGAGATCCCGGCCGGCCTGCGTGACGTGGCCGGGGAGCAGCCGCTGGCGACGGCGCGGCGGGAACTGCTCGAGGAGGCCGGCTACCGCGCGCGGGACTGGCGGGTACTCGCCGACTACTACACCTCGCCCGGCTTCAGCACCGAGCGCCTGCGTGTCTTCCTCGCCCGCGACCTGGAGTTCGTCCCGGAGAACGAACGCGACTTCGTGCCGGAGGGCGAGGAGACCCAGCTCGTGCCGGCCTGGCTGCCGCTGGACGAGGCGGTGCGCAAGGTCTTCGCCGGTGAGCTGCACAATGGGGTCGCGGCCCTGGCCATATTGGCGGGGTATGCTGCGCGGGCAGAGGGGTATGAGCGGCTCCGCCCCGCTGATGCCCCGGAAGAGCAATGAGGCTCCACAGTCTGGAAGGACCGCCATGAAGGTTGGAATTCCCCGGGAAATCAAGAACCACGAGTACCGGGTGGCGATCACCCCGGCCGGCGTGCACGAACTCGTCCGCGGCGGCCACCAGGTGCTCATCGAGGCCGGGGCCGGGAACGGGTCGTCCATTCCGGACGAGGACTTCGTCACGGCCGGCGCGAAGATCCTGCCGACGGCGGATGACGTGTGGGGCGAAGGGGACATGATCCTCAAGGTCAAGGAGCCGATCGCGGAGGAGTACCACCGCATGCGGTCCGGCCAGGTCCTGTTCACCTACCTGCATCTGGCCGCGTCCAAGGCCTGCACCGACGCGCTGCTCAGCTCGGGCGTCACCTCGATCGCCTACGAGACCGTCCAGCTGCCCGACGGGTCGCTGCCGCTGCTCGCCCCGATGTCCGAGGTCGCGGGCCGGATGGCGCCGCAGGTCGGCGCGCACCACCTGCAGCGTGACGGCGGCGGGCGCGGGGTCCTGATGGGCGGGGTGTCCGGTGTCTACGCGGCCAAGGTGGTCGTGCTCGGCGCGGGCGTGTCCGGTATGAACGCGGCCGCGATCGCACTCGGCATGCAGGCCGAGGTGCTGCTGGTCGACCGGAACATCGCCAGGCTCCGCCAGGCCGACGCGATCTACCAGGGCCACCTCCAGACCGTGGCGTCCAACGCCTACGAGATCGAGCGCGCGGTCATCGATGCCGATCTGGTCATCGGCGCCGTTCTCGTGCCGGGCGCCAAGGCCCCCAAGCTGATCAGCAACGAGCTTGTCTCGCGGATGAAGACCGGAGCGGTGCTGGTCGACATATCGATCGACCAGGGCGGCTGCTTCGAGGACTCCCGGCCCACCACCCACGCCAACCCCACCTACCCGGTGCACAACACGCTGTTCTACTGCGTGGCGAACATGCCGGGCGCCGTGCCGCACACGTCCACCTACGCGCTCACCAACGTCACGCTGCCCTACGCGGTCGAGATGGCCAACCGCGGCTGGCGCGACGCGCTCCGCGCGGACAAACCGCTGGCCCTGGGCCTGAACACCTACGCCGGCCAGGTGACCTGCGAGCCGGTCGCCGAAGCACACGGACTGCCCTACACCCCGATCAGCGAGGTCCTCAACTGAGCCAGCCGCTCGCTGACGCGCTCCGCGGCTACCTGCAGTACCTGGTCGTGGAGCGCGGGCTGGCGGCCAGCACGGTGGAGTCGTACCGGCGCGACCTGCGCCGGTACGCCTCGGTCCTGGCCGACCGGGGCAAGACCAGGCTGGGCGAGATCACCCCGGCGGACGTGGCCGACTACCTCGCCTCGCTGCGTGAGGGGGACGCCGGGCACGCGGCGCTGGCGGTCAGTTCGGCCGCCCGGGCCGTCATTGCCGTCCGCGGCCTGCACGCGTTCGCGGTGGCCCAGGGCCTGGCCGGCACGGACCCCGCCCGCGAGGTCCCGCCGCCCTCGCCACCCAGGCGGCTGCCCAAGGCGATCACGGTCGAGGACGTGGAGCGCCTGCTCGACGCGGCCGGCCCCGGCCCCGATGACCTGTCCGCGGAGCCCCGGCTGCTGCGGGACCGGGCCCTGCTCGAGTTCCTCTACGGCACCGGGGCACGTATCTCCGAGGCCACCGGCCTCGACATCGACGAACTGCAACTGGACGATGATCCGGTGGTGCGCCTGATCGGCAAGGGCGGCAAGCACCGGGTGGTCCCGGTGGGCCGCTACGCCGCGCGGGCCCTCGAGGCGTACCTGGTCCGGGCCAGGCCCGGTCTCGCCCAGCGAGTAGCCTCCCGCCGCGCCCCGGGCCGGGGAGCCAGCCCCGCCGTGTTCCTCAACGCCCGCGGCGGCCGCCTCACCCGGCAGGGTGCCTGGGGCGTGCTGCACGCCGCGGCCGCCCGCGCGCGACTGCCCGAGGTGTCACCGCATACGCTGCGCCACTCGTTCGCGACCCATATGCTCGACGGCGGCGCCGACATCCGGGTCGTCCAGGAACTGCTCGGTCACGCGTCCGTCACCACCACCCAGGTGTACACCCTGATCACGGTGGACAAGCTCCGCGAGGTCTACGCCACCTCCCATCCCCGCGCCCTCGCCTGACGCACCGAGGCCGCGGCCGACGCCATGAAACCCCGGATCCATGGCGTTCGAACGCACTGAAACCGGGAGTTCATGCCGTCTGGGGACGCTCAGCGGAAGTGACGGGTGAGCTCGTTGGCGTACACGCGGCCCAGGGTGTCTTTGTGGTCCGCGATCCACTGGCTCAGGGCCGTCTCGCCGGTGGCCGGCCCCTCGGTGTCGGCCAGGCCGTCCGCCATCGCCCGGTATTCCTCGGTCGTGAGCAGGGTGTCGCGCAGCGCCAGGCCGAGCAGCCGTCCGGCGGCCGGGATGAGCGCTCCGGGCACCCGGACCACCTGGCTGCGGCTCCCGACGGCGGCCTTGATCGTGTCCACGAGGGCGAGGAAGGTCGGCCGTTCGGGACCAACGGCGTCGATGACCTCGGTCGTCTCGGAATTCCCGGCCCGCACCGCCAGCCGGGCCAGGTCGTCGACGTGGACCGGGCGGATGCGGTACTCGCCGGTGCCGCCGACGGCGAACACCGGCAGGTGGCGCAGCAGCCAGGCGATGTTGTTGATCAGGACGCCTTCGCCGCCGAACAGGATGGCCGGCCGCAGCACGGCGTGCGAGACGCCGAGATCGCGCAGCGCCTGCTCCACCGCCGCCTTGCCGCGGAAGTAGGGATACGGCGAATCCGAGCTCGGGTTGGTGATCGACACGTGCACAATCCGCCGCACCCCCGCCGTGACGGCGGCCTGGAACAGCACGCGCGAGCGGGTCACCGCCACCGGATGGTCGACGTCCCCGTGGGCGAACCGCACCCAGTAGGTGTTGTACAGCGTCCCGGCGCCGCGCAGCGATCCGGCCAGCGCCGCGGGATCGGCGAAATCCAGCGGCCTGACCTCGATCCCGCCAGGTCCGGCCGCGGACGTCTCCGGGCCCCGGCCGGGATGTCCGGTGAGCGTGCGCACCCGACGGCCCGCTGCCTGCAGTTCCCTGGCGATGGCCGCGCCGGAATAGCTGAACGCCCCGGTCACGACGTCGAAGTCGGTCATCGCGGCCACCCTAGCGCGGCCACCAGATCGGTGAGAGTCCGTCCCAGCGGAGCGTCCAGGGTGGCGGTAGCGTACCCGTCGCCGCGGGTCTCGCCCTGGTTGACGATCACCACCGGGCGCTGCAGCCCGGCCGCGTGCCTGACGTACCGGAACCCGGACATCACGGTGAGCGAGGACCCCAGGACGACCAGGGCCCTGGATCGCTCGACCATCGCATAGCAGGCTTCGGCCCGCGGCCTGGGCACGTTCTCGCCGAAGAAGACCACGTCGGGCTTTAGTACCCCGTCGCAGGCCGAACAATCGACGACCTGGAACGACTCGGTGGCCTCGTCGTCCAGGACCGCGTCCCCGTCCGGGTTGACGGTGGCCAGCCGCGCGTCCCAGCCGCGATTGGCCGCCTCGAGCCGCCGTTCCAGCTCGGTGCGCGCCGTCCGCTGCCCGCACGACAGGCAGATGACCCGGTGCAGGCTGCCGTGCAGCTCGGTCACGCCGAGGGCGCCCGCCGCCTGGTGCAGGCCGTCCACGTTCTGGGTGATGATCCCGGTCAGCAGCCCGCGGCGGCTGAGCTCGGCCACGGCACGGTGACCGTCGTTCGGTGCCGCCCGGGCGATGTGCTGCCAGCCGAGGTAGCTGCGTGCCCAGTACCTGCGCCGCGCCGCGGCGCTGCCGGTGAAGACCTGGTAGGTCATCGGCTGCGCGCGGCGGGCCAGGCCGGTCGGCCCCCGGTAGTCCGGGATACCAGACTCGGTGGACAGCCCGGCACCGCTGAGGATGAGCACCCGGCCGGCGGTGGCCACGTCGATCAAGGTACCGAACGATCCGGTGGCACGCGCCTGCGTCAGCTGGGTCACGCCATCACTCTATTCAGAGCGCCGCATTCAGAGTGCCGCCGCCCTGATGGCCTGGGACACGGCCGCCGCGCCTTCCCGGTCGAACAGGATCGTGTAGTGATTCGTCTCCGGGATGGTCTGCGGCCGCAGCGCCGGGACGCGTTCCTGCCACGCCTGTACGGCCTCGTGCGGGATCAGCGGTGGCGGTGCGCCGAACATCCCGGCCGGGGCGGTCAGCAGCGGCGTCGGCCTCGTCAGCCGCTCCAGCGCGTCGGCGAACGGCTTCTCCGCCAGCATGTCGCGGCCGTCGGCGCGAACCGCGTCCTCTACCGCCCGCGGCCGCAGCTGACCCGGCTCGCCGATCAGGTCGTAGCGGGCGTACGCCTCGACGTCGGGGTTCCAGTGCGCCGCGAGCGCCGGATGCGCCCTCCAGAAGTCCAGGTACGCCTCGGTGCCGGGAAAGCTCTGCCCCAGCCGCGCGATCGCCGGGCCCAGGGTGGCGTCGAGCACCGCGTCCAGGTCGGTGCCGTCCGGCACCGGCAGCGGCAGCCCTCCGTCGACCAGCACCAGCCGGCGCACCAGTTCCGGGTGCGCGTCCCGCGCCAGCAGCGCGACGTAGGCGCCCATCGAATGCCCGGCGAGCACCGGCCGGACCCTTGAACCGCCGAAATGACGCAGCACCGCCACCACGTCCCTGGCGTGCGTGTCCAGGCCGAACGGGCCGGGCAGGTCGCGGCTGTGGCCGCGACCGCGCAGGTCAGGCGCTGCCAGCGTCCAGTCGGGTGGCATGTGGCGCGCGACCGCCTGCCACGACATACCCGAAGCCGTAATTCCGTGTACGGCGACCGCCACGCGCTTGCCTGTCCCCCACAGGAGCACACGCATGTCCCCGCCGTCCACTGCCACATTTAGCAGCCGGAGTTGCATGTTTCACCCTCCAACGGTCCCGGCGCTTATGGCCGGGCCGCCCATGTATTGAGCCTATTATCCGCCCTGAAGTTGATCGTGTGATGTCAAGTTCTAGATACGGTTTACTGGCAAAAGCATGCCATGCTGGACTGGGCAAAGGAATGCCAGGTAAAACCAGCCATGGAGGTGGGCGGGGCATGTCTGTCGCACTTAGTTACTCGTCAGGAGAATCTGCGACGCCGTTGCTGGGCGACACGATAGGCGGCAACTTCGACGCCACCGTACGGGCGTTCGGCGATCGTGAGGCGCTGGTGGACCGGACGCCAGGGGACGGTACGGCCCGGCGGTGGACCTATGCCGAACTCGCCGCCGACGTGGACGCGCTCGCCCTCGGATTGCTGGAGATGGGCATCGTCAAGGGGGACCGGGTCGGCATCTGGGCGCCGAACTGCGCCGAGTGGACGCTCACCCAGTACGCGACCGCGAAGATCGGCGCGATCCTGGTGAACATCAACCCGGCCTACCGCACCCGTGAGCTCGAATTCGTGCTCAACCAGTCGGGCAGCACGCTGCTCGTGGCGGCCGAACGGCTCAAGACCTCCGATTACGCCGCGATGATCGCGGAGGTGCGCCCGCAGTGCCCGGAACTGAATGCCGTCGTGCTGCTCGGCAGCCCGGAATGGCGGGCGCTGCTGGAGCGCGGACGCCAGCTGGACCGCGGTACGCTCGCCGCCATCGAGCTCGACACCGACGACCCGATCAACATCCAGTACACCTCGGGCACCACCGGCTTCCCGAAGGGCGCGACGCTGTCGCACCACAACATCCTCAACAACGCGTTCTTCGTCGGCGAGCTGTGCAACTACACCGAGGCCGACCGGATCTGCATCCCGGTGCCGTTCTACCACTGCTTCGGCATGGTCATGGGCAATCTGTCGGCGACCAGCCACGGCGCGTGCATGGTCATCCCCGCGCCGGCTTTCGATCCCGCCGCGACCCTGCAGGCCGTGCAGGCTGAACGCTGCACCTCGCTGTACGGCGTGCCCACCATGTTCATCGCCGAGCTGTCCGTCCCCGGCTTCGCCGACTACGACCTGTCCAGCCTGCGCACCGGCATCATGGCAGGCTCGCCGTGCCCGGTCGAGGTGATGAAGCAGGTCATCGAGCGGATGGGCATGGCCGAGGTGGGGATCTGCTACGGCATGACGGAAACCTCGCCGGTGTCCACCCAGACCCGTGCCGACGACTCGCTCGACCGCCGGGTATCCACCGTGGGCCGGGTCGGGCCGCACCTCGAGGTCAAGGTCATCGACCCGGAGACCGGCCGGACCCTATCGCGCGGTACCCCCGGCGAGCTGTGCACCCGCGGCTACTCGGTGATGATCGGCTACTGGAACCAGCCGGACAAGACCGCGGAGGCCGTCGACGCGGCGCACTGGATGCACACCGGAGACCTCGCGGTCATGGACTCCGACGGCTACCTGGCCATCACCGGGCGGATCAAGGACATGGTGATCCGGGGCGGGGAGAACATCTACCCACGAGAGATCGAGGAATTCCTCTACACCCACCCTGACATCCTGGACGCCCAGGTCATCGGGGTACCCGACGCCAAGTACGGCGAGGAGCTCATGGCCTGGGTGCGGCTGCGCGCGGGAGCGCCCGAGCTGACCGCCGAGGCGCTGCGCGCATTCTGCTCAGGGCAGCTGGCGCACTACAAGATCCCGCGGTACGTGTACATCACCGACGAGTTCCCGATGACGGTGACCGGCAAGGTGCGCAAGGTCGAGATGCGGGAGCGCTCGGTGGAGATCCTCGGCCTCGACGCCACCTAGCGGCGCGCCGGTAGGCTCCGTCGGTATGAAGGTCTTGATCGCCGGAGGGGCCGGGTACATCGGCAGCACGATCGCCTACGCCTGCTCGGACGCGGGGATCAGCCCGGTGATCCTGGACAGCCTGGTCACCGGCCGCCGTGAGTTCGCCGCGGATCACGCCTTCTACCAGGGCGATATCGCCGACGGCGGGCTGATCGACCGGATCTTCGCCGAGCACCCCGATATCGCCGCGGTGATCCACTGCGCGGCCCTGATCGTGGTCCCGGACTCGGTCGCCGACCCGGTCCGGTACTACCGGGCCAACGTCGCCGGCAGCCTGGACTTCACCGCGCACCTGCTGCGCAACGGCTGCCCGCGGCTGATCTTCAGTTCCTCGGCCGCCATCTACCGGGCCAGCGAGGACCTGAGCGTCGACGAGGACTCGGCCGTCGACCCGCAGAGCCCGTACGCGCGGACCAAGGCGATGTGCGAGGCGATGCTCGCCGACATCGCCGCCGCCGAGTCCGTCCGCGTGGTGTCGCTGCGGTACTTCAACCCGATCGGCGCCGATCCCAAGATGCGCACCGGGCTTCAGCTGCGGCGGCCGACGCACGCCCTGGGCAAGATGATCCAGGCGCACGACGAGGGTGTCCCGTTCCAGATCACCGGGACCGACTGGCCGACCAGGGACGGTTCGGGGATCAGGGACTACGTCCACGTCTGGGACCTGGCCGCGGCGCACGTCGCCGCGCTGACCCGGTTCGACACCCTGCCCGGGGCGGTGACCGCGATCAACCTCGGCAGCGGCACCGGCACCACGGTCCGGGAGCTCCTCGCCGCGTTCAACGAGGTCGCCGACCATCCGGTCGAGGCGCGCGAGGCCGCCCGGCGGCCCGGCGACGTCGCGGGCGCCTACACCCGGGTCGGACGGGCGGAGCGCCTGCTGGGCTGGCGGGCCCGGTACGACCTCACCGAGGGCATCAGCCACTCGCTCCAGTGGGCCGCCGTACGCGACGAGATGCTGGGCGGCCCCGTCGCCTGACGCCATCGTCACCCGCTGCCTGGCCCTGCTGTCCGCCCGTCCTATAAATATGGGGCGGAAAGCGCACCGTGGTCATCGATGGTGATGATCGCGAAGTTCCTGGCGATAGAGATTGGTAAATGATTATATTGGCGGAAATCAGGCGTATGATCGAACAGCTTGACAGACAGTCCCGTCTACCCGCCGCGGGGCTGTGGGGGAGCGGAGATGGGGCAGGAGCTTCAGCGACGTACGCCGGGCACGGTGGCCCGTGCCGATCCGTCATGGCCGACTGTAGCGAGCACCACCATCCGCCTCTGGTTCGACCGTCACTACGGGCGGCGGGCCCGGCGCCGGAGCCTCGTCCTGGTGCTGAGCGCACTGGTGGCCATGGCGCTCGGGGCGGGCGTGACCCTGGCCTTCACCCAGCGGCACACCGCCAGTACCCACGCCGGCACCCCTGCCCCGAACGCGATACAGGTGGCGCAGGCCGACCGGCAGAAGGCCGCGGTGTGGATCGCCAGGGAAGTGGCCTCCAACATCGTCGTGGGCTGTGACCTGCAGATGTGTAACCAACTGCAGAAGAGCGGTTTCCCCGGCGCCCGGCTGATGCAGCTGCAGCCGACCTCTCCCGATCCGCTCGGCTCGCAGCTGGTTGTCGCCACGCCAGTGATCAGGAACCAGTTCGGCACCCGCCTGGCCAGCGTCTACGCCCCGCTGGTGATCGCCAGCTTCGGCTCGGGCGCGGAGCGCGTCGACGTCCGCTTCGTCGCGCCCGACGGCACTAAGGCCTTCGAGGCCGAGCTCGCCACGGACCGGAAGGCCCGCATCGCAGCGGGCGAGCAGCTGCTCGCCAACAATCACGTCCAGGCCTCGGCGGAGGCCAGGAATGTCTTGCTGGCGGGCCGGGCCGATCCGCGCCTTCTTGTAACGCTTGGGACACTTGCCGGCCTAATGCCGATTCAGCTGGTAGCGTTCGATGACCCCTCGCCTGGTGCGAGCCCGGATGTACCGTTGCGCGGCGCCGAAATCGGAGCTGCCACAGCGGCCGGCCTGCCAGCGATGGTCACGTTCCTGAAGGCGCAACAAGACGAGTACGCACCCGCGGTGGCGAGCATTACTCAGATCGCTAACGGGCGACATGTGGTCACCGTGCGGTACGACGCTCCGGGTCCTATGGGCCTGGAAGGCTCATAGCGATTCAACAGCTTGGGGAGGGATCAACGTGAGGTTTTCGCGAATAACGAGAAAAATTGGCATGCTCCTGGCGGCGTCGGCCTTGCTGATCGGAATGCCAGCCGCGGCCGCGTCGGCGGCGTCGTCGGCGGCCGCCGGCACCGGCTGGATCAGGCTGGCGCACCTGTCGCCGAACACCCCGCCGGTCGACGTTTACCTGTATTCGTTCGGCAATTCCAACGCGAAGATCGTGCTGCACCACGTTGCCTACGGAGAGGTCTCGCCCTACGAGACCGTCACCGCCGGCGACTACAGCGTGGCCATGCGGGCGGCCGGCGCCGCCGCGTCGAGCCAGCCGGTCCTGTCCACCAGCGTGACGGTCAAGGCCGGTCACGCTTACACGGTGGCGGGCATGGGACCCAAGTCGGGCCTGCGGCTGCAGGTGCTGAACGACGACCTGACCACGCCGTCGGGTAAGTCCTCGGTCCGGGTGATCCAGGCCTCGCTGAAGGAGCAGACGGTCAAGTTCACCTGCGGCGGGCAGGCCATCGTGCCCAAGGCGACGTTCGCCTCGGTGAGCTCCTACCAGGCCATCCCGGCCAACACGTGGACCATGAAGGCCATCGGCTCCAATTCGACCGCGACGGACCGCTTCAACATGGCCGCCGGAACCGTGCACACCATGGTGGTCCTCGACGGGGCCAGTGGCCTCGAGATCGTCAACCTGGAAGACGCCGCGGGCGCCGGCCAGCCGCCGGCGGGCGGGGTCACCACCGGGTTCGGCGGTACCGCGGGGCACGGTCCGGGATCACCGGCGCCGTGGCTGGCGGTCATCGGGGCCGGCGCGCTGGTCGCCGTCGGCGGCGGCCTCAGGCTGCGCCGTCACGGCCTGCGTCGTCAGACCAATACCGGGGTCTAGGGATGCCGCTTCGCAGGCCGGCCGCGATCGCTTTCGCGGCCGGCCTGGTCGTAATCGTGGGCGGCACCACGGGCCTGCTGCTGACCCGGCATCCGACGCCGGCCCTGCGGCCGGTCGCGGCCGGGGTTGCGGCGCTCCCCGTGCCCACCGGGCCGATCGTGGCCCCGCCGCCGTCGGCGGCGGCTAAGGTTCCCAGACCGGTCTCGCTGACCATCCCGCTGATCGGCGTGAAGACCAACCTGATCACGCTGGGCCTGGCGCCCGGCGGTTCGATGCAGGTGCCGGTCTCCACGACGGTCGCGGGCTGGTTCACCGGAAGCCCGCGGCCGGGAGCCGTCGGCTCGTCCATCATCGTGGGACACGTCGATGGCCGCGTCGCCTCGACCGAGGCCCAGGGGGTGTTCTTCCGGCTGAACACGCTGAAGGCCGGCGACGACGTCTTCGTCAAGCGGGCCGACGGGACCACGGCGGAGTTCCGCGTCACCGAGGTCCAGACCTACCTGAAGGATCATTTCCCGACCCAGACGGTGTACGGTCCCACGCCCGACGCGGAGTTGCGCCTCATCACCTGCGGCGGCGCCTTCGACTCCGTCTCCCGTCACTACCTGAGCAACATCGTCGTGTACGCCACCCAGGTCCGCTGACCCGCGGGCCCGGCGAGAACCGGACAAGCCCCTGCTCACCTCGCGGTGAGCAGGGGCTTGAGCGTGCCAAGCTAGGGTCATGACGCCGGAGGAGCGGTACGAGGACCTAGTGGACGAGTTCACCGGAGTGGACGGGGTGACGCCGCCGACGGGCGGCAGCGGGTTCGGCCGCGGCGCGCTGCGCTACCGCCGGAAGA
>Ga0207678_10002074_pt1 | contig 18176 bp, 13 predicted proteins | sample KBSC63metaG_FD_184319 | JGI IMG/M metagenome (GOLD analysis project Ga0207678, IMG submission 184319) | Corn rhizosphere microbial communities from Kellogg Biological Station, Michigan, USA - KBS C6-3 metaG (SPAdes) (version 2) | ecosystem: Host-associated > Plants > Roots > Rhizosphere > Soil ...
GACGAAAGGGCCGAGGTGTGGAAACTCTCGGACCCGATCGTCACGGAAGTCCGACCTCCCCTCGTCCCTGTGACGCCTCCGTCACGGAAGTCCGACCTCCTCCCGTCCCTGTGACGCCTCTCCCACAAAAGCCTCACGTCCCGGGCGCCTCATGGGGGTCACAGCCTGCCAGGACCCCCATGAGGCGCCCGGGACGCCGAGGACCATCTCGGACGGCCGCCCGGGCCTCGAGCCCCCGCCCGTCCCCCGCCCCGCCGAACCGACGATCTAGCTCTTCGCCACCTCGAGGCGGATCTCTTTGCCTTTCAGCTTGGTGCCGTCGAGGTACTCGACCGTGCGCTCGGCCTGGTCGGGGTCGACCTCGACGAACGAGAAGCGGTGGAGGACGCGGACGTCGTGGACGGCATCGTCGGGGAGGACGGCGCCCTCGCGGAGGGCCCAGCGGAGATCCTCCTCGTCGATGCCGCTGCGCTCGCCGCGGTTGACGAAGAGCTTGGTGGTCTTCGGAGCCTTGCCGTCGGCGTCGCCGTCCTTGGCACCGTTGCGCGCGGCCTTCGCCTCGCCGTCGTCGCTTCCGGCGGCCTCGGAGTCCCCGGTCGCCTCCGCCTCGCGCTCACGCTCGCGGGGACGGCGCTCCCGTCGCTCGCGCCGGCGCGGCGGCGGCGCGTGCTCGAGTCGCTCCTCGGGGGTTTCCCACTCGCCGATCTTGGTGTTGACGTCGCGCTCGATGCGGCCGATCTCGTCGCGCTCCGCGGGCGTCACGAAGGTGATCGCGCGGCCGGTCCGCCCGACCCGGCCGGTGCGCCCGATGCGGTGGACGTAGGTCTCGGAGGAGTTCGGCACATCGAAGTTGATGACGTGGGTGACGTGCTCGACGTCGAGGCCGCGGGCGGCGATGTCGGTCGCGACGAGGAGGCGCACGCGGTGGTCCTTGAAGGCGATCATGACGCCGTCGCGCGAGCCCTGGCTCATGTCGCCGTGCAGCGCTTTGACGTCGAGGTTCTTGTCCTTCAGCGCCTTCTCGAGCCGCGAGGCGCCGATCTTGGTGCGACAGAAGATGATCGCCTGCTCGGGTTCTTCGGTCTTCAGCAGCTCGACCAGGCGCCCGGTCTTCTCCCGCGCCGGGACCTCGACGAAGGCCTGCTGGATCGCGTCGACGGTGAGCGTTTTCGGCGTGATCCGCACGGTCACCGGGTCGTACATGTAGCCCTCGGCCAGCTTTTTGATCGGCGGCGGCATCGTCGCCGAGAAGAGCGCGGTCTGCCGGCCGCTCGGGCACATGCGGAGGATCTTCTCGACGTCTTCGATGAAGCCGAGGTCGAGCATCTCGTCGGCCTCGTCGAGGACGACGAAGCGCGCCGCGGTCAGCACCAGCGAACGCCGGCTCATCAGGTCCATCATCCGTCCCACGGTCGCGACGACGACGTGCGCCCCGGAGCGCAGCTGCGACTGCTGGGAGCGGATCGGCGCGCCGCCGAAGACGGCGACGATCTCGATGTCGAGGTGCTCGGCCATCGAGCGCAGCGCCTGCGTCACCTGGATGCAGAGCTCGCGGGTCGGCGTCATCACGACCGCCTGCACCTCGTCGTTGTCGGGATCGAGGTACTGCAGCATCGGCAGGCCGAAGGCGGCGGTCTTGCCGGTCCCGGTCTGCGCCTGGCCGATCACGTCGTGTCCGGCGAGCAGCTCGGGGATCGCCTCCTCCTGGATCGGCGAGGGCTCGACGTAGCCGAGCTCGTCGAGGGCCTGCTGGATCGCAGGCGAGAGTCCGAGGTCTTTGAACGTTGTCATCTAGAGGGATCTAGCAGCAGCTTGCCGGTGCCGGCGCGTGATTCGAGCGCCTGGTGCGCGCGCCGCTTCCGACAGAGCGTAAACGCCACCGATCCTCACGCGCAGTGCGCCTGACGCCGACGCCCCCAAGATACTCGCCGATCAGCGGCACCGTGGGGTCGGGCCGGGCGAGCACGTGGACCAGCCAGAAGGCCATCACCGCCTTCCCGGGGCCGGGATCGCCTGCGGGAGGCGCGCGGAAGCGTCACTTCGCGCGCCTTCCGTGTCCTTCTCCACGGATCCGTGCATGTTCCTCAACGCCGGATCCGTCGCTCGCTGAGTTAGGCCCCCCAGGGCGCGCCTAACTCAGCGAGCGGCCAGAACGCTGTTGACGAGCTGTGTCCTCCTCCCCGGGCCGGCACGGCGGCTCCCGACGGGCCCCGAAGTTCGCCCGTCCCTCGGTCTCGATCATCTAGGCTGCGACGCTCATGGCCCTCACCGTCGTCGGATCCATCGCCTTTGACGCCGTCAAGACCCCCTTCGGGGAGCGCGAGCGCATGCTCGGCGGCGCCGCCGTCCACTTCTCGCTCGCGGCGAGCTTCTTCACCGAGGTGCGGCCGGTCGGCCCGGTCGGCGACGATTTCGGCGCCGAGCAGTTCGAGCTGCTCGAAGCGCGCGGGATCGCCACCTCCGACGTCGAGCGCGTGCCCGGCGGCCAGAGCTTCTTCTGGCGCGGCCATTACGACTTCGACCTCAACGTCGCCCACACCGACGACACCCAGCTCGGCGTCTTCGGCGAGTTCGAGCCGAAGCTGTCGGACGCGGCCAAGGCGGCCGACACCCTCTTCCTCGCCAACATCCAGCCCGACCTGCAGCGCCAGGTCCGCGCCCAGTGCGGCGCCGCCGGGTTCAGCGGGCTCGACTCGATGAACCTGTGGATCGAAATCGCCAAGGACGCGCTGCTCGCGGCGATCGCCGAGGTCGACTGCCTGGTCGTCAACGACGCCGAGATCCGCATGCTGACCGGCGAGTCGAACCTCGCGAAGGCGGCGCGGGCGGTGATGGAGATGGGGCCGCGGGCGGTCGTCGCCAAGCGCGGCGAGTACGGCGCGGCCTTGTTCACCTCTGATCCGGGCACCGAAGCGGGTGCCGACGGCGGCGGCCAGAGCTTCTTCGCCCTCCCCGGCTTCCCGCTCGAGGACGTGCGCGACCCGACCGGCGCCGGCGACAGCTTCGCGGGCGGCTTCTTCGGCTATCTCGACGGGACGGGCGGCGACCTTGACGAGGCGAACCTGCGCCGGGCGATGGGCTACGGCACCGTTCTCGCCTCCTTCAACGTCGAGGAGTTCGGCACCGAGCGCGTCTCGCGGCTGCAGCGCGAGGAGATCGACGAGCGCTTCGAGGCGCTCCGCCGGATGACCCAGTTCGAGGGCCTCCCCGCCTCCCGCGGCTAACCGGTCCGCAGCCCCAAACTGCGATACTCGTCACTCCCCAGAAAGCAGGAGAGGAACTCCGCGCAGAAGCAGGAGAAGGAGGGTGATGGCCACCGAGCAGCAGACCACTGGAGCCAGTGCCGATAACGGGGCCGCGAACGGGACGGAGACCCTGACCGTCACCGACAACCGGACCGGCAAAACCTACGAGCTGCCCGTCACCGACGGCACGGTGCGCGCCATGGATCTGCGCCAGATCAAAGTCCGCGAGGACGAATTCGGCCTGATGTCGTTCGATCCCGCGTCCACCAACACCGCATCCTGCCGCTCCTCGATCACCTACATCGACGGCGACAAGGGCATCCTCGAACACCGCGGCTACTCGATCGAGACGCTGTGTGAGAACTCAAGCTTCCTCGAGGTCGCCTACCTGCTGATCTGGGGCAAGCTGCCGACCAAGGCGCAGCTGGAGCGCTGGACCTACGACATCACCCATCACACCTTCGTGCACGAGGACCTGAAGCACCTCTTCGAGGGCTTCCGCTACGACGCTCACCCGATGGGGATGCTCCTGTCGGGGGTCGGCGCGCTGTCCACCTTCTATCCCGACGCGAAGCAGATCAAGGACGAGGAAGAGCGCTACATGGCCGCCGTCCGCCTGATCGCCAAGGTGCCGACCCTCGCCGCCTTCTCCTACCGCCACAACATGGGCCTCCCCTACGTCTACCCCGACAACGACCTCAGCTTTGCCGAGAACTTCCTCTCGATGGTCTTCCGCAAGACCGAAGCGAAACACGTTCCGAAGCCGGCGCTGGCCAAAGCCCTCGACGTCCTCTTCATCCTCCACGCCGACCACGAACAGAACTGCTCGACCAACGCGGTGCGCGGGGTCGGCTCCTCCGACGTCGATCCGTACTCGGCGGTGGCGGCGGGCGTCGCGGCGCTCTACGGACCGCTGCACGGCGGCGCCAACGAGGCGGTGCTGCGGATGCTGCGGCGGATCGACCGCATCGACAACATCCCGGACTTCCTCGAGCAGGTGAAGTCCCAGGAAGAGAAACTGATGGGCTTCGGCCACCGCGTCTACAAGAACTACGACCCGCGGGCGCGGATCATCCAGGAGCACATGCCGGCCGTCTTCGAGGCGACCGAGTACAACCCGCTGGTCGAGATCGCGCGCGAGCTCGAGAAACAGGCGCTCGCCGACGAGTACTTCACGTCGCGCAAGCTCTATCCGAACGTCGACTTCTACTCGGGGATCATCTACGAGGCGCTGGGGATCCCGACCGACATGTTCACGGTGATCTTCGCGATCCCGCGGACCGCCGGCTGGGTCGCGCAGTGGATGGAGATGCAGGAAGACCCGGAAAAGAAGATCGCCCGCCCGCGGCAGATCTACACCGGCGAGCGGGGCCTCGACTACGCCCCGGTCGCCGACCGCGAGGGCCCCGAGAAAATCGTCGGCCCGCCGGCGCGGCGCCCGAAGCGCCCGCGGCGCGGCGCCTGAGCGCCGCCGACCGTCGCCGCGCGCGGCCTACCTGAGCCCGCCAGCTGTTCCTTATGGCGTCCAGGGCGCCATAAGGAACAGCTGCGCGAAGGGGCCGGTTTGTAGGCTGAAGTGGTGGCCCGTCCCAGTTGGAAGTTGACCGTGCGCAACGGCGCCAAAGTCGACCACGAAGGGTTCGACGACGTCGGCGAGGCGGTGGCGCGCATGCGCGAGCGGGCGCTCGCGATCCGGGCCGAGGGACCGCCGAAGACCGCCAACCTGATCCGCAAGTTCGAGCCGAGAGACCAGGTGACGGCGCGCCTGGAGCTGAGCCACGGCGGCTTCCTGCGCAAGCGGGTCGCCGGCGTCGACGTGCGCGGCGACGGCACCTTCATCCCCTTCCGGGGCGGGGTGCGCCGCGAGGAGCTCGACCCGAGCGGCCACGACACGCCTTTCGACCTGGTGCGCGAGACTTTGGAGGGAACCCGATGACCGACTACATGAACATGCCCGGCGTCCCGAAGGGAAGCTACGCGGCCGGCGAGCGCGTGAAGATCCCCGCCGAGGCCGCCCCCCCTTACGTCGTCTTCATCAACGGAGTCGAGCAGACCGAGGGCGAGGACTTCGACATCGAGGACCGCGAACTGCACTTCACGCGGCCGATCGTCAAGGAGGAAATGGGCACCGGCCGCTGGCTGGCGATGTACCTCGGCCTCTGGGGGACCTACCGCAAGGACGAGAAGGTCGACATCCAGTTCTGGCGCGACGGCAAGACCGAAGTCGTCGCCGACCTGCCGGTGGTCCCCTACCCCGGCACCGAGGGCAAGGCCAAGAAAAAGGGCAAGGGCGAGTGAACATCGGCTTCCTCATGCTCACCGACTACTCGGAGGCGGTGAACGGGAAGCTCTACCTCACCGGCGGCGGCTGGAACGTCCTCCGCCTCCCCGAGCTGCCGCACGAGTGGTCCTTCCACATCGGCCTCGGCATCGACGTCGCCTGGCACGAGACCAACAGCCCCCACGAGCTCAGCGTCACGATCCAGGACCCCGACGGCAACGAGCTCGGCGAGGGCCTCACCGCCAACTTCGAGACCGGCCGCCCGCCCGGCATGCCCCAGGGCCAGGAGCAGCGCCTGGTGATGTCGATCGCCGCCACCGCCACCTTCACCGCCGCCGGCCCCCACGCCGCCGTGGTCGAGGTCAACGGCGAGGAGCTCGGCCGCGCCCGCTTCTACCTGATGGAAGGCGTCCCCGAGGGCGGCGAGCTGGGCTGACGGGCCGCGCCGCGGGCACTACGCTCGGCTCGTGAGCGGAACCGTAGATTTGACGATCCTCTACGAGGACGGGACGAAGGCTGGATCGTCGCTTCGATCCCAGCCGTACCCGGCGCCCTCAGCCAGGGGCGTGATCGCGATGAGGCACGGGAGAACGTGCTCGACGCGTTGGCGCTGATGCTCTCTCCTTAGCCCGGCGAGGCACGCGACCGCGAGCTGCTGCACCTGAAAGTCGCGTAAAGCGACGAAAACTCGATCCCCGACGGCGATCGCTAAAGGCCTCGACGGAAACCTCGCCCGGGCATCACTCCGATTTGATGCTCGCTTAGTTGAAGACGTAGAGCAATAGGAACGCGATGATCGCGAAGGCGGCGCCGGCAGCCTGGATGCCGCGGTCACCGGCGACGATGCCGGACATCGAGCGGTCGTCGTTGCGGTCGTAGATCAGGTAGAGGTAGCGGAAGATGCCGTAGACCGCAGGCGGGATCGTCAGCATCATCTGGTTGCCGATGATCGGCGAGTTGACCGTGTAGATGGCGTAGCTGATCACGGTGCCGGTGGTGACCATGGAGACCATCTGGTCGAGGAAGGGGAGCGAGTAGTGCTCGAGGACGGGCCTGGTCGAGGTTCCCTCGTGGAGCTCGGAGACCGCCTCCTGGCGGCGCTTGGTGAAGCCGAGGAAGGCGGCGAGAAAGCCGGTGCAGAGGAGCAGCCACTCCGACGCGTGGGCGTCGACGGCGCCGGCGCCCGCGGCGACGCGGAGGACGAAGAGGCCCGCCAGCGTCATCACGTCGATGATCACGATCTGCTTGAGGCCGAGGCTGTAGGCAATCTGGGCGACGCCATAGCCGACCACCATCAGGCCGACTTTCCAGTTGACGGCGAAGCCGATGGCGACGGCGACGATCGCCAGGCCGGGGGCGATGGCCATCGCGCTGCGCTCGGAGAGCTCGCGGGCGGCGAGCGGCCGGTAGCGCTTCTTCGGGTGCTTGCGGTCGAGCTCGACGTCGATCAGGTCGTTGACGAAGTAGCCGGCGCTGGAGATCAGGCAGAAGGCGACGAAGGTGACGACGGCCAGGAAGATGTCGTGGCCGTTGGTGAAGTGGCCGGAGAAGAGCAGCCCGGCGAAGACGAAGACGTTTTTGATCCACTCTTTCGGCCGGCCGGTCTTGATCGCGGCGCGCAGCGGGCTGCGGCGCGGCACCACCGGCTCGTCGAGATTCGGCGTCTCGTCGGGAGGCGGCACGGTCGGCTGTTCGGAGGTGATCGTTTCCATTCGATGCGGGCGGCAAGCTGCATGGCAGGTGGTGATCCCGCCGCCAAAGTGGTCGCGAAAGGGTACCGCCGCCCGCCCCGGGGCGCCCGATCAGGGATCGAGGAGAACACCGGGATTCAGGATCGCGGCGGGGTCGAGCTCCGCCTTCGCGGCACGCAGGGCGGCGGCGAAGGGCGCGGGCCGCTGGCGGTCATACCAGGGGCGATGGTCACGGCCGACCGCGTGGTGGTGGGTGATCGTCCCGCCGCCCTCGATCAGCGCCTCGGAGACCGCGGCCTTGATCTCGTCCCACTGCTCGACCTCGCCGCCGCGGATCGCCGGGGCGAGCACGGTGAAATACGGCGCGACCCCGTCGGGATAGGCGTGGGTGAAGCGGCAGGTGACGAGCGGCGCGCCCCGCCCCTCCCGCGGCGCGCCGGAGACCTCGGCGACCGCCCGCCGCGCCGTCTCCATCACCGTCGCGTGGAACTCCTCCAGCCGGTCCCAGGTGATCGCCGTCTCGAACGTCTCCGAAAGCACCCCGCAAGCGACGAACGTGTCCCGCAGATACGGCGCCAACAAAAACGCGCCCCGCCAAGACTCAGCAGCGCCGGACTCGCTGTTGATGGGCCGATTTCTTGCCTCTGTGTCTAGTTTTCGGCCCGTCAACACCGGCGCCTCGCCGTGGTGGGAGGTGGCGGCCTCGAGGGCCAGGCCGAGCTGGTCGTCCATCGGGTGGTGGGCGGACTCGAAGGAGAGGAGGAGCAGGTGGGCGCGCCCGTCGCCGGCGCCGGTCAGCTCCGCCTCGGCGGCTTCGAGGAGGCGGCAGTTGGCGGGATCGAGGCCCGCTTGGACGATCTCGCGGACCGCCTCGCCGGCGTCGGCGAAGCGCTCGAAGCGCACGGTCGCCGCCGCCTTCCACCGCGGCCGCGGACGAACCCGGACCCAGGCATCGGTGATCACCCCGAGGATGCCCTCGGAGCCGAGCAGCAGGCGATCCGGGGACGGGCCCGCCCCCGACCCCGGCAGCCGGCGGCTCTCCCAGGTCCCCCGCGGCGTCACCGCGCGCACCGACTCGACCAGGTCGTCGACGTGGGTTTCCTTGGTCGCGAAGTGGCCGCCCGCCCTGGTCGCGATCCAGCCGCCGAGCGTCGAATACTCGAACGACTGCGGGAAGCAGCGCATGGTCAGGCCGTGCTCGCGCAGCTGCTCCTCGAGGCGCGGGCCGCTCGCGCCGGCCTCGATCCGCGCCGCCAGCGAGGTCGGGTCGACTTCGACGACACGATCCAGGCGGCGCAGGTCCATCGTCACCACCGGCCGGTCGCCGAGCCGCGCCTCCACCCCGCCGACGACGCTGGTGCCGCCGCCGAACGGCACCACCGCGGCGCCCTCCGCCTCGGCCCAGGAGAGCACCGTCTCCACCTCCGAGCAGTCGCGCGGCAGCGCCACCAGGTCGGGCGGGTGCTCGAACTCGCCCCGGTGGCCGCGGACGACGTCGCGGTAGGCCTTGCCCAACGCGCGGGAGACGCGCTCGTACTTCCCGTCGGCGAAGAGGTCGCCGAAGGCATCCGGCCGCCGCAACCGCGGCGCCCTTACCTCGACCTCCTCCAGCGGCACGGCCGCCCGCACCTCACCGCCGAAGCCGAAGCGCTCGCGGATCCCGGCCGCCGCCTCGGCCAGCTGCGCCGCCGTCGGCGCCTGGTCCTCCCAGCCCCACCCCCAGTGCTTGAGCCGGCGCCGAGTCATCACCCGCGCCCCGGAGACGCGCTCTGACCAAGCAGTTCAAGGACGCAGGGAGACGAGGCGAGGGGAGCGCACAAACGTGCGTGACCCGAGCCGAGTGACCGAGGACGCCGAAATGCGCCGGTCAGAGCGCGTCTCCGGCTACCAGTGGACGCCTTTCATCAGATGCGCGAACGCCACCGCCTCCGTCGACGGCGCCTTGTCCGGGCGCTCCTCGGTCTTGCCTTTCGCCGCCTGTGAGTCGGGGAAGAGTTTGTAGGCGGTGTTGAGGATCGAGTCGCTTGCCTTCGGGGCCACCGCGTAGAGCAGCTCGCCGAAGTTCCCCAGTTTCGTCGCCACCTTCTTCGGCTTGTCGACCATCGCCTTGGCGATCATCTCGGCGGCCTCCTCGGGGGTGATCGCCGGGAACATGTCGTACATCCGCGTCGGCGCGATCATCGGCGTGCGCACCAGCGGCATGTTGATCGTCGTGATGTGGACCTTGTCGTCGATGACCTCGGAGGCGATGACGCGGCTGAACGCGTCGAGCGCCGCCTTCGAGGCGACGTAGGCGGAGAAGCGCGGCGGGTTCGTCTGCACCCCGATCGAGCTGATGTTGATGATGTGCCCCGACTTGCGGGCCCGCATCGCCGGCAGCAGCGCCAGGATCAGCCGCAGCGAGCCCAGGTAGTTCAGCTGGATCGTCCGCTCGTAGTCGTGGAAGCGGTCGTAGGAGAGCGCCACCGAGCGCCGGATCGAGCGCCCCGCGTTGTTCACGAGGATGTCGACGTGGCCGTGGTAGGTGAGTACCTCGTCGGCCATCCGCGCCACGTCCTCGGCGTCGGCCATGTCGCAGCGGTGGATGTGGGCGACCCCGCCCGCGGCGAGGATTTCGTCTTTCGTCTCTTCCAGCTTGTCGACGGAGCGCGCGACCAGGAGCACCGTCGCCCCCGCGTCGGCGACCTTGACCGCGGCCGCCCGGCCGATCCCCGAGGACGCCCCGGTGATCAGCACGACCTTGCCGCGCACCGCCCCCGCCAGGCTGCGGTCCTTGAACAGGTCAGGGTCGAGGTTGCGCTCCCAGTAGTCCCAGATCCGCGTCGCGTAGCTCTCCAGCGGCGGCACCTCGATGCCGCTCCCGGCAAGCACCTCCTGCGTCTTGGTCGAGTCGAAGCGGGTCGGATAGTCGAGGTAGGTGAGGACGTCGGCGGGCAGCCCGAGCTCCCCCAGCACCGCCGCGACCGCCCGCTTGGACCCCGGCACCAGCCGCAGCGCCGAGCGCAGCACGCCGCTCGCGGGCTCGGTCACGTCGGTGTCGAGCCGCCACTGCATGCGCGGCGCGTCGGCCGCCTTGGCGAACGCGTTCACCACCTGCCCGGCCCGGCGCGGGTTGGGGTCGGTCAGGTGGAAGGCGCGCCCGTCGAGGTCGGGCTCGTGGGCGATGTGGTCGATAGCCCCGGCGACGAAATCGACCGGGACGATGTTGATCTCGCCGCCTTCGACGCCGACCGTCGGCAGCCACGAGGGCAGGACCCGCCGCGCCCGCTGCAGCGACTTGAAGAAGTAGTAGGGCCCGTCGATCTTGTCGATCGCCCCGGTGCGCGAGTCGCCGACCACGATCCCCGGCCGGTAGACCCGCCACGGCCGCGAGGACTCCTCGCGGACCAGCCGCTCGGCTTCGTGCTTGGTGCGGAAGTAGGGGTTCGTGTCGAGCCTTTCGGCCTCGTCGAACATGTCCTCGGTCCAGACGCCCCGGTAGAGGCCGGCCGCGGCGATCGAGCTGACGTGGTGGAGGCAGCCGGCCTCGAGGGTCCCTGCAAGCTCGATTGCGTGGCGGGTGCCCTCGACGTTGGCGACCCGCTGCGTCTCCGCGTCGACGGTGATGTCGTAGATCGCGGCGAGGTGGAAGAAGTGCCGGACCTCACCCCGCATCGTGACGAGATCCTCCTCGGAGACCGCCAGGCCGGGCTGGGTCAGATCGCCGGAAATCGGCACCACACGTGCCCCGTCGGCCCCCCAGCCGGTCCGCAGCTCCTCCAATCTGCCGCGCGAGCCGGCCCGCACCAGCGCGTAGATCGTGCCCTCTCGCTGCAGCAGCCGCTCGACGAGATTGCGTCCGATGAAACCCGTTGCCCCGGTCACGAAGTAGCTCATCGGGTACCAGGTTATCCCGAGAAAGCCGCCCGTAGTCACGGTTTGTAAGACTGGACCGAAGAAATGCCAGATACGGCAACCGTGCAGATCGCCATGCCCGAGATGGGAGAGTCGGTGACCGAGGGCATCGTCCTCGAGTGGCACGTCGCCGTTGGCGATTTCGTCAACGAGGGCGACACCGTCGTCGAGGTCTCCACCGACAAGGTCGACGCGGAGGTCCCGGCGCCGACCAGCGGGACCATCACCAAGCTCCTGGTGGAGGTCGACGACGAGGTGCCGGTCGGCGCGCCGATGGTCGAGATGCAGGCGGGTGACGGGGAAGGGTCGGGAGGCGCTCCGCCCGCGGGTCCTGTCGCGGACGAGGAATCCTCGTCCTCGCAAGCTGCGGGCGAAGACCCCTCATCCGCGCCACCCGCGGGTGGAACCGCTACGGCCAACGGCTCCGCGAACGGGGCCGATGTCAAAGCCACGCCGGTCGCGCGCAGGATGGCGGAAGCGGAAGGGATCGACCTCAGCAGCGTCACGGCCACGGGCTTCGGCGGCAAGGTCACCAAAGACGACGTCCTCAACGGTCCCAACGGCGCTGCCCCCGCCGCGACCACCGGCGAGGAGAAGCAGCTGCGGGGGCCCGCCGCGATGCTCGCCAAGGCGATGGACGAGAGCCGCGCCGTCCCCACCGCGACCAGCCTCCGCACGATCGCCGTCGACACCCTCGACGCGAAGCGCAAGGCGATCAACGCGCAGCTGAACCCGCGCGGCCTGAAGACCTCCTTCACCCACCTCGTCGCCTGGGCGATCGTCAAGGCCGCCGGCGACTACCCGATCATGGTGCGCTCCTTCGCCGAGCGCGACGGCAAGCCCTACGCGATCGAGAACGGCCCGGTCAACCTCGGCATCGCCGTCGACGTGACCCGCAAGGACGGCTCCCACAGCCTCATGGTCCCGGCGATCAAGGGCGCCCAGGACCTCGACTTCGCGGGCTTCCACAAGAGCTTCGAAGAGCTGATCGCGAAGACCCGCGAGAACAAGCTGACCGCCGACGACTTCATCGGCACCAACATCAGCCTCACCAACCCGGGCGGGATCGGCACCGTCGCCTCGGTGCCGCGGCTGCTCGCCGGCCAGAGCGCGATCATCGCCACCGGCTCGATCGCCTACCCGCCGGAGTGGTCACACGCCTCGCCGGAACGGATCAAGCAGCTCGGCGTCTCGAAGATCATGACGCTGACCTCGACCTACGACCACCGCGTCATCCAGGGCGCCGAGTCGGGCGAGTTCCTGCGCCGGGTCGAGCAGCTGCTGCAGGGGGAGGACGACTTCTACGAGTCGGTCGCCGCCGACCTCGGCATCGAGGCGGCGCCGATCACCAACGCCCACCCCGCCTCCGCCTCGCCCGCGCCGCTCACCACCGCGCCGCCGGCCGCCGCGGTCTCCGGCGTCCCCGGCCAGGTCGACGAGGAGCTGCTGCAGGCGGTCCAGGCGGCGACCTCGCTGCTGAAGGCCTACCGCACCCAGGGCCACCTCGCCGCCCGCCTCGACCCGCTGGGCTCGGAGCCGAAAGGCGACCCCGGCCTGGAGCCGGAGAACCTCAACCTGACGCCCGAGCTGATGGCGCGGATCCCGGCCTCGATCCTGCGCATCGGCGTCCCCGGGGAAACGCTCTTGGAGGCGCTGCCGCGGATGCGCGACGCCTACTGCTCGACGATCGGCTACCAGTTCGAGCACATCTCCTCGCACCAGCAGCGGATCTGGCTGCGCGAGATGATCGAGACCGGCGCCCACCGCCAGCCCCTCCCGGCGGACGAGAAAGAGCGCCTGCTGCACCGGCTGATCGACGTCTTCCAGTTCGAGCGCTTCCTCGAGAAAACGTATCTGGGGCAGAAGGTGTTCTCGATCGAGGGGCTCGACGTGATCGTGCCGATGCTCGACGAGGTCGTCACGCTCGCCCACCGCGCCGGCGCCGACGACGTCGTCTTCGGCATGGCCCATCGCGGCCGGCTCAGCGTCCTCGCCCACAACCTCGGCCGGTCGGTCGAATCGATCCTCGCCGAGTTCGAGGGCTCCAAGCGCCTCTCCGCGGTGAAGGCCGTCGCCGCGATCCCGCACGGCGGCACCGGCGACGTCAAATACCACTACGGCCACCGCGGGGTCTACGAGTCCTTCAGCGGCGAGAAGACCTCGGTCCGCCTCTACCCGAACCCGAGCCACCTCGAGTACGTCGACCCGGTCGTGACCGGCGGCGCCCGCTTCCTGCAGAACAAGTTCGACGGCGCCCAGCTGACCCAGGACACGATGGGCGCGGTCCCGGTGCTGCTGCACGGCGACGCCGCGTTCCCCGCCCAGGGCGTCGTCGCCGAAACGCTGAATCTCCAGTCGCTGGCGGGCTACAGCACCGGCGGCACCGTCCACGTCATCCAGGACAACCAGGTGGGCTTCACCACCGACCCCGAGGACGCCCGCTCGACCCCGTACGCCGGCGACCTGGCCAAGGGCTTCAACGTGCCGATCATCCACGTCAACGCCGACGACGTCGAGGCCTGCATGTCGGCGGTCCGGCTGGCGATGGCCTACCGCGAGCGCTGGCACCGCGATGTCGTCATCGACGTCATCGGTTACCGCCGCTTCGGCCACAACGAGACCGACGAGCCCGCCTACACGCAGCCGGCGATCGCGGCGAAGATCAAGGAGCACAAGCCGGTCTCCGAGCTCTACGCCGACCAGCTGATCGCCGAGGGCGTGACCACTCCCGAGGTGGTCGCCGAAGAGGGCGAAGCGCGGAAGAACGAGATGTCGGCGGCGCTCAAGCAGCTGCGCGAGAAGATGGACGCGGGCGACTACGAGGACCCGACCGTCGCCACCGGCACCGGCGAACTCGACCGCACCGCCAGCCCCCCCGTGGACACCTCGCTGACCGCCGACACGCTGATCAGGCTGAACGAGGAACTGCTGCGGGTGCCGGACGGCTTCAACGTCCACCGCAAGCTGCGGCGGCCACTGGGCAAGCGCACCGACGCGCTCGCCGAGGGCGGCATCGATTATGGCCAGGCCGAGGGGCTCGCCTTCGGCTCGCTGCTCACCGATGGCATCCACATCCGCCTCACCGGCCAGGACACCGAGCGCGGCACCTTCTCCCACCGCCACCTCGTCCTGCACGACGAGAACACCGGCCTCGAGTACACCCCGATGCAGAACCTGAAAGACGCGAAAGCACCGTTCGAGCTGCACAACAGCCCGCTGTCGGAGATCGCCTGCCTCGGCTTCGAGTACGGCTACTCGGCGGCGCAGCCGAGCGCGCTGGTGCTCTGGGAGGCGCAGTTCGGCGACTTCTCCAACGCGGCGCAGGTGATCATCGACGGCTTCATCGTCTCCGGCGAGGCAAAGTGGGGGCAGACGAGCCGCCTCACGATGCTGCTGCCGCACGGCTACGAGGGCTCCGGGCCCGAGCACTCGAGCGCCCGCATCGAGCGCTTCCTGGCGCTGGGCGCCGAGGGCAACATCCGGATCGCCAACCCGACCACCGCCGGCCAGTACTTCCACCTGCTGCGCCGCCAGGCGCTGATCCGCAAGGCGCGGCCGCTGATCGTCTTCACGCCGAAGGGGCTCCTGCGGCTCGACCGCGCCTCCTCGGGCGTGGCGGACCTGACCGACGGCGAGTGGCGCCACATCCTCGACGACCCCACGGTCGAGGGCCGCCGCGAGAAGGTCGAGCGCCTCGTCCTCTGCACCGGCAAGATCTACTACGACATGGACGGCTCGGAGCGCCGCGCCGCCGCCGAGAACGTGGCGATCGCGCGGGTCGAGATGCTCTACCCCTTCGCCAAGGAACGGCTGGAAAACGTCATCGCCGGCTACCCGAACCTGAAGGAGATCGCCTGGGTCCAGGAGGAGCCGCGCAACATGGGCGCCTGGAAGGTCATGTCGCGCCGCTTCCCGCAGGTGCTGCCCGAGGGCGTCGACCTCACCTACATCGGCCGCCCCGGCCGCGCCAGCCCGGGCGAGGGATACGCCGCGGCGCACGCGCTCGAGCAGGAGCGCATCGCGCTGACCGCGCTCACCCCCGGCATCTAGCCGGCGCCCCGCCGTGCGCCGTCCGCGCCCCTTCAAACCGTTCGAGAAGCCCGTCCCCGGCGAGCTCTTCGTCTGGGTGAAGCGCATCTCCTACGTCGAGCTCGCGATCTTCGTCGGCCTGCTCTTCTTCTGGCTCGCGCCGGGCTCCGACACCGCGACGATGATCTTCGGCTGGGGCCACGGGATCGGCTTCTGCGTGCTGTGCGTCGTCATCTGGGTCGCCTGCATCCGCCACGAGGCGCCCTACACCCTCCTCGCGGCGACCTTGACGCCGTTCGGCCCGATCGGCTCCGTGATCGGGATCGAGCTCATCGAACGCAAGGGCTGGGGCATCGCCCGCCCCGTCACGACCGGCCCCGACCCGCACCGCCGGACCGAACGAACGTAACGGTTCGGTATACAGCGCTTGACCGAAGCCTGAGCGGGCGGTATAGCTAGTCCGGACTGTCCTGGGGTCTACCCTAGGATGGCCGCGTCGGCATCCCTCCCTGGCTACCGGCGCGCAGGTGCAGCGAGGGGCGCGCGGACCCCCCTGCCTCCCGCGCCCCTCCTGTGCCACGTCTGGTCTGGCGCGTCCGGGCGACGCATTTGCGGCGTCCTGGCCAGTCACGCCTGTACGCCTGTACGACCACTACCGTTTGCGGATCGCACCGACGAAAGTACAGATGCGCGCCGGCGGCGGACCCATCCCGGTGGTTTCACCAGACCCGCTGGCGGCCGCGATAGCCCTCTTGAGCCCGCGACAGCGGGAGTTCGTCGGACGCATCATCAGTGCACTCACGACGCCTGTGGAAACCTGGCGCAACCCCCGAACGGACCTGGCGACCGAGCAGTTCGTGGAGCTGATGAGCGACGTTCTGCGCGGCCAGCACATCAGCAGCTCCAAGGCGCTCGGGAAGGAGCACTTCGAGCACGCCCTCGCGGGAATCTTCGTGGAGCTGAGACACGACGCCGAACTGTCGCCGATGGGTTTCCCGGGCGCGGACCTCAAAGTGGATGGCGTGCCGTGGTCGCTCAAGACCCAGGGGGACATGGGGATCAAGGACGACCTCATCCACATCAGCAAGTTCATGGAGCTCGGCAAAGGACGCTGGGAGGACGAGGCTGACCTTGCCGCCCTGCGCGATCGCATGCTGGCCCACATGGAGGGCTACGAGCGCATCTTCACGCTGCGTTACCTCTCGCGCGCCCGTTCACGCAGGGGGACCGGAGAGCAGCGCTACGAGCTGGTCGAGATCCCGAAGGCGTTGCTGGAAAAGGCGGCCGGCCGGCCCTGCGTGATGGCACAGAAGAGCCGGCAGACGCCGAAGCCGGGCACGTGCGCCGTCCGCCAAGGAGACGGCAGCGTGGCATTCGAGCTTTATTTCGACGGCGGCACCGAGCGCAAGCTGCAGGTGCGCAAGCTCCGCAAAGACCTCTGCATCGTCCACGCAACGTGGCGGTTCCGCACCCCTGAGTAGCCGGCCGTAGCGGGCGGCTCCGACCTGCCGGCTCAGTACGCTGACGCGCATGCCCAAGGTCTGGACCGTCGCCGACCTCTTCTCGGGCTCGGGTGGGATGTCGACGGGCTTCCACCGCCACGGGCACTACCGCATCATCGGCGCGGCAGACAAGCAGCTTGCCAAGCCCAGCAACTATGCGGGCCCCGGGACCAGCTGCAACCTGACCTACGAGCAGAACATCGGCGTCCGCCCGCTCGATGCCGACATCTTCGATCTCGACCCCGGTGAATGGCGCCGCGACCATCTCGGCGTCGGGCGCGGCGAGCTCAACGTGCTGATCAGCTGCGCGCCATGCACGGGATTCAGTCAGAAGAACGCCAGGAACCACACGGCCGACGACCGCAGAAACTCGCTGGTCGCTCGCTCCGCCGAGTTCGTCGCCGAGCTGATGCCGGAGGTCTTCGTCATGGAGAACGTCAAGGAGCTGATGGTCGGCCGCAACCCACATCACTTCATCCTGCTCCGGGATCGGTTGGAGGACCTTGGCTATTCCGTGACCGCCGAGGTGCACGACCTCGCGGAGTACGGGTTGCCGCAGCTGCGCAAGCGGGCCCTCGTCCTCGCCCACCGCGACAGGCCCATGCCACCGATGTCGCCGCGGCCCGGACAACCCCTGTGCACGGTGCGCGACGCGATCGGCCACCTGCCGCCGATCGCCGCCGGCGAGCAGCACCCCGACGATCCCATGCACCTCGCTCCAAGCCACAACGAGGTCTCGATGGAACGCATCCGCGCGACGCCGCACGACGGCGGCTCGTGGTCTGATCTGCTCGGCACCGAGCACGAGCACCTGCTGATCCCGTCGATGCTGCGCCCAGACCGGCGTTCCGGCTCGTTCCCCGACATCTACGGTCGCCTGTGGTGGGACCAGCCCGCCCGGACGGTGACCCGCGAGTGCGGACACCCTGGCAACGGACGCTACCTCCACCCCGAGCAGGATCGGATGGTGAGCGTCCGGGAGATGGCCCTGCTCCAGGGCTTCCCCCCCGATTACACCTTCGTCGGAAAGATGGCCTCCCGCTACAACCAGATCGGGGACGCCGTACCCCCCCTGATCGCCTCCCAGATCGCCTCCCACGTCGCCTCGGTGCTCGACGGCTCCTACGTGGAGCCGGACCACGTCGGGCCGGCGCAGCTCGAGCTGGCGTCAGCCTGAGCGATCGGAGCGGGCCGCCTGCGCCATGCGCAGGGAGGGTGCGAGCGGGCCGACAGGTGTCGGTCCTCTGGGCGGGGGAGGGATGGGGCCTCGCAAGCCGGCGCCCGGCGAAGGGACGGGGACCCTCAGGCGGGGGCCCGGATAAGGGACGGGCCGTCTCGTCCACGGCCTGGCAGGCTGTGGCCGTGGCCGAGACGGCCGGGGTGCGGGGAGCGGGGGGACCCGTGGACCATCTGTCACGAGGGAGCCACGGATCCGTCACCGGAGGGACACGGATCCGTGACGGGAGTCCGACCCCGTCACGGAGATGTCGGGAACTCCACGCTTCCTCCCGTGTTGTCCAACAGTCACGGGCGC
>Ga0207678_10002075_pt1 | contig 18176 bp, 5 predicted proteins | sample KBSC63metaG_FD_184319 | JGI IMG/M metagenome (GOLD analysis project Ga0207678, IMG submission 184319) | Corn rhizosphere microbial communities from Kellogg Biological Station, Michigan, USA - KBS C6-3 metaG (SPAdes) (version 2) | ecosystem: Host-associated > Plants > Roots > Rhizosphere > Soil ...
GGCGCCGTCGTTGACGGCAATAATATCGATGGTGGAACGATCACCGTAAATATCGACGCGGTCGATGACGGCAACGCGATCATCGGCGACGAGAACGGCAATGTCCTTTTCGGCACATCCGGCAACGACTCGATCATGGGGTTAGGTGGCGATGACCAGTTGATCGGCGGCGCCGGCGATGACCTTCTTGATGGAGGTGATGGCCGGGATCTCGCCAATTACGGTCCTTCCCAAGGCCCGATACTTGTCAATCTCGCCGCCGGGACGGCGACGGGCGACGGCAACGATATCCTCGTCGCAATCGAGGACGTCCTTGGGTCAGCCTACGACGACAGCCTCACCGGCGACGCCGATTACAATGTCCTCAACGGCGGCGGCGGGGATGACGTGATCCACGGCGCCGGCGGCGACGACACCGTGATGGACGGCGAGGGCAACGACCAGCTGTTCGGCGATGACGGCAACGATCAGTTGATCGGCGGCGTTGGCGACGACCTGCTCGACGGCGGCGATGGTCAGGATATCGCCGATTACGGCTCGGCCGCAGGATCCGTCACCGTTGACCTTGGCGCTGGCACGTCGAGCGGCGCGGACGGCAATGACACCCTGGTCGATATCGAATGGATCTCGGGATCGGCGTACGGTGATTCACTAACTGGCGACGGTGTTTACAACTTCATCGCCGGCGGTGGCAGCGACGATACGATCCATGGTGCCGGGGGCGACGACAGCGACTTCGGCGGTGACGGCAACGATCACCTCTATGGTGATGATGGCAATGACCAACTGGTCGGTGAGGCAGGCGACGATCTGCTCGACGGTGGCGAGGGGCGCGACGTCGCGGATTACCAATATGCCAACGGCGGCGTGGCCGTGGATCTGTCGGCCGGCACGGCGAGCGGTGCGGACGGCAACGACACGATCGTCAACGTCGAGGACGTAAAAGGCTCGGCCTTTGACGATCAGATCAGCGGCAATGGCGGTGATAATTTCATCGATGCATTCGACGGCAATGACGTGGTCAATGCGGGTGGCGGCAATGACTATGTCGTGGGCGGCCTCGGCAACGACGTGCTCAGCGGCCAGGCCGGTTACGACGTGCTTGATGGGGGCGACGGCAATGACGGGCTCAACGGGGGCGCCAATAACGACAGTCTAGTCGGCGGTGCCGGCAACGACTTCATGATCGGCGGTTTGGGCGACGACACGCTCGACGGGGGCGATGGCTTCGACCGCATCGGCTACTTCGCAGGCACCACGACCGGCGTGACGGTCGATCTCAGGGTTCACGGGCCGCAATATGTAGGCGAGCTCGGTTGGGACACGATCAGCAACGTCGAAGCGGTTTCGGGCACGATCTTCGCCGATACGCTGACCGGGGACGACAACGGCAACTGGTTGTGGGGTTCGATCTCGGGCGGTGGAGCGACCAACAACGACACGCTCGACGGCCAGGGCGGCGATGACCTGCTCGAGGTCGGCGCGGGCAATCACAGCCTGACCGGCGGAAGCGGGATCGACACCGTCCAATATTCGGAAAATGGCGGCCCGGAGGTCGGCATCGTGGTCCACCTGAACCTGCAAGGCGGTGCGCAGAACACCAACGCCGGCAGCTGGACCCTGAACGGCGTCGAGAACCTGTCGGCGGGTGACGGCGACGATGTGCTGACCGGCGACCTGCAGAATAACATCCTGGCGGGCGCGGCCGGGTCGGACAGCCTGGCCGGGGGCGATGGCACCGATAGGCTGTACGGCGACGGATCCATCGTCATGGACTTCCAGAACGGCGTGATCTCCTACGATCCGGAGAACTCGCGCAGCAACTCAGGGGCGGCGGACGGCAACGATACGCTCGACGGCGGGTCGGGCGACGACACCTTGTACGGCGGCGGCGGCGCGGATGTCCTCACCGGCGGTGCGGGCAATGACCTTAACTACGGCGGGTCGGGGGATGATCTCATCCGCGGCCGCGCCGGCGACGATTTGATCGATGGCGGCGACGGCTACGATCGCGCCGGCTATTATCACACCGACGAAGCCGCGGGCGGCGTCACGGTCGATCTCAACATCGTTGGCCCGCAAAATACGGGAAGCCAAGGCTGGGATACTCTCGTCAGCATCGAATATGTGTCGGGGACGCCCTTCGCCGACGTGCTGACGGGCGACGGTAACGACAACATCCTGTGGGGCTCGATCGCGACGATCGACCCGGACTCGAACTGGGTTTCCACGACCAACAATGACACGCTCGACGGCGGCGGTGGCAACGATCTGCTGGTCGCTGGAATCGGCGATCAAACCCTTGCCGGCGGCGATGGCATCGACACCGTAGGCTTCACCGAGAATTTCGGCGACGACCCGGCGATCCACTTGTCGCTGCTTCTGCAAGGCGTCGCTCAGGACACTGGCGTCGGTCAGTGGACGCTGAGCGGCATCGAGAATCTGAGCGGCGGTAACGATAACGACGAGCTCACCGGCGACGATAACGTGAACATTCTCGGCGGCTCGACCGGCGACGATGTCTTGCGCGGCATGGGCGGTAACGACACGCTCTACGGCGACGGCGGAATGGATTCGGCGGCACCTGCGTCCGGCCCGCCGACCCAATATCCGGACGACGGCAGCAACGGCAACGACACGCTCGACGGCGGGGCGGGCGACGACCAGCTCTTCGGTGGCGGCGGCAGCGACACCGCGAGCTTTGCGTCAGAGACGGGCGGTGTGCAGGCGTTCCTCTACAACGGCGGCTTCGGCGAGGCATTCGCCGCAGACGGCTACGACCAGTTGCACGACATCGAGAACCTGACGGGGTCAGCGTTCAACGATCAGCTGCTCGGCAACAATCTGGACAACGTCCTGTCTGGCGGAGACGGCATCGATCTGCTGCGCGGCCGCGCTGGCAATGACACCCTGCAGGCTGGCGCAGGGGACGATTATCTCGACGGCGGCCTCGGCGACGACATTCTCGACGGCGGCGATGGCTGGGACCGCCTATCCTATTTCGGCAGCGCCAGCGGACCCGTCACCATCGATCTGCGCATCCAGGGCGTCGCTCAGGACACCGGCCAGGGCAACGACACGCTGATCGACATCGAGCATGTCGGCGGAACCGTCTTTGGCGACACGCTGACCGGTGACGACGGCCAGAACGTCATCCGTGGATCGTCCGACGGGCTCGGCAGCCCGGTCGATCATATCGAAGGCCAGGGCGGCGACGATTTGATCAGCGACGGCGCCGGCGACCATGTCATGGACGGCGGCGACGGGACCGACACCTTCTTGTACGAAGCCTTCGCGTTGACCGGCGGCATCAACGTCAGCCTGGCGCTGCAGGGCGGCGCGCAGGACACCGGCGTCGGCGCTATGACGCTGACCAATTTCGAGAATCTGACCGGCACAGTCTACGCCGACACCCTGACCGGCGACGGTAATGCCAATGTGCTCGCCGGCGACCTTGGCGACGATACGCTCGTCGGCGGCGCGGGCAACGACTCGCTCTACGGCGACGGCGCGATCTTCATGGACACGCACGGCACCGGCCTGTCCGGGCCGACCGGTTTCCTGGCCGACGCAAGCACCCTCTATATCGGCGGGATCGGTGGCAACGACACGCTGGAAGGCGGTCTCGGCAACGACCTCATCAGCGGCGGCGGCGGGATCGACACCGCGAGCTACGAACATGCATCAGGCTCGGTCACCGCGACCCTGTTCAACAACACAACGGGCAACGGCAATTCGTCGGGCGCCGACGGCAATGACACGCTGAATTCGATCGAGAACCTGACGGGCGGCGCCTACAACGACGTGCTGAACGGCAACGCGCTCGCGAACGTCCTCACCGGCGGCGACGGGCACGACGGCCTGCGCGGCAACTCTGGCGACGACACGCTGCTTGGCGGACTCGGCGACGACCTCCTCTATGGCAATGCCGGCAACGATTACATGGATGGCGGCGACGGCTGGGACCGCGTCGGATTCTTCAGTGGGGCCATCGCGGGTGTCCACGTCGACCTGAGAATCCAGGGCACGGCACAAGACACCGGCCAGGGCATGGACACACTGGTCAACATCGAGAGCGCGACCGGCACGGCGTTCGGCGACACGCTGATCGGCGATGACGGCGACAATTGGCTAGGCGGTCAGACCGACGCTCTCGGGACCGTCGACATGATCGGGGGCAATGGCGGCAACGACCTCATCACCGACGGCGCTGGCGACCATGTCCTCGATGGCGGCGCCGGCAACGACACCTTCCTTTATAACACCCAGGGATCCGCCGGGATCACCGTCAGCCTCGCTCTGCAGGGGACAGCGCAGAATACCGGCGTCGGGACGATGACGATCACCGGGTTCGAGAATCTCTCGGGCTCCCAGAATTCGGATACGCTGATCGGTGACGGCAACAGCGGCCTGCTTGGCGGTGATCTGGGCAACGATACGCTGATCGGCGGAGCCGGTGACGACTCGCTGCTGGGTGACGGCGCTGTCTACGTCGACACGCATGGTGTCGGCGGATCAGGACCGATCGCGGTCACGAACGACGTCGGCGCATTGTTTGGCGTCGCTGATGGCAACGACCTTCTCGAAGGCGGCCTCGGCAACGACTTCATCGTTGGCGGCGGCGGCAATGACACGGCCAGCTACGCCCACGCATCGGGATCGGTCACGGTATCGTTCAACAACAACACGACGGGCTTCGCCACCGCCAGCGGCGCAGACGGCAACGACACGCTGAACTCGATCGAGAACATCATTGGCTCGTCCTACAATGACACGATCACGGGAAGCGCGGCTGCCAACATCCTCTACGGCGGCGACGGCAATGATTTCCTGCAAGCGCGCGGCGGTGACGACACCGTCTACGGAGGTAATGGCAACGACTATTTGGGCGGCGGAATCGGCAACGACTATTTGGACGGAGGCGACGGCTGGGATCGCGCATCCTTCTCGAATGGCGCGATCGGTCCGGTCCATGTCGACCTTCGCATAATCGGCGCGCAGGATACAGGCCTCGGCGTCGACACGCTCGTCAATATTGAGAACGTCAATGCGACAGGCTTCAGCGACACCCTCATCGGCAATGACGGCACCAACTGGCTCTGGGGTGGCACCGACAGCATGGGATTCGGCGACACGATCGACGGCCAGGGCGGCGACGATCTCATCGAAGATGGCGTCGGCAACCACGTGCTGACCGGTGGGTCGGGCATCGACACCTTCCTGTTCAACCCATTCACGGCGCCGACCAACGCGACGATCAGCCTCGCTTTGCAAGGCAGCGCGCAAGATACGGGCGCCGGGATCATGACGCTCAACGGGTTCGAGAACCTGTCGGGCGGACAATATTCAGACACGTTCATCGGCGACGCAAACGATAACCTGCTCGCCGGCAGCGAGGGTGCAGATACGCTTGTCGGCGGGACCGGGAACGACACGCTGTACGGCGACGGATTCGTCGGGACGTCGGACAGCCCGTCCGGCCCGATCGCCACCTTTACCGATGCTGGACCTCTCGGCGGCATTGACGGCGACGATCTGCTCGAGGGCGGGCTCGGCGACGACACGCTCGACGGCGGCGGCGGCAACGACACCGCCAGCTATGCGCATGCGAGCGGGAACGTAACCGTCAATCTCGGCTTCGGCTTTGCAAGCGGGGCAGACGGCAACGACAGCCTGGTCAACATCGAGAATCTGATCGGGTCCGCCTTCAACGACTCGCTGACTGGCGACGCGCAAGCCAACCAGATCGATGCCCGGGACGGCGCTGACTTTGTACGCGGCGGCGCCGGCAATGACCTCGTTTATGGCGGCGCCGGCAATGACATCCTCAAGGGCCAGGACGGCGACGACCTGATCGACGGCGGCGCCGGAATCGACCGAGCCGGCTATTACCAGGCCGACCCGAACCTCGGGGGGGTCACCGTGTCGCTGCTGCTCCAAGGCACTGCCCAAAATATCGGCAGCCAGGGCTGGGACACTTTGGTTGGCATCGAAAACGTCTTCGGGACGCCGTTCGCCGACACCCTGACGGGTGATGACGGGAACAACTGGTTGTCCGGCTCGGAAGCGACGATCGACGTCGGCAGCGTGTCTGCCACCAACAACGACATCCTCGACGGCCGGGGCGGAGACGACTTGCTCACCGTCGGCATCGGCAATCACACGGTTATCGGCGGCGGCGGGAACGATACTTTGTGGTTCTCGGAGAACGGGTTCGCCGAGAGTGGGATCGTCGTGTCCCTCGCCCTTCAGGGCGCCGCGCAGGCGACCGGGAACGGCAACTGGACGCTGACCGGTATTGAGAATCTCACGGGTGGCGTCGCCGACGACACGCTGACCGGTGACGGCAACGCCAACGTCCTTGGCGGAAGCGCTGGCAACGACACGCTGGTCGGCGGCGGCGGCAACGACGTGCTCTACGGTGATGGCGGGATCGCGGTCGATGGTCATGACGTCATCATGACCTTCACCGACGTCGCGACGATCGTCGCCGGCGGGATCGGCTCGGACGTAGCCATGATGCCCGGCGTCGACGGCAATGATCTTCTCGAAGGCGGCCTCGGCAACGACACCATCGATGGCGGCGGCGGGACGGACAGGGCGACCTACGCCCACGCGTCGGGCGCGGTCACCGTCACGCTCACGGCAAGCGGCGGCTCGTCGAGCGGCGCGGACGGCCTCGACACGCTCGTCTCCATCGAGAATATCCTCGGCGGCGCCTTCAACGACACGCTCACCGGCAACGGGCAGGCCAATGTCCTCGACGGCGGCGGCGGCCACGACCGGTTGTCCGGCGGCGCCGGCAACGACACCCTGCTCGGCAATAGCGGCGACGATGCGCTCACCGGCGGAGCCGGCGACGACACCATCGATGGCGGAGCCGGCTATGATCGCGCGGCTTTCTCCGGTTCGGCCGTGGGCGTTACCGTCAACCTCAACTTGCAGGGCAGCGCCCAGAATACCGGCCAGGGCAACGACATCCTGATCGGGATCGAGAACCTCACCGGAACGCAATATTCTGATACCCTCATCGGCGACGCCAACGACAACTGGCTGTGGGGTACCGGCACATCGACCGATCCGAGCACGCCCGGCAACAACGACACGATCGACGGCGGCGCCGGCAATGACCTGATCTGGGCCGGCAACGGCAACCAGAATCTGACTGGAGGCCTGGGCACCGACACCGTGATGTACAATGAGAATTTCTCGTCAGATGTCGCGGTCATCATCAGCCTGGCGCTGCAAGGTCAGAGCCAGGCCACCGGCCAAGGCACCTGGACCCTCAATGGATTCGAGAATCTGATCGGTGGAAATGGCGAGGACACGCTGACCGGCGATACCGGCAACAATGTGATCGGCGGCAGCGGCGGCGCCGACATCCTGGTCGGGGGCGCCGGAAATGACACTCTCTATGGCGATGGGGAAATCACCTACGACAGTCACGGCACCGGCCTGTCCGGCCCGATCATCACGGTTCCGGATGCGGTCGCGGTATTCGGCGGAGTCAGCGGAAATGACCTGGTCGAGGGCGGACTCGGCAACGACACGCTCGATGGCGGCGGCGGCATCGATACCGCGACCTACGCCCACGCTTCGGGCGGCGTGACGGTCAGCCTGACCTCCGGGACCTCGAACGGCGCCGACGGCAGCGATACCCTGGTCAATATCGAGAATTTGATCGGCTCAGCGTTCAACGACACGCTGACGGGCAATGCGGGCGCCAACCGGCTCGACGGCGGCGCGGGGAACGATTCGATCCAGGGCGGCGCCGGCGACGATGTGCTGATCGGCGGCGATGGCGCCGATGCTCTCGACGGCGGCACCGGGATCAATACCGCGGATTATTCGGGATCGTCGGCGGGGGTCTCGGTCAATCTGCAGAACGGCAAGGGCACCGGCGGCGCCGCAGCGAGCGACACTCTAACCAACGTCCAGAACGTCGTCGGCAGCAGCTTCAACGACAATCTCGTCGGAAGCTCCGCCGCGAACATGCTCAGTGGCGGCGCGGGCAACGACACGTTCAACGGCGGCGGCGGGGCGGATGTGCTCACCGGCGGTGCGGGATCGGACCTGTTCGCGTTCAAGGCCGCTGCGGACATCGGCACCGCCGCATCGCACGACGCGCTGATGGACTTCGAAGCCGGCGGAGCCACCGCGCCCACGGCCATCGATCACATCGACCTCAGCGCGATCGATGCGGTCGCGCGCACGACGAACCGCGACGACGCCTTCTCCTTCATCGGCACCGGCGCGTTCACCAGCCACGCCGGCGAGCTGCGCGTGCAGGTGACCGGCGATCACGTCGCCAACGTCCTCGGCGACACGAACGGCGACGGAGTCGCGGACTTCGTGATGGAGGTCCATTACAGCGGCACGCTCGATGCATCGGACTTCGTGCTTTAGCTAAACAAAAAGCGCGGACGCTCGGGCGCCCGCGCTTTCGGTTACTGCTGCGATTCGCGCTTAGTAGCGCCGGTAGCCGTATTGCGAATAATCGTAGCCGTTGTTGTAAGGCGTGTAGCCGTAGCCGTTGCCGTACGGGCTCGCGCCATAGCCGTTGCCGTAAGGCGAGTTGTAGCCGTAGGCACGCTGCGCCGGATCGATGTCGACGTCCGAGATGTAGCCGCGATAATCGACCTTGCACTTGAAGGTCAGGTCCGCCTGGTTGCCGAAGCGGCCGCTCGATGCGACGCCGCGGACCGTGAGCCCGCCGTTCGAGCGCGGCTCGACCCGGCTCACGCCGAGCACCCGGCCGTTGGCGTAGCCGTAGCTGCCGTTGTAGCCGCCGTACGCGCCGCCATAGCCGCCGCCGAGGCGCGATTGGACCGCGCCCATGCACTGGTTGACCGCGACCTGGCTGCTCCCGCCGGCGCCATAGCCGTTGTAGCCGTATCCGCCGCCGAGCACCTGATTCAGCACCTGGCCGACGACATTGCCGCCGCCATAGCCGTAACCCGGATAGCCGTAGCTTGGATAATATTGCGCGGCCGCCGGGGCCGCAGTCATCAGCGCGGCAACGGCAGCGCCGCCCGCGAGTAGGAATTTCACAGCCATGATGGCCCCTCTCCTCGATTCCCGCCGCCACACACGCATGGCCGCGTTATGCGTGCCTTTTATCGTTACGGGACTGCACCGCGCGTGAACCGGAGCGCTGCCCGCTGTTCATAATCGTTAACGAAACTCGTTGGCGGTCAATCGCTTAGCGGCTGAAATCGAGCCCGGTGAAGTGGCCGAGGAAGGCCGGGGAAGCGAGCGCGTTGGCCGACGCTGCGGCCGGGTGCGCAGCGCGTCCGGGTTCGAGCGGCATCATCGCACAGACCAAGGACAGAACAACGAAACCAAGCACGCTCCGGCGCATGTGTTCCCCTCCCCCCGAAAAGGCGCGGGTCCAATGCGCGCTTAGCTGTAGAGCCAGTCGTGGGAGACGCCGAACGCCAGCGAATCCCCGTCGTGGCTGTGCAGGCCGCTCGGAGTGGTCGGTACCGGATCGTTGGAGACGACCAGGTTCTGCGCCGCCGCAGCGAAGGCCGAAGCGCCGGCGCTAAACTCGAAGTCGCTGGCGTGCAGCTGGTTGGGCTTGACCCCGTCCAGCGTCAGCGAGTCCGAGGTTCCCCAGGTGATCACGGTGTTGCTGCCGACCTTGGTCAGCGTGAGGTCGCTGAAATCATCGACCCCGGCGATGCCCGAGAACAGCACCTTGTCGCTACCGGCCGCGAAGTCGGTGACATGATCGGCGCCGCTGCTGGTCTCGATGACATAATGATCGTTGCCCTGGTTGCCCGTCAGCGTGTCGTTGCCGCGGCCGCCGTAGAGGAAGTCGTCGCCGCGCCCGCCGAGCAGCTGGTCGTTGCCCGGGGTGAGCGTCGCGTCGATCGTCGTGATGTCGCCCCAGGTGGTGATCGCCCCGGATCCGGTTCCGTTCACCAGCGTGCGGCCGTCGCCGTAGAGTGTGTCATTGCCGTCCCCGCCACGCAGCGTGTCATTACCGACGTCGCCCAGCAGCACATTGTTGCCGGTGTCACCGGTCAGGCTGTCGCCGTAGATCGAGCCCGAGACATTCTCGAACCCGCTGGCGTTCATCATCCCCTGCCGGGTGTTCTGCGCCGAGCCCTGCGCCGAAAGATCGAACGCGACGCCGGTCGAGGTGATGTCGGTTGCGTTGCCGAACAACGAGAGGGTATCGACTCCCAGCCCGCCATTGAGCGTGTGGTTGCCGGTGCCGACCTCGACCAGGTCGTTGCCGGCCCCGGCATTGATATTGTCGTTGCCGGTGATGCCGCTGCCGTCGGAGCCGCCCCAGATCCAGTTGTCACCGCCATTGCCGGTCAGCGTGTCGTTGAAACGAGTGCCGGACAGGTTCTCGACATTGGTGATCGTGTCGAAACCCTGGCTGCCCGTATTCTGCGCGGTCGTGATCGCAAGGCTGACGGTCACGCCGGCAGTCGCGCCGGACGAGTAAGCGACGCGGTCGATACCGTCGCCGCCGTCGATGACGTCGTTGCCGGCGCCGCCGTTCAGGAAATCCTGCCCGGCTCCGCCAACCAGCGTGTCGTTGCCGCCGGCGCCGCGCAGGAAGTCGTCGCCGTCACCGCCATTGAGGACATTGGCGACGCCGCTGCCGATCAGCGAATCGCTGAGGATGCTCCCGTTGACGTTCTCGATTGCCGTGATGGTGCCAAAATTGCCGTAGCCGTCGACCATCGAGCCGCCGCCGAGATCGACCAACCAGCCCGAGGTTGCCGCTGCCGCGGATTCGGCGATGCCGTCGCCATCGGCGTCGGGCGTGAACCACCCGCCAGTGGTGTCCAGCTGCAGCGTGTCGACGCCCGTGCCGCCGTCGATGATGGCCGCGGCTGCACCGGTCTGGAACAGGTCGTCTCCGCCGAAACCGTAGAGATTGTCGCCGCGGCCGCCGCCGATGAAGTTGCGGCTGTCGTTGCCGTAGAAGGTGTCGACGAATGCCGTATCGGCGCCGAGCGATTCGATGTTCACCATCGTCTCGACGTTGCCGAAACCGTCATTCGAAATGACGCCCGTCCGCAAATCGGCGACGGCGCCCTGGGTGGCGCGCGCCTCGAAGAAGCTGACCCGGTCGCCGATCCCATTGAAGCCTTCGCCGTCATCGGCGCCGCCGTCGAAATAATCGACTCCGCCATTGCCGCGCAGCAGGTCGTTGTTGGCGCCGCCGTACAGCTGGTCGTTGCCGAGGCCGCCGCGCAGGTTGTCGTTGCCGTTCTCGCCATAGACGATGTCGTCGCCACTGACGGCGAGCGAATTCTCGCCGGCATCGCCGCGCAGCGTGTCGTCACCGTCGCCGCCGTAAATCGTGTCGTTGCCGCCCTGGCCCTGGATGAAGTCGGTGCCGCTGAGGCCGCTCAGGACATTGGCGGCGCCGTTGCCGTTCAGGGAGTCGTCGAACGCCGAGCCGGTCGCATTCTCGATGCTGACCAATGTGTCGGTGCTGAGGTAAGTGGCACCGTCTGACGCATATTCGTCGGCGAAGCCGAACTGCAGATTGACATCGACCGGACCGCCGTTGTGCTCGTAACTGGCCGTGTCGGACCCGCCACCACCATTGATCAGGTCGTTGCCGGCACCGCCTTCGAGCGTGTCGTTGCCGTCGACCAGCGACGGATCGAGGCTCACGGCGTCGGTGTAGGTCGTGATCGGCCCCGAGCCGCCAACTCCGTGGGTATCGGGCGCGGTACGGCCGTCGCCGTAGAGCGTGTCGTCGCCAGCTCCGCCGGCGAGACTGTCGTTGCCCACGTCCCCAGCGATGACGTTGTTGGACGAGTCGCCGGTGAGGTTGTCGTCGAAGATCGACCCCGAAAGGTTCTCGAATCCGCTGGCATTCATCATGCCCTGCTCGGTTTCCTGCGCCGCGCCCTGCAGCACGAGGCTGAACGTCGCCCCGGCCGCTGAGATTTCTGTCGCATTGCCGAAGAAGGAGAGCGTGTCGGCGCCGCTGCCGCCGCTCAGGCTGTGATTGCCGGCCCCGACCTCGATGAGGTCATTGCCGCCGTTGCCCGAGATGGTGTCGTTGCCGCTGCCGCCGCCAAGGACATTGTCGGCTCCGCCCTGCAGCCAGTTGTCGCCATCGTCGCCGATCAGCACGTCGTCGAGCACGGTGCCGCTGAGATTCTCGATCCCGATCAGCGTGTCCATGCCGTAGCCCGTGTCCTGGGCGACGTCCTGGATGTTGAGGTCCACGTGGACGCCGTTGGATGGCGAATTGCCGACATAGAAGGACGCGCGGTCGATGCCGTCGCCGCCGTCGAGGATGTCGTCGCCCTGATAGCCGCGCAGGAAGTCGTCGCCACCCTCTCCGCGCAAAGTGTCATTACCCCCGAAGCCGTAGATGAGGTCATGCCCATCGCCGCCTTCGATCACATTGTCGCCATCGTCGCCCAGCAGATTGTCGTTGAACGCCGAGCCGACGACGTTTTCGATGCCGATCAGCGTGTCGTTTCCATCGGCGCCGTCGGCAAAGCCGCCGAACGGGTCCAGCACGACCTCGACCCAGCCGGACGCATGGGCATAGCTCGCTGTGTCCGACCCGCCGCCGCCGTTGAGCACATCGTCGCCAAGGCCGCCCTCGAGCGTATCGTTGCCGTCGGCACCGCCGATCGAGGCCACGTCTGCGAACGTCGCGATCGGTCCTGACCCGCCGGCGCCGTGCGTATCCCAGTTGATCTGCCCGTCCCCGTAAAGCGTGTCATTGCCCGCGCCGCCGACCAGCGAGTCGTCGCCACTGCTGCCGGCCAGCACATTATCGCCGCCGTCGCCGGTCAGGCTGTCGTCCGACAGACCACCGGAGAGGTTCTCGATCCCGTTCAGCGTCCAGCTGCCGGCGCCCGTCGCCTGCGCGACACCCTGCAGTTCGAGCGAGATGGTCAGTGCAGGCTCGGCCGCGCCGTTCTCGCTGAAGCCGACCGTATCGGTTCCGCTGCCGCCGGTGAGCGAGTGATTGCCGATGCCGGCGATCAGCAGATCGTTGCCGTCGCGACCGTCGAGCGTGTCGTTATTGTCCGGCGAGATGCTGCCGTCGGTCAGCGTCGCCGGCGATCCCCACAGCACGTTGTCGTTGCCGTCGCCCGTCAGTACGTCGTTGAAAGCCGTGCCCGAGAGATTCTCGATATTGATCAGCGTGTCGATGCCCTGGCCGGTGTTCTGGGCCACACCTTGAAGGTTGAGGTCGACCGTCACCCCAGCGGTCGCGCCGGTATAGTAAGCCGCGCGGTCGTACCCCGCGCCGCCGTCAAGGACGTCGTCGCCGAGGCCGCCGTTCAGGAAATCGTCGCCGTTGCCGCCGAGCAGGGTGTCGTCGCCGTCGTTCCCGCGCAGGCCGTCATGGCCGTCGCCGCCGGCGAGGACGTTGTCGTTGGCATTGCCCGACAGCCCGTCGTCGAACGCCGAGCCGGTGACGTTCTCGATGCTGTGGAGCACGTCGGTATCGAGATAATCGAGCGCCGCATCATATTCGTCGCCGAAGCCGCCGGACGCGGTGAGGAGGACGTCGACCCGCCCGCCGTTATGTTCGTAGCTGGCGGTATCGCTTCCCCCGCCGCCGTACAGCTGGTCGCTGCCTTCGCCGCCTTCGAGCACGTCGTCGCCGTCGACCAGGGTCGGGTCGAGCCCATTGACGTCGGCGAAGGTCGCGATGGGGCCGGAGCTTCCCGGGCCGCCGGCGTAGTCGATGCCAATTCGACCGTCGCCGTAGAGCGTGTCGCTGCCCGCGCCGCCGGAGAGATTGTCGTTGCCCGTGTCGCCGGCGAGGACGTTGTCATTGCCGTCGCCTGTGAGGCTGTCGTCGTTAAGCCCGCCCGACAGGTTTTCGATGCCATTCAGCGTCCAGCTGCCCGCCCCGGTCGCCTGAGCGACGCCCTGGAGGTCGAGCGAGACGGCGATCCCCACCTCGGGCGAGCCGTTCTCGGTATAGGCGACCGTGTCGATGCCCGATCCGCCGGTCAGCGAGTGATCGCCCGCTCCGACCGACAGCAGGTCGTTGCCCGCGCCGCCGTCGATCGTGTCGTTATTAGCGCCCGACGGCGTGCCGTTCGGGAGGTACGAGCCGGATCCCCATAGCCAGTTGTCGCCGGAATCGCCGATCAGGGTGTCGGCATAGTTGGTACCAGACACATTCTCGATGTTGACCAGCGTGTCCAAACCCTGGCTGCCGGTGTCCTGCGCCACGCCCTGCAGATTGAGGTCCACGTGCACGCCCGTCGTCGCGCCCGTGAAATAGGTCGCGCGGTCGTAGCCGTTGCCGCCGTCGAGGTAATCGTTGCCGAACCCGCCGTTGAGGAAGTCGTTGCCGTTGTCGCCGTAGAGTGTGTCGTCGCCCGCGACTCCGAGGTTGTTGCCCTGGTCGCCGCGCAGCGTGTCGTTGCCGTCGCCGCCGTTGATCGTGTCGTCCCCGCCATTGCCGATGACATTGTCGTTGCCGCCGAGCCCGAGGAGAGTGTTCACGCCGTCGCTGCCGGACAGGACGTCGTCGTAGGCCGAGCCGATCGCGTCCTCGATATTGGTCAATATGTCGCTGCTGAGATAGGTCAGCCCATCGGCGGTATATTCGTCGGCGAACCCGAACTTGAGGTTGACCTCGACCGCGCCGGAATTGTGCTCGTAGCTCGCGGTGTCGACTCCGCCGCCACCGTCGAGCTGGTCATTGCCCGCGCCGCCTTCGAGCAGGTCGTTGCCGTCGACCGCGCTGGGGTCGAGGCTCGTCACGTCGGCGGCGGTCGTGATCGGGCCAGAATAACCGAGGCCGTGCGTGTCGACCTGGATGCTGCCGTCGCCGTAGAGCGTGTCGTCGCCGTCGCCGCCGGCGAGGCTGTCGTTGCCGGTGTTGCCAGCAACCACGTTGGCGCCGGAATCGCCGGCGAGCGTGTCGTCGTGCAGGCTGCCGCTCAGATTCTCGATGTTCGTCAGGGTGATGTCGGAACCGGGGGCGACGGTCTGCGCAGACCCCTGCAATCCCAGGGAGACGTTGACGCCCGAGATGAAGTCGTCGTTGCCGACGAAGGCCGCGGTGTCGGTGCCGGTGCCGCCGTCCAGCGCCGAGTTGCCAAGGCCCGTTTCGAGGAGGTCATTGCCATCGCCGCCCTCGAGGTTGTCGTTGCCGCCCTCGCCCCAGATCCAATTGTCGCCGGCGTTGCCGATCAGGACATCGTCGTAGGCGGTGCCCGAAACGTGCTCGATGCCGATCAGCGTGTCGAGGCCGTGGCCGGTGTCCTGCGCCACGCCCTGGATGTTGAGGTCCACGGTCGCGCCGGTCTGGACTCCGGTCTCGCCGATGGACGGGTCGTTGACGAGGACGGTGAACGCCGCGCGGTCGTAGCCGGCGCCGCCGTCGACAATATCGTTGCCTTCGCCGCCGCGGAGATAGTCGTCGCCGTCGCCGCCGTTCAGCGTGTCGTTGCCGTCACCGCCGATGAGGAAGTCGTGGCCGTTGCCGCCGTTGAGCTCATCGTCGCCGCCGCGGGCCCGCTCGATGTCGTTGCCGTCGAAGCCGTTGATCTGGTCGGCGCCAGGCGTGCCGATCAGGGCGTCATCGTTGGCCGTACCGTTGATGACGTTGACCGAGTCGTTGAGGACGATGTTGTCGAACTGGTACCAGCCAGAAGCTTCGTATCCGTTCGCCATCTCCAGCTTGGTGAGGTTCGTGAAGTCAGGCGGAAACGTGAACGTCTGGACGCCATCGACCCGGTCAAGCGTCGCCTGGACGACCACCGTCGAGCCGTCTGACTTGTACCCGGTAAACGTGATTTCGGGGACGCCCGAATTCGGGTCGTCGTAGATCTCGGCAAGGTCGATCGAATTGATCGTGAAGGGCGTGCCCGAATCATTCTGAAGCGTGATCGTCTGTGGAGTGTACCAGGAGGCGAGATTGGGGCCGTCGATGTTGTCGTTCGAGCTATCCTCGGCCCACTGTGTCATCCCGGAGGTGGCGGTCAGCGTAAAACCGTCCTCGGTGAATGTGGTGTGTTGCGTGTAGTCTCCGGCCGCTCCGTCAAACGTCATCGTGATAGCCATCGCGCCTGCTCCCCCTGCGCCGGCGCAAGCGCACGGCATACGCCCAGGGAAGCTCAGGAATACGCGGTGCGCGACTCGCTTGCCCCCCGAGTCAATCGTGGGAAGTTAACCGGCGTTAAACGTTTGGCAAGTGCAGAAGAGTTGTTGCCCCTGTTTCACAATGGGACAACAGAATCTCCGCGGGTCAGGCGGCTTCGAGCTCGTCCTCGCTCATCACCGGGCCCGAATCCTGGCCCTTGGCCGAGACGTCGCGGTCGACGAACTCGATGACCGCGATCGGCGCCGCGTCGCTGGCGCGGATGCCGGCCTTGATGATGCGGATGTAGCCGCCGTTGCGGGCGGCGTAGCGCGGCGCGAGGACGTCGAACAATTTGACCAGCTGCGCATCGTCCATCAGCCGCGCCTGGGCGAGGCGGCGGTTCGACAGGCCGCCGCGCTTGGCCAGCGTGATCAGCTTCTCGACATACGGCCGAAGCTCCTTCGCCTTGGCGGTCGTGGTCGTGATCTGCTCGTGCTTGATGAGCGCTGCCGCCATGTTGCGGAACAAAGCCGCGCGGTGGCTCGAGGTGCGCTGAAGCTTACGATGGCCAACACGATGGCGCATGAGTCATTCCTTTCGTTCGTCGGGAGCCCGTGCGAGGTAGCTCCGGCCACGCAGATCTTTTAAGGGCGCCTGCGCATTGCCCAAATGACAACGGCGAGCGCTGCGGCCCGCCGGACGCCGCCCCTCAAGCGGACAGCGTGTTGAAAGTCAAGCTTTCTCGTCGACCCAGTCGGCGTGCAACCGCTTTGCCGCGAACAGCATCAGCAGCGCCGCGACGAGGTAGAAAGCGGTGCAGCCGACCGCCGCGTAGCGCAAAGATTCCGCCCCATAGCTCGCCTTCAGGCCGTCCGAGATGCGGCCCATCAGCAGCGGCCCTACGCCGAGACCGATCAGATTGTTGATGAACAGGAAGCTGCCCGACGCGGTCGATCGCATCCGCTGCGGCACGAGATGCTGGACCGCGGTGACCACCGGCCCGAGCCACAGGATGTTGAGCGCGTTGGGAATGAGTAGCAGCGGCCAGGCGATCCACAGGTTCGGGGCCATCAGCCCGAGCGCGAAGGTCGGCGCGGTGATCAGCCAGGCGATCGCCGGCAGCCGCGCGTACCAGCTGCGGTCCTTCTGCCCCAACCGGTCGGCCAGCCACCCGCCCATGAACACGCCGGTGCAGCCGCCGATCAGCAGCAGCGACGCGAAGAAGTTGCCGGTCTGAATGAGGTCGAGGTGGAAGCTGCGGATCAGCACCGATGGCGTCCACAGGGCTAGCCCGTAGCCGCACAACGAGCTCATCGAGGAGGCGAAGGCCATCAGCCAGAAGGTCGGCTTGCGCGCGATGATCGGGAAGGCGCGCGTCAGCGGAACCGCGTCGCTCGCCGGAGCCGATCGTGGCAGGTCGCGAACCAGATATTTGAGGATCGGCGCAAGGACGATACCGATCCCGCCCATGACGACGAACGCCGCGCGCCAGCCGAACCAGTGCGCGAGGTGCGCCCCGATATAGGCGCCGCCGCCAAGGCCGATCGGGACGCCGAGCGAGAAGAAGGCCAGCGCCCGCGCCCGGCGCTCGGGCGGAAAATGATCGGCGATCAGCGCGTAGGACGGCGCGACGCCGCCCGCTTCGCCGACGCCGACGCCGAGGCGAAAGGCGAACAATTGCCAATAACCCGTCGCCGCGCCGCATAGCGCGGTGAACCCGCTCCACACCGCGAGCGAGGCGGCGACCACGCCGCTGCGGCTGGTCCGGTCGGCGAGATAGGCAAGCGGGACTCCGAGCAGCGAATAGAGCATCGCGAAGGCGAGGCCCCCGACCGCTCCGAACTGTGTGTCGGTGAGGTCGAGCTCGGCCTTGATCGCCGGCCCGAGGATGCCGAGGATCTGTCGGTCGAGGAAATTGAGGATGTAGGCCAGCAGCAGGAGCACGAGCACCACCTTGGCCTTGGGCCGCGGGGCCGCAGTGTCGCGCTGGGTCATCGTCAGCGAGGTCGCACGGCGGCGGCGGAGCGGCAAGCCCCGCCGCCGCCCGGGCTCAATAGCGGACCGTCAAACGGAGGGTGACGGTGCGCGGAGCGCCGTAATAGACGGTGCGGATGTTGCC
>Ga0207678_10002076_pt1 | contig 18173 bp, 14 predicted proteins | sample KBSC63metaG_FD_184319 | JGI IMG/M metagenome (GOLD analysis project Ga0207678, IMG submission 184319) | Corn rhizosphere microbial communities from Kellogg Biological Station, Michigan, USA - KBS C6-3 metaG (SPAdes) (version 2) | ecosystem: Host-associated > Plants > Roots > Rhizosphere > Soil ...
TGCTGTGGCTGGCGGTTATCGCGGTCTTCATGTGGACCGGCGCCGGGCAGGCCATCAAGGCGACGAGGTTCCGCGAGCGGCTGCCCGCCTTGCAGGCCAGGCGGCTGGCCCGCAAGGCGGTTTCGGTGGCCGCGGACACCCCGGTGGCCGAGGCGATCAGGCGGGCCGAGGAGAACCAGGCCCGCGCGGTGGTGATCGTCGACCACGAGGACAAGCCGATCGCGATCCTCAACGAGACCGCGGTGATGGCCACCCCGGAGCAGCGCCGCCCGTGGCTGGAGGCGGGCGCGCTGGCCCGCACGCTCGAGCCGAGCCTGGTGCTGCCCGCCGACCTGTCCGGCCTGGCCCTGCTCGAGGCGATCCGCCGCGCCCCCGCCACCGAGTACCTCCTGGTCGAGCCCTCCGGCCAGGTGTACGGCGTGCTGGCCGCCCGTGACGTCGACCAGGCGTTCGCTGGGGTATAACCAACCATGACCAAACCGCGGCAGGGGCCGCTCATGCCGGGCGAGCCGGTCCAGCTCACCGATCCGAAGGGGCGCAGCCACCTGATCACCCTTCGGGCGGGCGCCTCCTTCCATACCCACCGGGGCATTCTGAGCCACGACGACATCATCGGCGGACCGGACGGGAACGTGGTCAAGTCGCTGGGCGGCACCCCCTACGTCGTGTTCCGCCCGCTGCTGGCCGACTACACGCTCGCGATGAAGCGCGGCGCGGCCGTGGTCTACCCCAAGGACGCGGCGCAGATCGTGGCGTTCGCCGACGTGTTCCCCGGCGCGCGCGTGCTCGAGGCCGGGGCCGGCTCGGGCGCGCTGAGCTGCTGGCTGCTGCGCGCGGTGGGGGAGCAGGGCACCCTGGTCTCGTTCGAGCGCAGGCCGGACTTCGCCGAGATCGCCCGGCGCAACGTGGAGCAGTTCTTCGGCGGTGCGCCGCCGACCTGGCAGCTGGTGAACGGCGAGTTCAGCCCCGAAGGGCTGGCCGACTTCGACCGGGTCATCCTGGACATGCTCGCCCCCTGGGACTGCGTGGACGCGGTGGCCTCGGTCCTCGCGCCCGGCGGCCTGGCCTGCTGCTACGTCGCCACCACGACTCAGCTCTCGCGCACCGTGGAGACGTTGCGCGGGCACGGCGGCTTCGACGAGCCGGCTGCCTGGGAGAGCCTGGTCCGCGGCTGGCACGTGGAGGGCCTGGCGGTCCGGCCGCAGCACCGCATGGTGGGCCACACGGGCTTCCTGGTGACCGCGCGGCGGCTGGCTCCCGGGGTGATCCCCCCGCCCCGCCGGCGCAGGCCGGCCAAGGGGGCGCAGGAAGAAGATCACTAAAAAGATCATTGACCCGAACGGGCGGGCATGTTACGCCTATCCGGCCGGCCGGTCGTTTCCCTGGCCGGGCGGCGCTGATGCTAACGCCTTGTGATGTGGTTGTGACGTAGTGGTAATTTCGCGGGCAGCAAAACGGCGTCGATACGGCGCCGGGAGGTTAGGGATGGCCCGCGAGTAGGTAGAGTCCAGTTAACGGTGCAGGAGGAGGTGAGGGCCGTGCCTACCAGAGATGAGAGCGGGCGCAGTCGCCACGAGGATGAGGTGAAGAGCCTTACCGCTCAGATCTCCTTCCTTGATGAGGAGATTGCCGTGCTGCGGCGCAGGCTAGCGGACTCGCCCCGGCAGGTCCGGCTCCTCGAGGACAGGCTGCGCGAGACCGAGGGCAGCCTCACCGGGGTCACGTCCCAGAACGAGCGGCTGGCCGCGACCTTGCGGGAGGCGCGCGACCAGATCGTCGCGCTGAAGGAGGAAGTGGACCGGCTGGCCCAGCCGCCGTCCGGCTTCGGCGTCTTCCTGCAGGCGAATGAGGACGACACCTGCGACGTGTTCACCGGCGGCCGCAAGATGCGGGTGAACGTGTCCCCGAACGTCGAGCTGTCCGAGCTTCGCCCGGGCCAGGAAGTCGTCCTGAACGAGGCGCTCAACGTCGTCATCGCCCAGTCCTACGAGACGGTGGGCGAGGTCGTCATGCTCAAGGAGGTCCTCGCCGACTCCGAGCGCGCCCTGGTTATCTCCCAGGCCGACGAGGAGCGCGTGGTCCGGCTGGCCGAGCCGCTGCTGCGCCAGCCGCTGCGGGCCGGCGACTCGCTGCTGCTCGAGTCCAGGTCCGGATACGTCTATGAGCGGATCCCCAAGGCCGAGGTGGAAGAGCTCATCCTGGAGGAAGTGCCGGACATCTCGTACAAGGACATCGGCGGCCTGTCCGGTCAGATCGAGCAGATCAGGGACGCCATCGAGCTGCCCTACCTGCACGCCGACCTGTTCAAGGAGCACCAGCTCAAGCCGCCGAAGGGGGTCCTGCTCTACGGCCCGCCCGGCTGCGGCAAGACGCTGATCGCCAAGGCGGTGGCGAACTCGCTGGCCAAGCAGGTCGCGGCCAAGACGGCCCAGGACGAGGGGACCAAGGAAGGCAAGAGCTTCTTCCTGAACATCAAGGGCCCCGAGCTGCTGAACAAGTACGTCGGCGAGACCGAGCGGCACATCAGGCTCGTCTTCCAGCGGGCCAGGGAGAAGGCCAGCGAGGGCATGCCGGTCATCGTGTTCTTCGACGAGATGGACTCGATCTTCCGCACCCGCGGCTCCGGGGTGTCGTCCGACGTGGAGAACACGATCGTGCCACAGCTGCTGAGCGAGATCGACGGGGTCGAGGGCCTGGAGAACGTCATCGTCATCGGCGCCTCCAACCGCGAGGACATGATCGACCCGGCGATCCTGCGGCCGGGCCGATTGGACGTCAAGATCAAGATCGAGCGGCCGGACGCCGAGGCGGCCAAGGACATCTTCTCCAAGTACGTGCTCACCGTGCTGCCGCTGCACCCGGACGACGTCGCCGAGAACGGCGGGTCGTCGCAGGCCACCGTCGACGCGATGATCCAGCGCACGGTCGAGCGGATGTACACCGAGTCCGAGGAGAACCGGTTCCTGGAGGTCACCTACGCCAACGGTGACAAGGAAGTGCTGTACTTCAAGGACTTCAACTCCGGCGCGATGATCGAGAACATCGTGGCCCGGGCCAAGAAGATGGCCATCAAGGAGTTCCTCGAGACCGGCCAGAAGGGCATGCGGGTCAGCCACCTGCTGGCCGCGTGCGTCGACGAGTTCAGCGAGAACGAGGACCTGCCGAACACCACCAACCCGGACGACTGGGCCCGGATCTCCGGCAAGAAGGGCGAGCGCATCGTTTACATCAGGACCCTGGTTTCCGGCAAGACCGGGACCGAGGCGGGCCGGTCGATCGACACTGTGGCGAACACCGGACAGTACCTGTGATGGCTCAGGAAACCGTGTCAGCATGTCTCGTTCGGCCGTAACGGCATTAGGCTGCTTGGCATGAGCGTTCTTCGGGTGATGGGCACAGAGACGGAATACGGCATCTCCGTGCCCGGGCAGCCTGGGGCCAACGCGATGGTGACGTCGTCCCAGATCGTCAACGCGTATCAGGCGGCCACCGCGGCCAAGGCGCGCCGGGCCCGCTGGGACTTCGAGGAGGAGAACCCGCTGCGGGACGCGCGCGGCTTCGACCTGACCCGTGAGGCGGCGGACTCCTCGCAGCTCACCGACGAGGACCTGGGCCTGGCCAACGTCATCCTGACCAACGGCGGGCGGCTGTACGTCGACCACGCTCACCCGGAGTATTCGGCGCCCGAGTGCACCAACCCGCTGTCGGTGGTGATCTGGGACAAGGCGGGCGAGCGCGTGATGGCGGAGGCCGCGGCCAAGGCCGCGACCGTGCCGGGCAGCGCGCCCATCCAGCTGTACAAGAACAACACCGACAACAAGGGCGCCTCCTACGGCTCGCACGAGAACTACCTGATGCGGCGCGGCACGCCGTTCGCCGACATCGTCAGGTTCCTGGTCCCGTTCTTCGTCTCCCGGCAGGTGATCTGCGGCGCCGGCCGGGTCGGCATCGGCGCCGACGGCCGCGGCTCGGGCTTCCAGATCAGCCAGCGCGCCGACTTCTTCGAGGTCGAGGTCGGCCTGGAGACCACCCTCAAGCGGCCCATCATCAACACCAGGGACGAGCCGCACGCGGACCCGGAGAAGTACCGGCGGCTGCACGTGATCATCGGCGACGCCAACATGAGCGAGGTGTCGACCTACCTCAAGGTCGGCACGACCGCGCTGGTGCTGGCGATGATCGAGGACAGGTTCCTGGGCGCCGATCTGTCGATCGAGGCTCCGGTGGCCGAGCTGCGCGCGATCTCGCACGACCCGACCTGCCGCCGCCTGGTCACGCTCAAGGACGGCAGGAAGATGACCGCCGTCCAGCTTCAGGCCGAGTACCTCGAGCTGGCCCGTAAGTTCACCGAGGACAAGTACGGGGATGACGTCGACGACATCACCGTCGACGTGCTGGACCGGTGGGAGTCGGTGCTGAACCGCCTGGCCGAGGACCCGATGCAGCTATCGAAGGAACTCGACTGGGTGGCCAAGCTCGAGCTGCTCGAGGGCTACCGGACCCGGGACGGCCTGGACTGGGACAATCCGCGGCTGCAGCTGGTCGACTTGCAGTACGCCGACGTGCGTCCGGACCGGGGCCTGTACAACCGGCTCGCCGCCAGGGGCCGGATGGTCAGGCTCACCGACGACGCGACCGTGAACCGGGCCATCGAGAACCCGCCCGAGGACACCAGGGCCTACTTCCGCGGTCGTTGCCTGCGGCAGTACCCGGAGTCGGTGGCGGCCGCCTCGTGGGATTCGGTGATCTTCGACATCCCGGGCCGTGAATCGCTGCAGCGGGTCCCGACGCTCGAGCCGCTGCGCGGCACCCGCGCGCACGTCGGCGAGCTGCTGGACCGCTGCCGCAACGCCGCTGAGCTGGTCGCCGCGCTCACCGGCCAGGAGTGACACGCCGCTCGTCAGCGGCCGGAATCCCGGCCACCCCCAGATAATGAGTCTGTACCGATTTCAGGCTGGCGGGATTGGGCGGGACTCCCACGGGTGACGATAGCGTTGGGACTGACGGAGGTAGTCACATGGCAACGAAGGACACAGGCGGTCAGCGGCAGACCACGAGGCGCGCCGAGGAGACCGAAGAGACCGAGACCGGCGGCACCGAGGAAGTCAGGGAGCGGCAGGAAAAGCTCTCCGACGACGTGGACGCCATCCTGGACGAGATCGACGAGGTGCTCGAGGAGAACGCCGAGGAGTTCGTCCGGTCGTACGTGCAGAAGGGTGGCCAGTAGCCCCGACGGTCGCGGCGCGCGCCGGTTCGCCGTAGGCGGACGCGCTGGCGCCTCTCGCGTCCTGTCGCGCTCCGGCGTGGCAGTAGGGTCTGATGAGTACGCTCGCTACGACTACGGGAGGAGGTCCGCGTTGGGCTCGTATTTCGACGGCAGCCAGCCCGGCCCGTTCGGCGGTGACCCGAGAGCATCCGGCCGGGGACAGGGCGCTTCAGGCGGTACCCCGTCGGGTTTCCTGGGCCTGCAGACCTCCTCGTTCACCGACTTCCTCGCCTCGCACTCGCCCGGCCTGCTGCCTGGCCGGGTAGTGCCCGCCGCCCCGCCCATTCCCGGCGCCGACCCGGACCCGAGGGCGCCGGGTCAGGCTATCCGTGACCTGCCGCACGCCACCACCATCGTGGCCGCCGTCTGCGATGGGGGAGTGGTGCTGGCCGGCGACCGCCGGGCCACCGCCGGGAACATGATCGCGAAGCGCGACGTGGAGAAGGTCTTCCGCAGCGACGAGTTCTCCGGCATGGGCTATGCGGGCACCGGCAGCGTGGGGATCGAGTTCGTCCGCCTGTTCCAGGTCGAGCTCGAGCACTACGAGAAGATGGAAGGCCGGTCACTGTCCCTGGAGGGCAAGGCGAACCGGCTGGCCTTCATGGTCCGTGGGAACCTGGCCGCGGCCATGCAGGGCCTGGTCGTGGTGCCGCTGTTCGTCGGCTACGACGAGGACAGCAGCCAGGGGAGGATCTTCAGCTACGACGTGGCCGGCGGCCCGTATGAGGAGCAGCGGTTCTACTCCATCGGCTCGGGATCCCTGTTCGCCCGGGGCGCGCTGAAGAAGCTCTACGCCGACGGCATGTCGGCCGCTGACGCCGTGCTGGCCTGCGTGCAGGCGCTGTACGACGCGGCCGACGACGACTCGGCGACCGGCGGCCCCGACCTGCCCAGGCGCATCTTCCCCGTCGTCGCCACGATCACCGCCGACGGCTTCAGGAAGCTCCCTGCGGCCGAAGCCGCGCAAGTCGCCGAACAGGTCATACGGGAGCGGCTGGCCAATCCCGATGGCCCCCCGGCGGCGCTGCGGAACGGTTAGCCTGCCCAGACCAAGCCCATCCCGCTCCACGCCTAGGTAAAGGAAGCGTCCCCGGTGTCCATGCCGTTTTATGTGTCACCAGAACAGTCCATGCGGGACAAGGCCGACTACGCGCGGAAGGGCATCGCGCGCGGCCGCAGTTGCGTGGCGCTGCAGTATGCGGGCGGGATCCTGCTGGTGGCGCCGAACCCCTCCAGCGCGCTGCACAAGATCAGCGAGATCTACGACCGGATCGGCTTCGCCGCGGTGGGCCGCTACAACGAGTACGAGAACCTGCGCAAGGCGGGGGTCACCTACGCCGACATCACCGGCTACCAGTTCGACCGGCACGACGTGACGGCGCGCGGCATCGCCAACTGGTACGCGCAGACGCTCGGCACCATCTTCACCGAGAGCCCGAAGCCCTTCGAGGTGGAGATCGTGGTCGCCGAGGTGGGCGTCAGCCCCTCGGACGATCAGATCTACCGGATCACGTTCGACGGCTCGGTGACCGACGAACCCGGCTTCGTGGCGTTCGGCGGCCAGGCGGACCAGGTGTCCGCGGCGCTGAAGGAACGCTACTCCGACGACATGTCCCTGTCCGAGGCGTTCGCCGCCGCGCTGGCCGCGCTGTCCGCTCCGGGCAACGGCGAGCGCCCCGAGTTCGCCGCCGCCCAGCTCGAGGTGGCCATCCTCGACCGTGCCCGCGACCACAGGACCTTCCGCCGCATCCGGGCCGCCCGCCTGGAAGAACTGCTCGCCGGGGCCCGCCCCGCCCCCGCTGCCGAGCCCGCCGAAGACTCCTCCGACGCTGCTCCCTCGGGCACTTCTGCCCCGGGCTCCGCTCCCTCCGGCACCGGTCCCTCCGGCACGGGTCCCTCTGGCTCCGCACCCGGCTCATCCACCCCGCCCAGCTCGGGCGGCCCCTCCAGCCCCAGCTCTCCCTCCGACACGGAGCCTCCCACCGGCCCCGCCCCGGGCGGCTCCGACCGCGGCACCGGCCTCGACGGCGGATCCCCGCTCTAGCCATTTCCCCGTTGACCGGCAATACGGTCCCGCATCACAGCACGCACAGGCACCACGGCGCGCACAGGCATCATCGAGTCGGGCCATGTGGCGCGAAGAGAACCACGGCGATGTCACATCGTGGTGGTCCTGACCACGGCGATGTCACATCGTCGTGGTTCGCCGCCAGGGCGGTCGGTGCTGCTGTGACGAAAGTGTCTTCCGGGTCTGCCGGAGCTTGGTCGGGTATGCCCATCTGGGGTGACGGGGCCCTGGCCCCCGATAGACGAGGGCAAGGGCCCCTTACCCCCACGGCGGCATGCATGAGGATGCAGATGTGAAACGTGAGACCAGTGAGATTCCGCCAAGCGAGCGGTCAACCGGCGTAATGTGGCCGGAACGCCCCTACAGCGGGATGTTGGCGTGGTTGCCCTTCAGCTGGGGCGCCTCGGCGATGGCCCGGGCTAGCTCACGGCGCGTCTGGCTGGGCTCGATGATCGCGTCGATGACCCCGAGATCCACGGCGCGCTGCAGGCCGCCCGCGGTGGCCTCGTGCTCGGCGGCGAGCCGCGTCTCGGCCTCGTGCAGTTGCTCGGGCGGTACCGAGGCGAGCGTGCGCCGGTGCAGGATGCGGACCGCGGCGACCGCGCCCATCACGGCGATTTCCGCGTCCGGCCAGGCGAAGACGCGGGTCGCGCCCAGCGACCTGGAGTTCATCGCGATGTAGGCACCGCCGTAGGCCTTGCGGGTCACCAGCGTCACCCGCGGCACCGCGGCCTCGGCGAAGGCGTGCAGCAGCTTGGCGCCCCGCCGTACCACGCCGTCCCATTCCTGGCCGACGCCGGGCAGGTAGCCGGGCACATCCACCAGGACCACGAGCGGTACGCCGAACGCGTCGCACATCCGCACGAAGCGCGCCGCCTTCTCGGCCGAGGCGGCGTCCAGGCAGCCGCCGAGTCGCATCGGGTTGCTGGCCACGACGCCGACCGTGCGGCCGGCCAGGCGGCCGAGGATGGTCACGATGTTCGGCGCCCAGCGGGGATGCAGCTCGACCCCTGGCGTGTCGAGCAGCTTGCCGGTCAGCAGGTGCACGTCGTAGGCGCGGCGGGCCGAGTCGGGCAGCAGGCCGGACAGGTCGCGCTCCTCGGCGTCCTCGGCGATCTTGCCCTGGTCGCTGAGCATGGCCGCGAGCTCGCGCGCCCGGTCCAGGGCCTCCGCGTCTGTCGAAGTCACCACGTGCACCACGCCGGACCGGCGGCTATGCGGCTCGGGGCCGCCGAGCCGTTCCATGTCCACGTCCTCGCCTGTCACCGAGCGCACCACGTCCGGGCCGGTGACGAAGATGCGCCCCTGCCCGGACAGGATCACGATGTCGGTCAGCGCGGGACCGTAGGCGGCACCGCCCGCGGCCGGCCCGAGCACCACCGAGATCTGCAGCACCCGGCCGGAGGCCTGGGTCATCGCCGCGAACACGGTACCCACGGCGTGCAAGCTGGCCACGCCCTCGGCCAGCCGGGCCCCGCCGGAGTGCCACAGGCCCACGATCGGGACGCCACGCGAGGTGGCCTCGGCGTAGGCCGCGACGATCGCGGCGCAGCCCGCGGTGCTCATCGCGCCACCCTGGACCCGCGCGTCGGAGGCGAAGGCCACCACGCTCAGGCCATGCACCAGGCCGGTGCCCGCGACCACCCCGCTGCGCTCCTCGGCCGGGATGATCTGCACCGTGCCCGGGTCGAACAGGGCCGCCAGGCGCTCGTGCGGGTCGCGCGGCAGCATAACCGGCAAGGCAACCGGCGGTGCGGCCGCCGGGCTCTGATCCAGTGCGGTCATCTCGGGTCTCCTCTACCGGTCAGCCGGAACGAAGCCAGGACGATGGGTGCCCGGACCGGGCCTGGCGCCCGGGAAAGGCGGCGGGAAGGGAACGGGAAAGGCGAGTGCTCAGGCGGCCGTGAAGACCAGTGACACGTTGTGCCCGCCGAACCCGAACGCGTTGTTCAGCACCGCCATCGACTCGGAGCCGCGCTTGCTGAGCGGCCGCGGTTCGGTGGCGACGTCGACCGGCACGTTCTCGTCGAGGTCCTCGAGGTTGATGGTGGGCGGGGCCACGTGCTCGCGTAGCGCGAGGATGGCGGCCACCGACTCCACGGCGCCCGCGCCGCCGAGCAGGTGCCCGGTCATCGACTTGGTAGACGTCACCACCACACCGTCGACGGCCGGGCCGAGCGCCTTGGCCAGCGCCTGCGCCTCGGCTGTGTCACCTTCGGGGGTGGAGGTGGCGTGCGCGTTGACGTGCACCACCTGGCCCGGGTCGACCTGGGCGTCGGCCATCGCGCGGGTGATCGCCGCGACCACGCCGGCCCCGTCGGGTGCCGGGTGGGCGATGTGGTACGCGTCCGAGGAGTAGCCGGCCCCGGCCGCGATGGCGTACACGGTCGCGTCGCGCTGCCGCGCGTGCGAGAGCGACTCGAGCACCAGCATGCCGGCGCCCTCGCCGAGCACGAACCCGTCCCTGGCCTTGTCGAAGGGCCGGGACGCCCGCTCCGGGTCGTCGTTCCTGGTGGACATGGCCCGCATCACCGCGAAGGCCCCGATGTTCAGCGGCATGATGGCCGCCTCGGTACCGCCCGCCAGCACCACGTCGGCCCGCCCTGAGCGGATCATGTCGATGCCGTAGCCGATCGCCTCGGCACCGGAGGCGCACGCGCTGACCAGCGCGTGCGCCCCGGCCCTGGCTCCCAGCTCGATGCTGATCCAGCCGGCCGCGCCGTTCGGCATCAGCATCGGCACCGTGTACGGCGAGATGCGCTGCCAGCCCTTGTCCTTGAGCGTGTCGTACGCGGTCAGCGTCGATCCGATGCCGCCGATCCCGCTGGTGACGCTGACGCCGAGCCGCTCGGGGTCGACGGCGGGCGTGCCCGCGTCGGCCCAGGCCTCGCGCGCGGCCACCAGGGCGAACTGCTCGCACCGGTCCATCCGGCGGGCCTGCACCCGGCCCACCACCTCGACCGGGTCGGCGGCCGCTTCCGCGGCGATCCGCACCGGCAGCGACTCCGCCCACGGCTCGGTGAGGGCGTGCACGCCGCTGCGGCCCGCCAGCATCGCCGACCAGGTCGACGCGACGTCCCCGCCGAGCGGGGTGGTCGCGCCGAGCCCGGTTACGACGACGGTCTCGCGCCCTTCGGTCACGCCGAGCCTCCGGCGTTCTTGCTGACGTAATTCACCACGTCCTGCACCGTGGTGAGGTCCTTCAGCTGGTCGTCAGGGATCTCCACGCCGAACTTGTCCTGAGCCGCGACGGCGATCTCGACCATGGACAACGAGTCGATGTCCAGGTCGTCGACGAAGCTCTTGGCCGGCGTCACCTCGTCCGCGGGCACGCCGGCGATCTCCTCGACGATTTCACCAATCCCGGCGAGAATCTCCTGCTCGTTCATGCCTCTTGCTCCTTGTCTTGAGTGTTCGTACTGGTCTGCGGCCCCATACGGTCCCATGCGCCCCCAGGTGCCCCAGGCGGCCCAGGCACGGTCGGCTGGGCTGGGCGCGGCTAGGGTACCGTGATCACCTGCGCTGCGTAGCACATCCCCGCGCCGAACCCGAGCAGCAGGGCGGGCGACCCCGATTTGAGCTCTCCCCGCTCGACCATCCGCGACAGGGCCAGCGGGATCGAGGCCGAAGACGTGTTGCCCGCGTGCACGATATCGTCGGCCACGCGCTCGCGGGGCACGCCGAGCCTGCGCGCGATGGCCTCGACGATCCGCAGGTTCGCCTGGTGCGGGACGAACGCGGACAGCTCGCTCACCGCGACGCCGGCCCGTTCGCAGGCCTGCGCCGCGATCGGGTGCAGGGCCGTGGTAGTCCAGCGGAATACCGCCTGGCCCTCCTGCTGCAAGAACGAGTTGCGGTCGGCGATGATGATCTTCTCCGCCATGTCCCCGGCGCTGCCCCAGGCGACCGGGCCGATGCCGGCCGGCTCGCCGTCAGCCACCGGCCCGACCACCGCGGCGCCGGCCCCGTCGGCGAAGATGATGCTGGTGGAGCGGTCCGTGGGGTCGACCCAGGCGGTCATCTTCTCCGACCCGATGACCAGCACGTGCCGGGCGGTGCCCGCCCGGATCGCGTCGGAGGCGTTGGCCATCGCGTAGCAGAAGCCGGCGCAGGCGGCGTTGAGGTCGTAGGCGCCGGGCGCGACGATGCCGAGCCGGTGCGCGACCACGGCGGACACGTTCGGTATCAACGCCTCGGTGCTGCAGGTCGCCACGATGACCAGGTCGATGTCGCCGGGGGACAGGCCGCTGCCGGCTAGCGCCTTGGCGCCGGCTTCGAAGGCCATGTCGGTCACGCTCTCCTCGGGGCCGGCGAACCGGCGGCTGACGATGCCGACCCGGCTGCGGATCCACTCGTCGCTCGTCTCGACCTGCGCGGCCAGGTCATCGTTGGTGACCACGTTGCCCGGCTGATAGCCGCCAAGCGACAGGATGCGGGCGCCCGCGGCCGGCGGGAACGGGGAACCGGAGGATGTCATGCGCCTTCCCTTGGATGTTGCACGCGGATCAGCGGCTGGCCCTGGCTGACCGGGTCTCCGTCTTCCACCAGCCATTCGATGATCTCCGCGGCCCAGGGTGCGGCGACCGGGTGTTCCGCACCGCGCGCCACCACCATGCCGAGATGCTGCTGATCCGCCCCCGACCGGAACGTCCCCGAGGCCGGCGCCACGATCAGCCGCCACTCCGGCAGGTGGCCGTGCCCGTGGGCATCGGGTTCGGCGAGGTGCCCGGCGATCAGCTCGCGGGCGGCGTCGAGCTGCTCCGGGGTCTTGATCGCCAGCTGGGCCACGCCGGGCAGCGCCCGGCGGGCCAGGCCGGTCAGCGTCCCGGCCGGCGGCAGCTCGATCAGCGCGGTCACGCCGAGGTCGGCCATGGTCCGCATGCACAGATCCCAGCGCACCGGCGCGGCGACCTGGGCGACGATGCGCTCCAGCCACTCCTTGCCGGTGGTGACCGCGGCTCCGTCGGCGTCGGACAGCAAGGTGATGGCCGGATCGGCGACCGCGACGTCGGCCGCCGCGTCCCGCAGGGCGGCTACGGCCGGGGCCATGTGCCGGGTGTGGAAGGCCCCCGCGACCTGCAGCGGGCGCAGCCGCGCCCCGGCGGGCGGGTCGGCCGCGAAGGCGTCCAGCTCGGCCAGGGTCCCGGCGGCCACGATCTGGCCGGCCGCGTTGACGTTCGCGGGCGTCAGGCCGTGCCGGGCGATCGTCGCGAGCACCGCCTCCTGATCACCGCCGAGCACCGCCGTCATCCCGGTCGGCTCGGTCGCCGAGGCCGCCGCCATGGCCCGGCCGCGCACCGCGACCAGGCGCATCGCGTCGTCGGCGGTGAGCACGCCGGCGATGACCCCGGCGGCCAGCTCCCCGACGCTGTGCCCGGCGGCGGCGTCCGCGGGCACGTCACCACCGGAGCCACCGGAGCCGCCGGAGCCGCCGGAGCCGCCGGAGCCACCGGAGCCGCCCGAACCCCCGGAGAAGCTGGCAAGGGCCGAAGCGGCCACGATCGCGGCCGCCACCAGCAGCGGCTGCGCCACCGCCGTGTCCTTGATCTCGTCGGCGCTCGCGGTCGTGCCGAACCTGACGAGATCGCAGCCAGCCAGCTCGGAGGCAGCATCGAGGCGCTCGGCCACCCCGGGCAGTTCCAGCCAGGGCGCCAGGAAACCCGGCGTCTGCGCACCCTGCCCAGGCGCGGTGATGATCAGCATCCTTTAACCCTGCCCTGTAGGACATCGCTAGATGAATGTCGGACGGTACGAAGTTATCCATCGGAAATTTGTAGAATACCTCTATCTAGCGTTCATGCCGATGTCACCGCTACGTCACCGCGTGCAGTGCGGGCCCCTGGGCAAGGCGGCCCAGAACGATGGCCACCCACAAGGTGAAGCCGTCCCGCCCCGACGACGGGACGTAGTCGGTGAGCTCCGCGACGCGGCGCAGCCGGTAGCGGACCGTGTTCGGGTGCACGAACAGCAGCCGGGCGGTGGCCTCCAGCGAGGAGCCCTGCTCCAGGTAGGTCATGAGGGTGTCGAGCAGCGCGTGCCCGCCGCCGACCAGGGGCTCGTAGACATCGCTGATCAGCGCGGCCCTCGCGTCGGGGTCGCCGTCCAGGGCACGCTCGGGCAGCAGGTCGTCGGCCCCGGCCGGGCGCGGCGCCTCGGGCCAGGCGGGAGCGGCGCGCAGCGCCGCCAGGGCGGCGCGCGCGGAGACCGACGCGGCCCGCAGGTCGCGGACCAGCGGCCCGGCGATGACCGGTCCCGGCCCGAACCGGCCCGCGAACCGCTCGGCCGCGGCGATCGGGTCGTCGGTGCCGCCCAGGACCAGGATCAGCCGGTCCTCCTGCACGCCGGCCAGCAGGTCAAGGCGGGCTCGCCTGGCCTGGGCGCGGATCTCGTCGATGTGCGGCTCCGTCCCGTCGGCGAGACCGTCCTCGATCATGCCCACCACGACCACGACGGGGGAAGACGACCAGTTCAGCGCCGAGGCCCAGGAGTGCAGCGAGTCCTCGCTCACCCCGCGGACCAGCGAGTCCACCACGAGCGCTTCCAGCCGGGCGTCCCACGCGCCGCGCGCCTCCGCCGTCCGCGCGTACACCTGCGCCGCGCTGAACGCGATTTCCCTGGCGTAGGTCAGCACCGCCTCGCGCAGCTCCGCCTCGCCGCCGGGCGCGGCCAGCTCGTCGACCTGGGCCTCCACCGCGTCGATGATCACCCGGACCATCTCCACCGCGTGCTGCAGGCTGACCGCGCGGGCCAGTTCGCGCGGCGCGGTGCCGAACACCTCGGTCAGCGCCGGGCGGTTCCGCTCCGGATGCCTGATCCAGTCGATGAACGCAGCGATGCCCGCCTGGGCGACCAGGCCCAGCCAGGACCGGTTCTCCGCGGACAGGTTGCGGAACCACGGCAACCGCTCGTCCAGGGCCGCGATCGCCGCCGTGCCGAGCGCCCCGGTAGCGCGCTCCATCCGGCGCACGGTCTCCGCGTGCACCCGCGGCCGTACGCTGGCTGGTGCCTGTTCGTCCGCCGTAACCTGCTCCTTGAACAGCAGCCTAGGAGAGCGCCTCGCTCACCGGCAGGTCGAGCCGGTACTTGGCGATCGCCTGAGCCGGAAGGTCCGCGTCCACCGCACCGCTGCGAGCCAGTTCCCACAGCACCGCTACCGTGATGGATTCGGCGTCCACGTGGAAGAACCGCCTGGCCGCCGGGCGGGTGTCGGAGAACCCGAACCCGTCGGTGCCCAGCGAGGTGAACGTGCCGGGTACCCAGCGGGCGATCTGGTCGGGCACCGCCTTGATCCAGTCGGACACCGCTACCACCGGGCCCGGGGCGCCGGAAAGCACCGATGCCACGTACGGCTCGCGGGACGGCTCGCCCGGGTTCAGCAGGTTCCACGCCTCGCAGGCCAGCGCGTCCCGGCGTAGTTCGGTCCAGGAGGTGGCCGACCACACGTCGGCGGACACGCCCCAGTCCGCGGCGAGCATTTCCTGGGCCGTCAGGGCCTGGCGCAGCGCCACCCCGGAGGCGAGGATCTGGGCCCGGGGCGAGGAAACGCCGGACCGTTCGGCCTCACCGGACGTATTGACCGGCCAGCCCGGTACGGTTCGCTCGTCCTGTGCTGTCACCGGCGCCTCCGAAGCCGCCGCCGAGTACGGGTAGAGCCCGCGCAGGATGCCCTCCTCCAATGCCGCCGTTCCGCCGGGGAAGTCCGACGGCTCGGCGGGCTGCGGGTACGGCTCGTTGTAGACGGTGAGGTAGTAGAAGATGTTCTCGCCGTCCGGGTGCTCACCGGTCGCCTCGTACATCCGGCGCAGCGCGTCGCGCATGACGTAGGCCAGCTCGAACGCCCACGCGCAGTCGTACGACACGCACGCCTCGCTGACCGAGGCCAGCAGCGGCGAGTGCCCGTCGTTGTGCTGCAGGCCCTCACCGGCCAAGGTGGTCCGGCCGGCCGTCGCGCCGAGCAGGAAGCCCCGGCCGAGCTGGTCGCCGAGCGCCCACATCTGGTCGCCGGTCCGCTGCCAGCCGAACATCGAGTAGAACACGTACACCGGGATCATGTGGGTGCCGTGCGTGGCGTACGAGCTACCTGCGGCGATCACCGAGCCCATCGCGCCCGACTCGCTGATGCCCTCGTGCAGGATCTGGCCCGTCTCGGACTCCTTGTAGGAGAGCAGCAGGTTGCGGTCCACCGCGTCGTAGCTCTGCCCGGACGGGGAGTAGATCTTGGCCGTCGGGAACAGCGAGTCCATGCCGAACGTCCTGGCCTCGTCCGGGATGATCGGCACGAACCTGTCCTTGATGGCCGGGTCCTTCATCAGCTCCTTGAGCAGCCGGACGAACGCCATCGTGGTGGCCACGGCCTGCTTGCCCGAGCCCTTGCGCAGCTCCTCGTAGACCGTGTCGGGCGGCTGCGGCAGCGACTTGGCCCGGATCACCCGGCGGGGGAGCACTCCGCCGAGCGCGGCCCGCCGCTCGCGCATGTACTGGATCTCGTCGGAGTCCTCACCGGGGTGGTAGTACGGCGGCAGCTCGGCCTCCAGTTCCGAGTCCGGGATCGGCAGGTAGAGCCGGTCCCTGAACTCCTTGAGCTCGGCCACCGTCAGCTTCTTCATCTGGTGCGTGGCGTTGCGCGCCTCGAAGTCCTTGCCCAGCGTCCAGCCCTTGATGGTGTGCGCCAGGATGACCGTGGGCTGGCCGGTGTGCTCCCGCGCCGCCTTGAACGCCGCGTACACCTTGCGGTAGTCGTGCCCGCCGCGGGACAGTCCGCGCAGCTCGTCGTCGGACAGGTGCTCCACCATCTTGCGCAGCCGGGGGTCCCCGCCGAAGAAGTTCTCCCTGATGTACGCGCCGGACTCCACGCTGTAGGTCTGGAACTGGCCGTCCGGGGTGGTGTTCATCTTGTTGACCAGCACGCCGTCGGTGTCCTGGGCCAGCAGCGGGTCCCAATCGCGGCCCCAGATGACCTTGATCACGTTCCAGCCGGCGCCACGGAAGAACGCCTCGAGCTCCTGGATGATCTTGCCGTTGCCGCGGACCGGGCCGTCCAGCCGCTGCAGGTTGCAGTTGATGACGAAGGTGAGGTTGTCCAGTTCCTCGCGGGCGGCCAGCCCGATCGCGCCCAATGCCTCGGGTTCGTCCATCTCGCCGTCGCCGAGGAACGCCCACACGTGCGACCGGGAGGTGTCGTGGAGTTCGCGGGCCAGCAGGTACCGGTTGAACCTGGCCTGGTAGATCGAGTTCAGCGCGCCGAGCCCCATCGACACCGTGGGGAACTCCCAGAAATCGGGCATCAGCCGCGGGTGCGGGTAGGACGGCAGCCCGCCGCCCGGGTGCGAGAGTTCCTGACGGAATCCGTTGAGCTGGTCCTCGGTCAGCCGGCCCTCGAGGAAGGCGCGGGCGTAGATGCCCGGCGCCGCGTGACCCTGGAAGAACACCTGATCGCCGGATTCGCCGTGGTCCTTGCCGCGGAAGAAGTGGTTGAAGCCGACCTCGTAGAGCGAAGCCGCGCTGGCGTAGGTGGCGATGTGCCCGCCGACGCCCAGGCCGGGCCGGTTCGCGCGGGAGACCATCACGGCCGCGTTCCACCGGATATAGGCCCTGATCCGGCGTTCGACGTGCTCGTCACCGGGGAACCACGGCTCGCGCTCCGGCGCGATCGTGTTGATGAAGTCGGTGCTGCGCAGGCCGGGCACCCCGACCTGCTGCTCGCGCGCCCGCTCGAGCAGGCGGAGCATCACGTACCTGGCGCGGGCTCGCCCTCTGGTACGCACGACCGAATCGAACGACTCGACCCATTCGCGCGTCTCGTCCGGGTCGATGTCGGGCAACTGGGTCGGCAACCCGTCGCTGATGATCGAGAATTGCTGACGTCCGGAAGCCACGGGGTAGCCTCGCCTTCCGCTGTGAGTCGGGCGGCCGGTCGGCCGCGTGAACGGATTCCTCGATGTGTTGTCCAGACCAATCGTCGTACGAACTGGCCCATCGCGCATCTCTACTTGACGGTAACCGGACCCGCGGAGGGCTTTGCCCCCGCCTACCCTGCGGCGGGGCTGTTTCACGCCGCGACGGGGGCAGTTTCGCCGAGGGCGGATCCGTGGTTACTCTACGTGATGAAAGCTGCGGTGCGTAACCAGAATGGGGCGCCGGCAGGTCAATTTATGGTGGCGGTTTGCCAGCCTGGAGCCATTGGCACTTGCGCACCGGGCCGACCCAGTGTGAACTGTCCCAACAAGAAGTGCTGACGTGCCGTCGCCGTCAGGGGGATCCGGCCCACCGTTCCCGTGGGATCCGCACACCTCCCGATGCGGGGGTGCGGGGAGGGATTCAAGGAGGACGTCAGTGAGCGCGACCGCGGGCCAGGCGCAGGACGAACGCGGCCAGGCCGAGCGGCTCGGTATCAAACCGGGCCAGGTGGTGCAGGAGATCGGCTACGACGATGATTGCGACGAGCAGCTGCGCGGCGCTATCACCCGGATAGACGGCGTAGAGCTAGTCGACGAGGACTACGACGACGTGGTCGACGTGGTCCTGCTGTGGTGGCGAGACGGGGACGGAGACCTCGTCGATGCGCTGGTCGACGCGCTCACGCCGCTTGCCGACGGGGGGTACATCTGGCTGCTCACGCCGAAGGCGGGCCGGGAGGGTCATGTCGAACCGAGTGATATCGGCGAGGCCGCGCCAACGGCCGGCCTGTCGCAGACCTCGAGCGTGAGCGCGGCCCGCGACTGGTCAGGCAGCCGGCTGGTCGCGCCTAAGGCGCGACGATGAGGTCCTGACCAGGGCAGCGTCGCAGCGCCCCAACCGGCCGTTCACCTGGTTTTCATCCCGAACGGTCCTGGCTTTCGC
>Ga0207678_10002077_pt1 | contig 18170 bp, 16 predicted proteins | sample KBSC63metaG_FD_184319 | JGI IMG/M metagenome (GOLD analysis project Ga0207678, IMG submission 184319) | Corn rhizosphere microbial communities from Kellogg Biological Station, Michigan, USA - KBS C6-3 metaG (SPAdes) (version 2) | ecosystem: Host-associated > Plants > Roots > Rhizosphere > Soil ...
CTCGGCGGAGCGATCGGCAACCTCTACGACCGCCTCCGCTTCTCCCACGTTGTCGACTTCCTCGAAGTCCACATCGTCCACTACCACTGGCCCGACTTCAACATTGCCGACAGCTGCATCGTCATCGGAGCCTGCCTCCTCCTCATCGAAATCTTCCGCCCCCAACCGAATAAGTAACACAGGGACGCAAACTCGACCCTTCATCGCACATAAGCAAACGTCCCACACAAATCCGACGAATCCGACAGCGCCTCCAGCGTCAGCACAGGCACCTTGTCCCCGGAGAAGAACGCAAGCTGCAGCGATCGCCCAGCCACATAAGTTGCCATCCACTCCGTATTATCAGAGCCACACAGCGTGTTCTTGTGCAGAAGCCGCTTCGTCGCCGGAACATTCAGCCGGTAGAGATTGCCGCTTCCACCCGCGTTGCTATCAGCGTCAAACGCCGCGCTCAGCTCAGCCGGCTGCAAGGCTCGAATCTTCGCGATCGTATAGCCTGAAAAGTCGAGGACCAGCTTTTCGTCCGACAGCGACACATCCCCGGTAATGGATCGCGCCGTGTTGCTCGCTGCGCGCCAGTATCCTCTCTCCTGCGCCGCCGCACACGCGACCAGCGCCACCCCGGCAAAGACTCCCAATAAAATCGTTGGCTTCATCTATCGAGCATGACACAGAACTAAATCCGTGCAACCGATGTGCGGTTTTTGCTCTCTAACCCAGTGATGGCAAGGGCAATCAAATTCGCGGTCGTTGCAGTTTGCCTCCTCTGCATCCTTGCCATCTGTATTGCGCCGCTCGTCGATCTTCCGGCCACAAGCCTTCGCACCTATCAACTCGCACTGGTGCTGATGTGGTCTCTGATGGCAAGCGCCTTCTGCTTGATTCTCTCCGCCTCGCAATTGTTCATACGCATCTGCGCAACATTGTTTACATTGCCGCGCCGAAAAATTCTGTCTCTTACTCTTCCGATACAAATTTCCTGCGTTCTCCAGTGCTAGACGTGTCGGCCCGGTAACTGTACGCGTCGATTTTCGTCTAGTAAGGTAGTGAACTCAACTAAGGCCGCACCGGCCATAGGGGTATCGATTGAAGACTTCAGAAGTATTGCACGCATGGGCTGGAATCATTGCAGGCCGACGTCCGTCTTTGTCCATCGAAATCACAAGGGAGTGCCCGCTCCGCTGCCCTGGCTGCTATGCCTTCGACGATGCACATCTTGGCGACAGCGGTCTCACACTGCGGGAACTGGCTGACTACAAGAGCGATGAGCTGGTAAAAGGGGTTCTGCGTCTCGTCGATGAATACCGACCGCTCCACCTCTCGCTCGTCGGCGGCGATCCGCTGGTTCGATATCGAGAATTGGAAGCGCTTCTTCCGCAACTGGATCAACGTGGCATTCACGTACAGATCGTCACCAGCGCCTTTCGTCCGATTCCCAAACACTGGGCCAGCCTCCAGCGGCTCAACCTCGTCGTCTCCATCGACGGTTTACAGCCGGAGCACGATGCCCGCCGCAAGCCTGCCACCTATGACCGCATCCTGAAGAACCTTGAAGGCGCGCGCGCCACCATCCACTGCACCATCACCGGACAGATCGCCAGCAAGCCCAACTATCTCGAAGATTTTCTCCGCTTCTGGAGCGCACGCCCCGAGGCCAAAAAAGTGTGGATGAGCATCTTCACGCCACAGATCGGTGCGGAAGGCCCTGAGATCCTTACACCCGAAGTGCGCGCAGCCGTCATTGCCGAATTGCTGCGCCTTCGGCCGCTTTATCCTATTCTGGATATGCACGAGTCCTGCATCAAGGAGTTTCACAACCCTCCCAAGTCGCCGGACGAATGCATCTTCGCCCGGACGACCCATACCGTGTCTGCCGACTTGAAGACAAAAATCACGCCTTGCCAGTTCGGCGGCAAACCGGATTGCTCGCAGTGCGGCTGCATCGCCTCCATGGGCCTTGCCGCTGTCGGTCACCACAAAGTGGTGGGAAATTTAACCGCAGGCGGTATATTTATGGTCTCCGACCGTATCGGTACAGGGGTACGGAAGTTTTTAGACCAGTCAAGGAGAGCTTCTTAGCGCGATGACCCAATACCTGACCGAAGAGCCTATACACGTACACGTCACCAGCAAAGACCTGGGAGCCGCCGTGAACACTCTGGAAATCGATCTCCGCAGGCAACTGGTCCGCATTGGCAAAGCGATGCACCGGGTCGGTTACACGCCCGGAACCGCCGGAAATCTCTCCGTCCGCCTGAATAGTCAATACATCCTCGCTACCCCTACGGGATGCAGTAAGTCTCTTCTGCAGACCTCGGATATGGTTATTGTCGATCTGGAAGGACACAAGATCTCCGGTTTGCGTAATGTGACCAGCGAGATTGGTATGCATCTCGCCGTGTATCGCATGCGTCCCGATGTGCAGGCCATCGTGCATGCCCATCCCCCTACCGCAACCGCGTTTGCCGCATGCCGCAAACCGCTCGACCAGCCCATCTGTTCGGAGATCATGATGACCACCGGACTGGTTCCATTGGCAAAATATGCAACCACCGGCACGGAAGAAGTAGGTGCAAGCCTTGAGCCTTTTATCGCAGAACACGACGCCATCCTGCTTGCGAACCACGGTCTCCTGACCTACGGCGAATCCCTGATGGACGCATTCATGAAGACCGAAACCGTCGAACATTTCGCCCAGGTATGTCTCGCCGCCAGCCAGCTTGGCGGAGCAAAGCCCCTAAACGAAACTGATATTGAGAAGCTGCACCGTGCGAAGGCGCGATACAAGAGAAACGCCACCCCGAACGCTTGTACTTCTTAATCGATCCGGCTATTTTCTAAGTCCGGGCGCTTACTGAAGCAAAATGCCCGTTGGTGCAGAGTTTTGTTTCGTTTTTAAATTGTCGTTTCGCAGCGAAGTGCGGGAATCTGCTGTTTGGGGCACCTGTACATCATCGGGAACACCGCCCTGAGATCTGCAGCAACTGGTCCGGAGAACGATCTCTCTTACCCTGAGCACACCTTCGCGCTACAATCCCAGCATGAAGCTAGTCGATCTAGCCCAACACCTTGGAGCCGTTCTCCACGGTGATGCTGCTGCGGAGATCACCGGGGTTGCCGCTGTCGATGCCGCATCTCCCGGCGACCTTACCTTCATCGCCAATCCCAAATACGCCGCGCTCGCCCGCACCACCAGAGCTACCGCCGTGCTCGTTGAGCCATCTTTCGCCGAGATTCCCGCCTCCACGCTCCGGATCGCCAATCCTTATCTCGCCTTCGCACGCGCCATCGAGCTCTTCTACCAGCCTCCTGTCTACGCTCCCGGCGTTCACCCCACAGCCGTCATCGCCTCCACAGCAAAAATAGGGGCCCACGCGCACATCGGAGCCTATGTCGTCATCGAAGATCATGTTGTGATCGGCGACCATGCCACTCTCCTGCCCCACGTGGTCCTCTATCCACATGTCCGCATTGGCAATCATTTCTTCGCCCATGCCCACTCCGTCGTCCGCGAGCATTGTCAGCTTGGCGACAATGTCGTCCTCCAGAACGGAGCCATCATCGGAGCGGACGGCTTCGGCTTTGCCAAACAAGCCGGGGTGCCACCCGGCAAAAGCTGGTACAAAATCATTCAATCCGGCCCTTCCGTTCTGGAAGACAACGTCGAAATCCAGGCGAATGCCTGCATCGACCGCGCCAGCATCGGCGAAACCCGCATCCATGCGGGCGCCAAGATCGATAATCTCGTCCAGGTAGGCCACGGCTCCACGGTGGGCAGCGATACCCTGCTGTGCGCGCAGGTCGGCCTCGCCGGATCGACTATCATTGGCAAAGGCGTAATTCTCGCCGGCCAGGTTGGGGTCGCCGGTCACTGCACGGTAGGAGATGGCGCAATCGCCACCGCCCAGTCCGGAATCCCCGGCGATGTCGCTCCCGGCAAGGTTGTCAGCGGTTATCCTGCCATCGATAACCGGCAATGGCTCCGCTCCGTAGCCCTCATCAATCGTCTGCCCGAACTTCTGCGCAGTTTGAAATCACCAAAATGAACTTCTGGAGATAACTCCCCCTAACCCCTATGCATCGAAAGAGCTTAAACGATGTACGATCCACCCGAGACAATTACCAATAGCTCCGCTGTATCAAGTGCTCCGCGCGTTCGTGTCCTGCTGCTGGACGATGAACCGGATAATCTCTTCCTCCGCACGACCATCCTGCGGCAGCACGGATATGACTGCCTCCCTGCCTCCACCATCGAACAAGCGACTGAACTCTTCGACAGCACGGATATAGCCGTACTTGATTATCATCTTGGGGCTGGAGAGTTTGGCACCGAAGTTGCCAATCTTCTGCGCCGCCGCCGTCCCCACGTTCCCATTATTATTCTTTCGGCAACCCTCGATCGCTTCTTCGGTGGCGCGGAAGACATGCATCTGCTCAAAGGACACAGCTCGGTCGAAGATCTCCTCGCTGCTCTCAGCGCTCTCGAAGCCAAACATCGCGGCGCTCCCGTAGTCGTGGATGCCCGCGACTTCTTCTACTCCCGCATTGCCCTCGCCATCGGCTCCGATGTGCTTGTGCAAATATTCGACGATCGCGGCGTCTGGCTCTATTGCAACGACTCCGCCGCCGAGTATCTCGGCCATCCCCGCGACTGGTTCCCCGGCCGCAGCCCCTCCGAAGAGATGCCGACCGTCATGCGCGACTGGCGCGAGGTCATCCAGACCGTCTCCCTTCTCCGTGAGACCTACATTGACCGGACCCCGCGCGGCCTGCTGAATGCGCCCAGACCTAACGAACAGAACGTCACATGGAGCGTGCTCGCCTTTCCCATCACTCTCCACGACAATCGCAACGGGGTCGTCCTTACGGCTCGTATTCTTGAACGTTCTCCGGCCACCTACGTCTAACCGTCGCCCCTGTTACCCTTGAGCCATGCGTCCCTTTCGCATCCTTGCACTCTTCGCTTGTTTACTCACCGTCGCTGGATGCCATTCCACTCACGTTCAAACCACTGTCAGCAATCGCACTGGCCAATCCATCCTTCTGCTTGAAGTCGATTATCCGAGCGCCAGCTTCGGCACCCAGCATCTGGCTCCGGGAGCCGATTTCCGCTATCGATTCAAGGTTCTGGGTTCTGGCAAGGTGAGCCTCACCTATACCGACCAGTCGCATCACGATCACAAATCCGAAGGTCCTTATCTCGACGAAAGCGCCGACGGCCCTCTCCAGGTCACGATCGACAACGCCGGCGTGCACTGGAAGACTGGCCCAAAAACCACCATCAAGGCACCTCCCGAATCATAATCAACTTACCTTGGAGGAATGCAGCAACCCTTCCGAGCCGATTAGTCCTCTCCTGGTGCCCTGCCCTGCTCTGGTCGAGTGGTGGCTTGCGTAGGCGGGAATTCCTTCTGATTTTTCCGCCGCCGGTTCCTTCCCCCCAGAATCATGAAGATGATAATGGCCAGCCCCAGCACAACTAAGTAGAGAATTATCATGTAAGTCCCCCGATCATCTCTACCCGGTTGGATGCCATTCGCGCATCTTGCGATAACCTGTCTCAATGGTTCGTGGTCATTTCATTACATTTGAGGGTCCCGACGGCTCCGGCAAAACCACCCAGCTCCGTCTACTCGCTGCATCGCTCATCGCTGCGGGATATGACGTGGTCTCTCTCCGCCAGCCCGGCGGAACCTCGCTCGGTGACCGCATCCGGTCCATCCTGCTCGACTCCCGCTCCGAAGCAGCTCTTGGCCCCATCGCTCCAGCCACGGAAATGGCGCTGATGTTCGCCGACCGCGCCCAGGCCATCGCCGAGGTGATCCAGCCCGCCCTCGACAGTGGCAAAATTGTGCTCTGCGACCGCTATACCGACTCGTCCGAGGCCTATCAGGGCGGAGGCCGTCAGCTTGGCAGCGAATGCATTCTGGCCATGCATGCCGCAGCATGTGGCAATCTTCAGCCCGACCTTACGCTTCTCCTCCTGCCCTCGCTTGACGCCTCTCTACGCCGCGCCCGCCGCCGCAACCGGCGGAACACCCGCCGGAAAGGCGCTGATGAAGGCCGGTTTGAAAACGAGTCCGACGACTTCTATCGCCGCATTCACGAAAAATATGAGGAGATTGCCGCTCGCGAGCCCCACCGGGTCATTCCCATCCGCGACGATGCGTCCATCTCCCAGATCCATGCCCGCATTCTCGAGATCATGGCCACGCACCTGCCCTTCACCGCCGAGAATCTGAAACCAGCGGAGACGCCTCGCGATTTAGTTTAGTGATAAATAGTTTAGGACTAAATAGTTTAGGACTAAACCATCGGTTGCGTCATTCACAGTTGATCATCCACGGAATTCCAAACCGGTCGGTCAACATGCCGAAGCGGGTAGCCCAGAAGGTCTGCTGATACGGCATCTGCACCGTTCCGTTCTCGGACAAGGCGTTGAAGATGCGTTCTCCCTCGGCCGTGTCCTTCAGGTTCAGCGAAAGAGAATAGCCGCCGGTCTTTTGAGCGTGGGCCGGTGGCGGGTCTGACGCCATCAGAACCGAATCGCCCAGAACCATGCGGGCATGGATGATCTTCTTGCGCCACTCCGGCGGCGTCTGTTGCTCTGCCGGACTTCCCTCGTAGGGCATCATCGCTTCGATCTTGCCGCCCAGCAACTGTTCATAAAACTTGAATGCCTCTTCACAGTTTCCACTGAAAAAAAGATATGGATTCAATTGCATTGTTCGACTCCCTTCCGGTGACATCGTGGAGCAAGGATTATAAAGCCGCTAAATCGTAAAATAAAACTGCCCATGAAGCCCCAACCCAACCGTGTTCTTGTTCCCGCCCTGCTGTTCCTTGCGGTTATTGTCGTCGCCACGAACGCGTGGCTGGCCTATGGATCAGTCACCTCCCTGATCCGCAGTAAATTTCAGTGATTTTGCAGAGGCTACCCGGCAGCTGGGAATGTACTGGCTGGTATTGAACGAATGTCCTCCACTGAACTAGAGCCATATCGCCTGAGGATTCTCCTCGTCCTGCAGAACATGCAGATTGAGGTCGTTCGCGAGTTCCGGGCACGAGCTACGATCCGCGTTCAGGACGGCGAGATTCGCCAGGTCCTAGCCAACCTGATTGGAAACGCAATCGACGCGCTTCCCTCAGGCGGACGCATCGTGCTACGCACGGCAATGGCCCGCAATTGGAGAACCGGACAGAGAGGCATTGCCATTACCGTTGCGGATAACGGCTCTGGAATGGATGAGGACACCCTCAGCCGCATCTTCGAACCATTCTTCTCGACAAAAGGAATCACCGGGACCGGTCTCGGCTTGTGGATATCGCACGAGATTATTACCAAACATCATGGGACCATGCGGGTCCGAAGCCGGCGCGCTCTTGCCGGCAACGCAGGACACACCGTCTTCCGGATCTTTATACCAGCCCCGATTGAGGCCATTTCACAGTCCGATCCAGAGAGATCTCTGCAATCGCTCACCCGCAGACGATAGCGCGTCCATCTTCCTTCTTCTGAACCGACGTCTCTCACAGGTCTGTGATCGTTCCGCTTTCACCCAAACATATCTCCTCCCTGAGCGGGCAATGTCCTAAACTAGAGTTCAATGTCCAATCAAATTGTTCGCCCCGCCCGCAACCTGCAAGGCTCTGTTACGCTGCCTGGAGACAAATCCATCTCCCATCGCTATGCCATGCTCGCCGGACTCGCCGAAGGCACGACACGGCTCTCCAACTTTTCGACCGGCGCCGATCCACATTCTTCGCTGGCCTGTATGGAAGCGCTCGGCGCAACCGTTCGCAAAGATGGCAAAACTATCGAAATTACAGGCGTAGCGGGCGCATTTCGTAAACCGGAACACCCGCTTGACTGCGGCAACTCCGGATCGACCATGCGCATGCTGGCGGGCCTCATCGCTCCGCACCCGCATACCTTTACGCTGATCGGCGATGAGTCGCTGACGCAGCGGCCAATGGAACGTATTCGCAAACCGCTCTCGAAGATGGGAGCCGAGATCCACCTCACCGGCGGCGACGGAGCCGTAGGCGGCCACGCCCCGATGACGATTGTCGGCGGCCCGCTCCAAGCCATTGATTTTGATACTCCTATCCCCAGCGCGCAGGTCAAGACTGCCGTCCTCTTCGCCGGACTTCAGGCCCAGGGGACAACCAGCCTGAGCGAGTCCGTCCGCACTCGCGACCACTCCGAACACGCGCTCAAGGCATTTGGCGCAACGCTGGAACGTCAAGGCGACAAGCTCAGCATTCCCGGCGGACAAAAGCTTAGCGCCATCGAGGCCACCGTTCCCGGCGACCTCTCCTCGGCCGCGTTCTTCCTTTGCGCTGCCCTGCTCTTTCCCGAATCGAACCTTATCCTCGACTCAATTGGCATGAATCCCACTCGCGCGGCGTTGCTCGACGTCATCACGGCGCTTGGCGGCAAGATCAAGGTGCTCAACGTAGAAGAGCATCACGGCGAATTGATTGGCACCATCCAGGTGAACACTGTTCCGGGAGGACTCAAAGGTATCGCTATCTCCGGCGCGCTGTCGGCCCAGATCATCGACGAACTGCCTGTCATCGCGGCTATTGCGCCCTATACGCGCGAGGGCATCACCATTCGCGACGCCAAGGAGCTTCGCGTCAAGGAATCCGATCGTATCGCTCTGGTGGCAAAGAACCTCAAGGCTATGGGAGCCGAGTTTACCGAGCATGAAGACGGCCTCAGCATCCCAGGCAATCAGCAGTTGCACGGAGCACAGATCGACTCCGGCAGCGATCACCGCATCGCCATGGCGTTTTCCATTGCAGCTCTCCGGGCCACGGGTGATACTGAGATTCAGGGCGCCGAAGCCGCAGCGATCTCGTTCCCTGAGTTCTTCCCCTACCTCGATTCCCTTGCCCAGCGATAAGCAAACCGCTGCCGCAAATCGATTCAGCAGGGCGCGCTTCGTTGGCTTTCGCTGTGTAAAATGGCTGACGTACAAATAAACCCGCAAAACACGCACAGGAGAATCACAGTAATGTCGAAGTTGACCCCAGGTAAGCTTGCCGGACTCAAAGCCGTCTCCGATTCACGCGGCGTCATCGCTGCTGCGGCGATGGACCAGCGCGGCTCCCTCCAAAAATCTCTCGCCAAAGAGCGCGGCGCGGCAGCCGACGCTCACGATCTCGAAGTCTTCAAGACGCTGGTCACCGAGGTGCTGACCAAGCATGCCTCCGCCATTCTGCTCGACCCCGAGTTTGGTCTGCCTGCCTCCAAGCACCGCAACGGCAAGGGCCTGCTGCTGGCCTATGAAAAAACCGGTTACGATTCCACCACACCGGGCCGTCTTCCCGATCTGCTTGATCTCTGGAGCGTCCGCCGCCTCAAAGAGGCCGGGGCCGACTGCATCAAGATCCTGCTCTACTACACTCCATTCGAGAAGTCGCAAATCAACGACCATAAGCAGGCGTGGATTGAACGCATCGGCGACGAGTGCCTCGCCCACGACATTCCTTTCTTTCTCGAATTTGTCGGTTACGACGCCGAGGGCGGAGACGAAAAGTCCCTCGCCTATGCCAAGAAGAAGCCCGAGATCGTCTCCGGAGCGATGGCTGAGTTCGGCAAGGCGCGCTACAACGTCGACGTGCTGAAGGTAGAAGTCCCCATCGTGATGGAGTTCGTCGAAGGCACCAAGGCATTCAAGGGCGAAAAGGCCTACACTCGCGCCGAAGCTCTCCAGCACTTCCGCGATGCCGAAGGCATGACCCACAAGCCCTTTATTTATCTCTCGGCAGGCGTCTCCAACCCGGTCTTCATCGAGACGCTTGAGTTGGCTGGGGAATCCGGGACCAAGTTCAACGGAGTCCTCTGCGGCCGCGCCACCTGGAAAGACGGAATCGCCATCTACGCCAAGCAGGGCGAAGATGCCTTCCGGCACTGGCTCGAAACCACAGGCGTAGAGAACATTAACAACGTCAACAACGCCCTCAAAGCAGCCAGCCCGTGGAACCTGAAGTTCGGCGCCAACAGCATGGACGAACTTGGCTAAATCCAACCATCTACCAAAAAAGAGCCGTGGCCATTCGCCACGGCTCTTTTTGCCTTCATGGTTTCTTAATAAGTGCTGCACTAGGATGGCTGAAGATGCCCCTGAGTCCAATTTCCCGGCTGTTGCTCCTGTTTACTGCAATTGTGCCTCCCGCAGCCCGCTGCCAGACTCAGACCATCTCGCTTCCGGCCGGAACTCCGCTTGCAGTTCAGATCGACCAGCACCTTCCCATGCGCGTCGGCCAACCAATCCGCGCCGAACTTATCTATCCCGTCTACGCTGACAACAAGCTCGTTCTACCCGAAAAGACAGTTCTCAAAGGAACAGTCACAAACCTTCACTCGAATCACTCCCGCCGCGTTAGCTCCCGGCTTCGTGGAGATTTCACGCCCTTCTATATTCCGGTCGTCCGCTTCGATGGAATTCTGCTCAGCAATGGAACCACCGTCCCCATTACGACGAATGCAGCCACTGACGGCGCTCCTATCTATCGACTCGTCGCGCCGCCTCCTCGCAAGGGCGGCTTGATTCACCGACAGTTCGATAGCGGAATTCAGGTCCTCCGCGACCAACTGGCGTACTTCACCGCTCCCGGCAAGCGCGACCGCTTCACCCAACTCCTCTATACCCAACTGCCTTACCATCCTCAACGGATCGAAAAAGGCACTGCATGGATAGTCGAAACCGCCGAGCCGCTCTCCATCTCTCCCCAGGTAGCCTCAGCATCGGTCCCGGCCTCAAAATCCGACGATCCCTCAACCTGGATCATCAATGCCTACCTGACCGATAAGCTAAGCTCCGCTACCTCTCAATCCGGCCAGATCATCCATGCCACCGTAGCCGAGCCCATCTATAACCCCGACCACACAATCGCGGTGCCTGAAGGAGCAACTCTTATAGGGGCCGTAACCCAGGCCAAACCCGCGCGTCGTTTCGGACGCGCCGGAGCCCTGCACTTTGATTTCCGCCAACTCGTTCTGCCCAACGGGAAGACGCAAAATGTTCAAGCAGCCGTCACCGGCGCTGACTCTGCCGTAGGCCAAAACCTCGCCATGAACTCGGAGGGCCAGGTAAAGCCAAAGCCACAGGACAAAATCATCGTTCCCATGCTGCTCATCGCCCTTGCAGTCAGCCCATTGCATGAGGACCACGATGACGGAGACCTTGAACTCTTTCGCAAAAACGCCGGGGCTTCCAACAGTATCGGCGTCGTCGGCTTCATCATCGGCACGGCCAGCGGCTCGGCCAATATTTCCGCCGGATTCGGCGCTTATGGCGCCGCCCTTTCTCTCTATAACCGCTGGATCAAACGAGGCAGCGAAGTCAGCTTCGCCAGAGACACTCGCATCATCGTACAGACCACCCCACGGCGCGCGGCGGTGCTTAAGCCCACTAGCCGATAATTACTCCCACTCAATTGTTCCCGGCGGCTTCGAAGTGATGTCATAGACCACGCGGTTGATGCCGCGAATTTCGCTGACAATCCGGCTGGAGATCGTCCGCAGCACGTCGTAGGGTAGCGGAGCCCAGTCCGCCGTCATGCCGTCTTCCGACTCCACCGCGCGAATTGCGCAGGTGTACGCATACGTCCGCTGGTCGCCCATGACGCCGACGCTCTTGACCGGAAGCAGCACGGCAAAGGATTGCCACACCTTGCGGTAGAGCCCTGCGGCCTTAATCTCAGAGACAACAATCTCATCGGCCTCCTGCAACAGCGCGACGCGATCGGCAGTGACTTCGCCGAGGATTCTGACGGCAAGTCCGGGTCCCGGGAACGGCTGGCGCTCCAGAATCTCGTCAGGCATTCCGAGATCGCGTCCGATCCGCCGCACCTCGTCCTTGAACAGATCGCGCAACGGTTCGATCAATTTGAGCTTCATGTCTTCGGGCAGGCCGCCGACGTTGTGATGGCTCTTGATCGTGTGCGATGGTCCATGCACGCTTGAGGACTCGATTACGTCGGGGTAGAGAGTGCCCTGGACCAGCCAGGCGATCTCTTCGCCAGCACTCTTCTCGGCTTCAAATATCTTCTTCGCCTCATCGTCGAAGACGGCGATGAACTCGTTGCCGATCACCTTCCGCTTCTTCTCGGGATCGGTCACTCCGGCCAGCTTGGTCAAAAAGCGCTCGCCGGCATCGACAGCGACAACATTCAGCCCCAGCTGCTCGCGCATGGTCTTCTGCACCTTGGCAAACTCGTCCTTGCGCAGCACGCCGTTGTTTACGAAGATGCAGGTCAGGCGATTGCCAATCGCTTTGGCAACCAGCACGGCGGCAACTGACGAATCGACGCCTCCGCTGAGACCGCAGATCGCATGGCCGTCGCCGACCTGCGCTCTCACGCGCTCAATGGTCGATTGAATGAAGTGCTCCGGCGTCCAGTCCTGCTTTGCGCCGCAGATGTCGAGGCAGAAGTTTTTCAGAAGCTCCATTCCCTGCCGCGTGTGCGCCACCTCAGGGTGGAACTGCACTGCCCAGATTCGCCGCGCCTCATCGGCGATTCCGGCCACCGCGTTTGAGGTCTTTGCTGTGAGGGAGAAGCCCTGAGGCAAATGCTCTGCATGGTCGCCATGCGACATCCAGACATCGAGCGTCTGCGGCAGTCCGTGGAACAATGGGGTCTCCGCGACAACCGTCACCTCGGCGTGGCCGTATTCGCGCGCCGCTGCCGCCTGCACCTTGCCACCAAGATGATGCACGATAAACTGCAGCCCATAGCAGATTCCCAGCACCGGCACGCCCAGGCTCAGCACTGCCGGGTCCGCCGCTGGAGCTTCTGCATCGTAAACCGAGCAGGGGCCGCCGGAGAGAATGACGCCCTTCGGCTTTAACTCCTGTACCTTGTCGAGCGAGGCCGTACAAGGCAGCACGACGGAAAAAACGTTGAATTCGCGAATACGTCGCGCGATGAGTTGCGTGTATTGCGACCCAAAATCCAGAATGACTATCGTTGAAGTGTCCACGTATTCAGTGTAAATGCGATTACGCGGCCTATCGCAGCGACGTGTTTCCAGCCTCTTTATAGGCGCGCCAAAGCTCCAGATAAGCCACCAGCCGGGCCACGTGGAAGAAATCAGAACCGATAAAATAGAGCACCGTAACCCCTGCCCACCATCGCGCCATGAACTGCGGAGTTGCCACGGCTTCAAACGGCAATGGAGTCGCCGAAAGCACCATCGCCAGAACGATCAGCGCAATCTTCACGATCCCCATCACCAGATTGATCTCCATCAGCTTCGATTTCAGCGGTCCCAGGTGGAATGCGGCAGCGAAACTCCTGCTCACCCCTGTGTTCTGCAGCATCGCTAATAGCGGGGCTACGCTCAATCCCCAACTCGCTATAGCCCAAAGGGAAAACAACCCCAGCGTCCCTACAATTGCCATGGCGAAGTAGCCCACCAGATTAGGCTCATTGCCTACAGCAATGGGTCCGGCGACATTAATGCGGGCCGCCCACTGCATACCGGCGAACCACAGGGCGAAGCTCCCCAGGAGCGCGATTACACGCACCGCTTGTAACACGATCAGCGTGCCTACCCGGGCATGCAGCCTGCTGTCGACCCGCCGCAGCACGATCGTTCGGCCCACCGACGATACAAGCACCCAGACCAGCACCAGTAGCGGCGCGAGCCACACCATCAGATGCTCTATGGGTGGCAGCAGCACGACCATTGCCTCAGCGAGCGTCTTCGCTGAACCCATCGCATCCAGTATCGACATTTCCTTCAGCGCCGTCGTGTTCAGGGACACTGTGTTCAGAATCCGCGTGCCCTGATACCCCAGAATGAGCAGCACCGGAATTCCATACACCCATCGCCAGAGCACCTCCAAGGTTGTCCACGAAGGATGCTTCCACGTCTGCGACATGACATGGACGAACGATTGCGTTCCGCGCACCGTTCCGGCAGCAATCACGACGCCGTCCTGCGGCGAGGTGTCCACTACTTCACCACCAGATTCACCAGCTTGCCGGGTACTACAATCACCTTGGCCACGTTCTTTCCCGCAAGCCTGGCGACCACTTTTTCATCTGCTAATGCGGCAGCTTTTACGACATCTTCCGCACTGCCCACCGGGACCTTCACCACGTTGACCAGCTTGCCATTCATCTGCACGGGAATCTCTATCTCGTCTTCCTGCAAAAGCTCAGGATTCGCGGACGGCCATGCGGCGCGGAAAACTACGCCCTCTCCGCCAATCTGCTCCCACAGCTCCGCCGCAACGAATGGAGCAAACGGAGCGAGCAGGAGCACCAGATTACGGAATATTTCTGCCACCGCCGCATCTGAAACTTCTCCAGCATCGATGGCCGATTCCGATGCCACAATCTCGTTCACTAACTCCATCGTTGCAGCTATTGAAGTATTGAAGTGCCAGCGTCCGCTGAAGTCCTGCGTGATCTTCGCAATGGTCCGGTGCAGCTTCCGCAGCAGCTTCTGCTCTGTCGCAGAACCTTTCTCCGAGGCTGGAGCACTTCCGGCCGATGCCGCTGTGCCATACTTTGTCGTCAGCCGGTACACCCTGCTCAAAAAGCGGCTGATGCCCGCGACTCCCTCTTCCTGCCACTCCAGGTCTTTATCCGGTGGGACTGCAAACAGGGCGTACATGCGGGTCGCGTCCGCACCATAGCGCGCGATCATGTCGTCGGGCGAGACTACGTTGCCCTTCGACTTCGACATCTTCGCTCCATCCTTGATCACCATGCCCTGCGTAAACAGCCGGGCCGCAGGTTCATCGTTCTCGATCAGGCCAAGATCGCGCATCACCTTGGTCCAGAACCGGGAGTAGATAAGGTGCAGAATTGCATGCTCGACGCCGCCGATGTACTGGTCGATCGGAAACCAGTAATTTGCCTTCTCGCTTGCAAACGGAGCATGGGAATTTTGCGAATCGGTATAGCGATAGAAGTACCAGCTTGAATCGACGAAGGTGTCCATGGTGTCGGTCTCGCGCCGCGCGGGTCCGCCGCATTGTGGGCAGGTCGTATTCACAAACTCCGGCACCCGGCCCAATGGAGAGCCGCCCTGCTGCGTGATATCCACCTGCGCCGGAAGCACTACGGGAAGCGCGATCTCCGGCAGCGGAACCACTCCACCCGGCTCAAGGCCGTCGTGTCCGTTTTCGCAATAGACCATCGGGATCGGCGTTCCCCAATACCGCTGCCGGCTCACGCCCCAGTCCTTCAGCCGGTAGGTGACTGTTGCTTTGCCAAAGCCATTTGCCTGTGCGAACGCAGCCATCTCTGTCTGCGCTTCCACGCAATCCTTGCCTGTCCACTCACCCGAGTCGATCAGTACAGCATCCTCATCGGCTGTATACGGAAGCTCCAGGTTGTTTTCACCAGCCTTGGGAGCAACGACCTGCTTAATGGGCAGACCGTACTTGTGAGCAAACTCAAAGTCGCGTTCATCATGTGCCGGGACGCTCATAATCGCTCCCGTCCCATAGTCTGCCAGAATATAATTCGCCACCCAGATGGGCACGCGTTCGCCGTTGAATGGATTGATCGCGAACCGCCCGGTGTCGATTCCATGCTTCTCAATCGCTCCAACGTCGCCAGCCTCACGGGCCCGCGTCTGCTGCGCCAGCAACTCCTCAATTTTCCCGGCAAGCGATGCGTCCTCAGCAGCAAAGGCCTTCGCTACCGCATGTTCCGGAGCAAGCTGCACCGAAGTCGCCCCGAAGATCGTATCCACTCGCGTCGTAAACACCGTTATCGCGCTACCTGGTCCCTGATCCCTGATCCCTGATCCCTGGTCGACTGCAAAGTCGATCAAAGCGCCTTCGCTCCGGCCAATCCAGTTCCGCTGCATGGTGCGGACCTTCTCCGGCCAGCCATCCAGCTTGTCCAACCCGTTCAGCAGCTCGTCCGAATACTTCGTAATCCGGAGGAACCACTGGGTCAGGTCGCGCTGTTCGACGATCGTGTCCTCGTGCCGCCAGCAGCACCCATCGACCACCTGCTCATTGGCCAGCACCGTCTGACACTCCGGGCACCAGTTCACCTTGCTTTTTTTGCGGTAGGCCAGCCCGGCCTCGTACATCTTCAGAAAAAACCACTGGTTCCAGCGGTAGTATTCAGGCAGGCAGGTCGTGACCTCGGTGGACCAGTCGTAGCTCAGCCCCATGCGCCGCATCTGCTTGCGCATGGCAGCGATATTCGCCAGTGTCCAATCGCGCGGCGGCGTGTTGTTCTTCAGTGCGGCATTCTCAGCCGGCAGGCCAAAGGCGTCCCAGCCCATCGGATGCAGCACGTTATACCCACGCATCCACATGTGCCGCGCCAGCGCATCGCCGATGGCATAGTTGCGCACATGGCCCATGTGCAACTGCCCGCTGGGATAGGGCAGCATCTCAATGCAGTAAAACTTGGGCTTGCCGGAATCGTGAGGTTCCGCGGCATAGAGCGACGCATCTGCGTCCCACCGCTGCTGCCACTTCGGCTCAATCTCGGCCGGGCTATACCGCGCCTGCTTTTCAATCTCGTTCGTCTGCATCTCTGGCATAGAACTGATTGTAAAGAAAAGCAGGCCAACACTGCTCAACCTCGCTCTGTTCCTTGAGATTCCAGCCGATAATCAGGCCTCAGCTCCCTTCGCCCTCCACGGCGCGAACCCGTTCTTTACCCCATCGAGCGCCGGAGCCAGCGACGGATAGTGCCGCAGCAGCACCGTAGAAAGCGTGCTGTCCCTGATCCAGTCCATCCCTACCTTGCTGTAGACCTCTTCCGTAAAATCCGTCGTAAAGAAGCGGTCGCTGTTCAGGCGCCGCGACGCCATCAGGATGAAGATGCGGAAAGCCGTGTCGCTGAAGCCAAATCCCTCCGGCAGCTTCTCCGCAAACAGCCCCACGATCAGATCCACCTTATCGATGTCGCCGTCGTAAACCCGGCGAATCTGCTCCCGCCACTCCGGATTATCTGTAAGCTCCTCGAAGGTCCTTACCGGGCGAAGATGCAGCAACTCGCGGAATTTCGTATATCGCGGCACTCCCAGTTCGCGACAGCGCATAATATCGTGCGCGGCAATGTCCATCAGAATGCCATCCGGCCTGACAAAGTGCTGTAATGTCTTCGGGTAATTGTGCAGCACCACGGCCCCCGGGTTCATCAGCCCGAACGAATAGAAGATGTCTTCAATATGGATGCTGTCGCAGATATTCTGCGCATTGTTGCCCGCTATCTCCTGAAAATTGACTTTCTGCAGCACCTCTCCGGTCGCCCGCGACCAGAAGGTAATGTCATCGGGAACCAGCGGGTGCATCCGGTACACCGCCACAAACTCCTCTGTCAGTGAGTAAGGAACGCCGTAATGGTCGGTCTTCGAGCCGGGAATCCCGCTCACCAGTTCGCTTCCGCTTAACCGGCCAAACAGATTCTTGATGGTTTCCCCAGCCAGCCCCCACCAGTTCGCCCGCATGGCAATCTGCAGCACCGGATGGCCAAGGATCGCCGTCGTCCACTCCACAGTGTGGATCTTGGCAATAATTGCTGCATTTACCAGCCGCGCATGTTCGAACAGGTCGTCGTCGCCCCAATCCGGATACTCCTGCTTCAACCGGTCACAGATCGCATTGTGCTCCAGCGAAAACAGAGTGAAAAAGAGTTCTAGCCCGACCCACCAGCCGGCCAACGCGAACGACTTCATCTGCACCAGCGACTCGGGGTCGGGATGCACCAGATGATCTTTGCCGACGTAAATCTTGCCATCCACTCCCGTTCGCACCTGCTTCTGGTACTCCGGCGTACTGCCGTAAAGCTGCGAAGCATCCCACCAGTGCGTCTCCGTGTTGACGAAGGTAAGCGGTTTGCCATCGTCCGCGGGCACCCGTGTGGGATCGGGCATGGTCTTTAGAATCTGCATCGGATCTTCATGCCAGGTATCGTTCGGGGCCAATGGCACCTGCCAACGGTCGTCTTTCATGCTTTTGCCGTGGCTGAACCAGTCGCGAATCTGAAACTGCAGCCATGCGGCCGCCAGAAGGTTCAGCGTCTTCGCCGGGGTGAACTCATTTCGCGTCATCAGTTCGAGGCTGACCACGCGCGGGCTTGGCGTCATCAGGTCGGGTTCCTTCTCCCGCCACGTCTCTTCGAGCGGAACGTTTCGCCCAAAGCGTGAACCGGCGCTCCCCATGAAT
>Ga0207678_10002082_pt1 | contig 18143 bp, 13 predicted proteins | sample KBSC63metaG_FD_184319 | JGI IMG/M metagenome (GOLD analysis project Ga0207678, IMG submission 184319) | Corn rhizosphere microbial communities from Kellogg Biological Station, Michigan, USA - KBS C6-3 metaG (SPAdes) (version 2) | ecosystem: Host-associated > Plants > Roots > Rhizosphere > Soil ...
GGAATATCCGGGCGCAACCGCGTGACCAGATGCAGCGACACCGCCGCCTGCGCGCCGAAGCTCGAGGACAGCGCGTATTCGCCTGCCAGCGTGGCCAACGCCCACTCGATGCGTCGTTCGGCCGTCAAACTGCCGAGCCAGCGATTGAGTTCCGCCAGCGCTTCGGGCGACTGCGCGGCGCTGATGGGGTCGGGCGGCATCATGCCGCGGGCCCGCGCGGCGAAGGCGGCACCACTATCCCGGTGCGCACGGCGAAATCGCCGAAGTGTTCGCGCTGTTCGCGCTCGACTGCGAACCTCGCCAGCAAAACGTCGAGCGCCGCGAGGATATCCGCCTCGGTGATGTTCTCGCGATACAACGCGTTCATCCGCTGGCCGCGATGATCGCCGCCCAACATCAGGTTGTACCTGCCGGGCGCCTTGCCGATCAGCGCGATTTCGGCGAGGTACGGACGCGAGCAACCGTTGGGGCAGCCGCTGATGCGCAGGTCGATGGGTTCGTCGTGCAAGCCATGTTTGTCCAGCACGATCTGCAGCGCTGGCAGGAACGTCGGCATCCAGCGTTCGGATTCCGCCATGGCGAGACCGCAAGTCGGCAGCGCGACGCAAGCGACCGCATTGAGCGCCAGTTTCGAGCTTGCGACGTGCAAGCCGAGATCGTGCGCGGCCGTAATGGCATCAACGCGCGCGCGAAGCACCGCCGGCATCCCCGCGATGAATGCGTTCTGGTTGGGCGTCAGGCGAATCTGCGCATCGGGCGCCTGTTCGGCCAGCAGTGCCGTGAGCGCGCGCATGCCGGTCTGCCGGCTGACGCCATCGCGATCGTGCACGCGCCCGAACGGGATGCGAAGGCCGAGGTGCCAACGGCCATCGTCACCTTCGCGCCAACCGAAGCGATCGCCCCGTCGCGTGAATTCGAATCCGCGCGGGGGCTGCAGCGCGAAGCCGGCGCGTCGTTCGATCTCGGACATGATCCAGTCCAGCCCGCGGTCATCGACGGTGTACTTGAACCGCGCGTGCAGACGGTCCGAGCGGTCGCCATGGTCGCGCTGAGTCGTCAATGCGGCCTCGGCCAGCGCCGTCACCTGCTCCGGCACGATGAAGCCAATCGGGCTGGCCATGCGTGGATACGTCCGGGCGTTGCCGTGCGTCGCGCCCATCCCGCCACCCACCAGCACGTCATAACCTGCCAGTTCGCCAGCCTCGACGATGGCCACCAGCCCCACATCCTGCGAATACACGTCGATGTCGTTGTCAGGCGGCACGGCGAAACCGATCTTGAACTTGCGCGGCAGGTACGCATCGCCGAGCAACGGCTCGGGTTCGTTACCGCCGGTCGCCGGTTCGTCCAGCCAGGTTTCGAACCACGCGCGCGAGTTCGGCCGCAGGTGCAGCGACAATGCTTGCGCCTGCTCGAAGATCCGCGCGTGCACATGCGACAACAGCGGATTCACCGCCGCGGCCACATTGCGATTGTCGTCGCCGCAGGCCGCGATCGTGTCAAGCCCGCAGGCGTGGATCGCTTGCGCCGCCGCACGCAAATCGACTTTGCGGATGCCATGCGTCTGGATCGTCTGGCGCGTGGTGAGGCGCAGGCCACGCGTGCCGTAACGCGTCGCCATTGCATCCATCGCCAGCCATTGCGCGGGCGACATCACGCCGCCCGGCAGGCGCAGGCGCAGGAAGAACGAGTACTCGGGCTCCAGCTTGGCGAGACGGCGCGCCTCGCGCACGTCGCGGTCGTCCTGCTGGTAGCCGCCGTGGAACTTCAGCAGTTGCACGTCGTCCGCGCGCAACGCGCCGGTGACGGGGTCGGCGAGACTTTCGCGCAAGGTGCCGCGCAGATGACGGCTCGCGCGCTTGATGCGTTCGAGGTCGGAAGGTTCGGACATCAGTAGATGTCTCTTGCATAGCGATGCGCGTCGCGCAACGTTGCGATGTATTCGTCGGCGGCATCGGCATCGCGCGCACCCTGCTGCACGACGACGTGGCGAAGGGCTTCCTCGACGTCCCGCGCCATCGATGTTGCGCCGCACACGTACAGGTACGCGCCGCGCTCCAGCCAATCGAACACGTCGCGGCCGCATTCGCGCAGGCGATGCTGGACGTAGATTTTTTCGGGTTGATCGCGCGAGAACGCGAGGTCCATCCGGTGCAACGTTCCCTGCTTCAGCGCCGCCTGCCATTCGGTCTGGTACAGGAAATCGCTTCGGAAATGCGGATTGCCGAACAGCAGCCAGTTGCGGCCGCGTGCCCCGGCCGCGGCGCGTTGCTGCACGAACGCACGGAACGGCGCCACGCCGGTACCGGGGCCGATCATGATGATGTCGCGATCGGGGTCGGCGGGCAGGCGGAAGCGCGCGTTGCGCTCCAGGTACACCTCGACGGTTGCGCCGCCCGAACGCGTCGCCAGCCAGTGCGACGCCGCGCCCCAGCGGTTGCCGGCATCCGTTTCGTACGCGACGTGCGCAACGGTGAGATGCGCCTCGTCATCGACCACCGCGCGACTGGAAGCGATCGAGTACAAACGCGGTGCCAGTGGGCGCAACGCCGCGACCAGCGCATCGCCGCTCCATTTCGCAGGATGGTTCTGCAGCAAATCGATCGGCTGGCGATCGGCCAGCACGGCGCGCAACGCTTCCACCCTGCCCGGTTGCAGCATCAATTGCAGTTCGGCATCGCCGCTGCGCTCGGCCAGCGCCGCAACGAACGGACGACTTATGCGCGTCAGTTCGCGTTTCGACGCCAGCCATGCGCGCAAGGCGTGCGTGGCGCCCGCGTGCGTGATGGCGGCATCGCCGTCCAGTTGCAGCGCTTCCAGCACCATTTCGACCAGTGACTCGGGATTGCGCGGCACCACGGCCAGCGCATCGCCGGGTTCGTAATCGAAGCCCGAACCCGCCAGGTCGATCTCGATGTGGCGCACGTCCTTGTGGCTGTCGCCGGCGGTGATGCGCTGGTTGGCCAGCACCTCGGCCTTGAAGGGTTTCGATGCCGACCATGTCGTCGCTTCGATGTGCGGTCGCAGCGGCGTGACATTGGTCGCGGGGGCCGCGGTTTTCAGCGCGTCGCGCGCATGGGTCAATGCGTTTTGCGTCCAAGGTTCCGCGACCGTATCGATGTCGAGATCGGCCTCGCCGAAATCGAACAATCGCGTCGCGCCGAGCTCGGCAAGCCGGGCGTCCAGCTTGCGGCCGATGGCGCAGAATTGCGGATAGCCGGAATCGCCGAGCCCCAACACCGCGAACGACAGGGCTTCCAGCTTCGGCGCGCGACGGCTGGCAAGGAATTCGACGAAGCTCCGCGCGTCATCGGGCGGATCGCCGTCGCCCTGGGTGCTGATGACGACATACAGCAGGCGCTCCTGCGCCAGTTCGCGAATCGGATACGCATCGGCGCGAACGAGCCGGGCGGCCAACCCGGCACCCTCGGTCTGTCGCTGCAATTGCTCGGCGACCCGTTTCGAGTTGCCGGTCTGGCTGCCGTACACGATCGTGACGCGCGCGCCGATCGCGGATTCCGTCGCCGCGCGCGCATCCGGCGACGCATTCGATGCCGAATCCGCCCAGGCCGCAAGACCCGCCGTGTAACCCGACAGCCACCACAGGCTCGCGGTATCCAATCCCTGGATCAGCAGATCAAGGTGCTGAACGCGATCCCGCGGCAGGGGCGAACGTGGCAGGGCGGCGGCAAGCGGCATGACCGGAACAACGTGCGGCGACGGAACCGCCAAGGTACGCCGCCCGGGTCGCGCAACGGAAAGGAGCGCTCGCTATGCCGTTATGCCAGCCATTGCATAAGTTTGCGCCCGACCCGCTTACTGCAATCGACAAAAACAATACGCGTATGACGTCGGCTTGCCGGGCACGGCCTGCTGCAGCCATGACAATTCCGGCAACAGTTTTGGTGCCGCGATCAGCCAGGCCTTCGGAAGGCCCAAGCCGAGCGAGGTGAGCATGCGCGCCGAAGCGCTGGCGCCGGCGCCCATCAGGAATCGTTGCCACAGGCTGACCGGCGGCTGGAAATAACGCACCGCGAAATCGTCGCCGAGCTTGGCATCCTTCGCGGCGTAGGCGATCGCATCGTGCAAGCCGCCCAGCTCGTCCACCAATCCGCGTTGCAGTGCCTGGGCGCCGGACCACACCCGTCCTTGCGCAATCGCATCGATCTCGGCGTAGCTTTTGCCGCGCGCATCGGCGACGTTGCCGACGAATTGCCGGTAGCCGCGGTCGATGGTGCTCTGGATCATCGCGCCCAGCGCGGGATCGAGCGGACGGCGCGGATCCATCGCGCCCGCGAGCGGCGTGGTGCCCTGGCCCGCGGTGTTGATGCCGAGTTTCGCGAGTCCGTCGGACGCGGTGAAATACAACCCGAAGATGCCGATGGAACCGGTGATGGTGTCGGGCTCGGCGAAAATGCGATGGGCGTTCATCGAAATCCAGTAACCGCCGCTCGCGGCCAGGTCACCCATCGACACGATCACCGGCTTGCCGGCCTTTTGGGCCAGCACCACTTCGCGGCGAATCTGCTCGGCCGCGAACGCTTCGCCACCGGGCGAATCGACGCGCAACACGATCGCGCGCACGTTGCGTTCGGCGCGCGCTGCGCGGATCAGTGCCGCCGTGGATTCGCCGCCGATCTTGCCCGCCGGCTGCCGCCCGGACACGATGTCGCCCTCGGCCACGATCACCGCGACCTGCGGCTTGCCGACGCCGAGATCGACCGTTTGCGGCAGGTAGTGATCCAGATCGACCGCGCGGAACGCCGTGTCATTGGCGGTTGCAACGCCTTGCTTCTGCATCATCCGCACCACGTCTTCGCGGGTGGCGAGGCCATCCACCCAATGCAGCTTCAGCGCCAGTTGCGCAACATCGCCCTTGGCCGCGGGAATTTCGGCCGGCAGGTTGTCGATCTGCTGGCCCAGCGCGGTGGGATCGATGTGACGCAGCTTGCCGACTTCGTCAAGCCAGGTGTCCCACAACCCGCCCATCCAGTACTTGTCGGCTTCCAATGACGCGGGCGAGGGTCCGTCGAGAATGAACGGTTCCGCCGCCGATTTGAATTCACCGACCCGGAACAGGTGCGCGCTGATGCCGAGCTTGTCGAACAGGCCCTTGTAGTAACTGCGGTAATCGGAAAGACCGTTGACCGAAATGGAACCCGCGGGATCGAGCAGCACCTCGTTGGCGTGCGCCGCGAGCAGGTACTGCATCTGGTTGAATTGCGTGCCCCACGCGATCACCGGTTTGCCCGACGCGCGGAAACGATCCAGCGCCGCGCCGACTTCCTCCAGCGCGCCCATGCCGCCGAATTGCAGGTTCGACGGGTCGACCAGGATGCGGGTGATCCGCGCATCGTGCGCGGCGTGATCGATCGCCGCGACCAGATCGCGCACCTGCACTTGTCCGACCGGTTGCCCCGAGGCGCGCGCCGCCGCGCGGGCCAGTGCATCGACGCTGAACTGTTCGACCAGTTGCCCTTCAGGTTTCAGCAACAGCACCGTATCCGGCCCGACCTTGGGCGCGCCGCGGAGCATCAACCCGAGGACCAGGAACAGGATGCCGAAGAACACCACGTTGATGATCACCAGCCGCACCACGTTGATGCTGCGCCCAAGCGCACGCATGAAGCCCGCGAAGCCGCGGCGTGGTGGATTGTTCATGGCGACGGACCCCGAATGGATGAAGCGGTCGGCACAAGCGTAGCCGTGCGCATGGTTGGCGTGAAGTGAGGCAGGCGCCCGCCCGTCAGTCGGCCGACGAGGGCGCGACGGCGAACCTGCGCCAACGATCGTCGCGCGTCTGCACGGCCCAGCGCGCGGCCAGCAACACCGCCGCCGCGGTCAGGCCGGCGATCAGCCCCACCCACATGCCGCGCACGCCATAGCCGGCGCCGAACGCCAGCCACGCGCCGGTCGGCATGCCGACCACCCAGTACGCGACGGCGGTGATCAGCATCGGCATGCGGGTGTCCTTCAAGCCGCGCAGCGCACCGTTCGCCACTACCTGGATGCCGTCGGAAAACTGGAAGATGCCGGCCAGGATCAGAAGTTGCGCGGCCAGCGCGATCACCCGCGGATCACCCGAATAGATGTGGGCGATCGCATGCGGAATCGCCAGCATCAGCGTGGCCGAAAACGCCTGCGTCGCCAGCGTCAGCGCGAGGCCGGTGAATCCTGCATAGCGCACCGCGTGCGCATCGCCGCGACCGGCGGCGTTGCCAACCCGCACCGTCACTGCCAGCGCCAAACCGAGCGGCAACATGAAAGTGACCGACGCGACGTTGATCGCGATCTGGTGGCCGTCGATCGCGACCGTGCCGAGGCGGCTGATCAGCAGCGCCGAAATCACGAACAGGCCGGCTTCCATCAGCAACGTCACCGCCATCGGCACGCCGATCCACAGCAGGTGCCGGAGCGCATGCCAGTCGGGACGTTCCATGCGTGCGAACAGGTCGAGGCTGCGAAAGCGTTTGCCGAACTTCAGGTACGCGAGAAACGCCAGCAATTGCAGCCATAGCGCCAGCGCGTTGGCGATGCCCGCGCCTTCGGCGCCCATTGCCGGAAAGCCGAACTTGCCGTAGATCATGATCCAGTCCAGCGGCACCAGCACCGCGAGGCCGAAAATGCCGAACAGCATCGTCGGGCGCGTCCAACTCGAACCCTCGCACAAGCCCCGCAGTGCGAAATAGCCGCACAGGCCCGGCGCGCCCCAGCTGAGCGCGTGCAGGAACGCCTGCACGTCATCGGTGAGTGCCGCATCGACGCCGATCACGTCCAGCAACGGCCCCGAATGGCGCGCGCCGAACCACAACAGCACCGACAGCGCGGCCGCCAGCCACAACGCCTGCCGGAACAGCGGCCCGATTTCGCGCTGTCGGCCGGCGCCGTCCAGCTGCGCGACCGACGGCGACAGCGCCATCATCACCCCGACCGCACTCACCAGCCCCAGCACCCACACGTTGGCGCCCACTGCCACCGCGGCCAGCGTGTGCGCGTTGTAATGCCCGGCCAGCGCGACGTCGACGGCACTCATCCCGACCGCGGACAATTGCCCGGCGATCAGCGGCAGCGCCAGCTTCACCGTCGCGCGCAGCTCGCGCGCGAAACGTGCACGATCCAAGGCTAGAATCTGGGGCATTGCGGAAAGACACCCGATGTCACACGAAACGACGACGCCACCCGCCGAACCCGCAGCATCGCCGCCAGTACCCTCGACGGGCCAATGCGAGAACTGCGGTGCGCCGCTGTACGGCAAGTATTGCTATGCGTGCGGCCAGCCGATCCAGGGCATGGTGCGGCATTTCAGCAGCGTCATGTCCGATATCGCCGACAGCATATTGAACATCGATGAGCGGCTGTTCCGCACGATCGGGCCATTGTACCTGCGGCCGGGCAAGCTCACGCTGGACTATTTCGAGGGAAAGCGCGCGCGTTACGTGACGCCGTTCAGGCTCGTGTTCTTCCTCGCGATCGCGGCGTTCTTCGCGATCCAGTTGACCGTGCGCTCCGGCTTCACGAGCATGCCGAAGGAAGCCGTGCGCATTTCCACCGGATCGAGCGGCCCGAGCGCCTCGGTGACACGGACACCGAAAGTATCGGCGCCGGTGTCCTCGGACGACGGCGCCTTCTCCCAGGGCAACATCGTGATCAACGACAAGGTGCTCTGGAACCGCGACACCAAGCCGCTCAAGGTAGCCTGGTTGCCCGGCGTGGCGGTGGATTGGCTGAACGAGTCGATCGGCAATGCCCAGCAGCAATTGCATGCAATGAACGAGGGCAGCTTCGCCGAGCAGCAAGACGCCCGCCGCAAGTTCACGCTGGGCCTGTTTTCCGCCGCACCGACGGCGTTGTTCCTGCTGCTGCCGCTGTTCGCACTTCTGCTCAAAGTCTTCTACATCTTCAAGAAGCGGCTGTACATGGAGCACCTGATCGTGGCCATGCACAGCCACGCGTTCCTGATGCTGTCGATGTTGGTGCTGGTGGGGATCGCCGCGTTGCGCCACCTGCTGCTGCCGCATGCCGGCTGGCTAAAGGTTCCCTTGTATCTGGCCACCGCTGCCGCGTGGCTCTGGATGTTCATGTACCTGTGGCTGATGCAGAAGCGCGTGTACCGGCAAGGCTGGTTCATGACCAACCTGAAATATTGGTCGCTTGGCTTCTGCTACCTGATCATGATGGGGTTCGGCTGGGTATTCGCCGTGTTGCTCAGCCTGACGGGCGCGTGACGAGCCCTTGCCCTGGGAACGGTTCCGGCGGGGTTCCGGCGCTCGTTGTGCACAGCCGCAAAAGGGCGACCGTCATGCCTTCGCGGCTCCGACACTCACCCGAATTTCACTTGGATCGAGCGGCCATGTCATTGACAATAAAGATAAAAATCCAGTTGTCGAAAAAATCGCCAACCCGTGCGTCGGGCCGGTCCGGTGAGCCTTGGCGACGCTTGCTCGCCGGTCTTCCACAACCTTATCCACAGTGTTTGTGGATAAGAAAAAAAGTGCCAATGCGTCACCGGCTTACCGGCGATTCCTGCACGCGATGACAACAAGCGCCGGTAAGTCATGACTGAACCGTCGCGACCGGATTCTTCGGCCGGCGTCCTGCGCGTCGCGTTGCCCGTGCCGCTGCCGCAGACCTTCAGTTACCTGTCGCATGCGTCTGTCGCGCGCGCGGGATCTCGGGTGCGCGTACCGTTCGGGCGCACATACCGCACAGGCGTCGTTGTCGAAGTCGGGACGGAGGCCGATGCTGCCGGACAGCCACTCAAGGCCATCGATGCGGTGCTGGACGACGAGCCGTTGCTCGATCCGGAATTGCTTTCGAACCTGCGCCGCGCCGCGGAGTACTGGTGCGGCGCCATCGGGGAAGTCATCTTCGGTGCGCTGCCGCTGGGATTGCGCGAAGGCCGCACGCCTTCCGATTTCGCCGAGGAAGCCTGGCGACTGACCGCGGCGGGGACGGCGGCGCGCGATGCGCGCAGCCGGCGCGGCGGTTCGGCCGCATTGCTGGAAACGCTGAACGACGCGACGCTGTCCGCGAGCGAACTCGATACCTTGCTGCCGAACTGGCGCGCTGCGGCGCGACGTCTCGCCGCGGCGGAATTGATCGAGCGCATGCAGCTCCACGCCGGCTCGCCGCGGCCGCGCGACGGCGCCGCGCCGGTGCTGAACGACGAGCAGGCCGATGCACTGGCAACTGTTTTGTCCGCCGGTGACGGCTTCCATCCCTTTCTGTTGCAGGGCGTCACCGGCAGCGGCAAGACTGAAATCTATCTGCGGCTGACCGAGCGCGTGCTGCAGCAAGGCCGCCAGGCGCTGTGGCTGGTGCCGGAAATCGGGCTGGTGCCGCAGGCGCTGCGCCGGTTGCGCGCGCGCTTCGACGCGCGCATTGCGGTACTGCATTCCAATCTTGCCGAAGGCGAACGCGCGCGCGCATGGCTGGACGCGCGCTCGGGCGAAGCCGCCATCGTGCTGGGCACGCGCTCGGCCGCGTTCGCGCCATTGCCGAAGCCGGGCCTGATCGTGGTGGACGAGGAACACGACGCTTCGTACAAGCAGCAGGAGGGTTTTCGCTACCACGCGCGCGACTTCGCGCTGATGCGCGCGCAAACGCTCGGCGTGCCGATCGTGCTGGGCAGCGCCACGCCTTCACTGGAAACGCTGGCGAACGTCGAAGGTGGACGCTACATCCGTCTGCGCCTGCACCACCGTGCGCATGCGCGACCGCCCTCGCCGGTACACGTGCTGGACCTTCGCGGATTGAAACTCGCGCACGGCCTGTCGCCCGCATTACTGGATGCGCTGGACGCCACCGTCGCGCGCGGCGAACAGGCGCTGGTCTTCAAGAACCGCCGTGGTTACGCGCCGGTGCTGCTTTGCCATGCATGCGGCTGGCACGCGGCGTGTCCGCTTTGCGAAAAACCACTGACGCTGTATCGCGGACGGCGACAACTGCTTTGTCATCATTGCGGGCACAGCGAACGCGCCCCCGAAACGTGTCCGAATTGCCACACCGATGCACTGATCCCGCAAGGCCAGGGCACCGAGCGATTGGAGGAAACCCTCGCCGCGCGCTACCCGGAGATTCCCGTTTTGCGCATCGATCGCGAGAGCACCCGCCGGCGCGATGCGTTCGCGAAAATTTTCAACAAGCTGGCGGAAGGCAAGCCTGCAATCCTGGTCGGCACCCAGATTCTGGCGAAGGGCCACGACCTGCCGAACCTCACCACCGTCGCGATCGTGGGCGTGGATGAAGGCCTGCACAGTGTCGATTTCCACGCCGGGGAACGGCTTGCGCAATTGATCGTGCAAGTCGCGGGACGCGCGGGACGCGCCGACAAACCGGGCGCGGTATGGCTGCAAACCCATGAACCCGGACACCCATTGCTTGTAACCCTGCTGAAGGGCGGCTACGACGCCGCGGCCGCGCTGGAACTCGGCGACCGGCTTGCCTCCGGACTGCCGCCGTTCGCGCACATGGCGCTGCTGCGCGCCGAATGCGCGCGGCGCGATGTACTCGATGGATTCATGATCGCCGCGCGCGATGCAATGGCGCACATTACAGCCTCGAATCAATCCGACCCGAAGCGTCGCGAACACGCTGTGCGCGTCAATGGCCCGCTGGCCGCGCCCATGCCGCTGCGCGCCGGCCGGCATCGCGCGCAACTGCTGCTGGAGTCGTCGCAACGTTCGTCACTGCGGCAGACGCTCGCGGCATGGCTGCCGCAGTTGCAAGCCTTGCCGCAACCGCGCGGCCTGCGCTGGTCGATCGATGTCGATCCGGTGGATTTGTATTGAAGCAGGAGAGCAAGGCGAAGGGAGTAGCACGTAGGTTGGGCTGAACGCAGTGAAGCCCAACGTTGACGCACAATTATGTTGGGCTTCGCGTTGCTCAGCCCAACCTACAAAGCGGAACGGCCGCACGAGGCGGCCGTTTTGCTTGGCTCTTTTGAGAGCCTGGCTACGCCGCGAAGGCGCCGCGCATCTTCTTCATCGCATTGGCTTCGAGCTGACGGATGCGCTCGGCCGACACGCCGTAATCGTCGGCGAGGTCCTGCAGCGTCGCCTTGTCTTCGGCCAGCCAGCGACGGCGGATGATGTCGCGGGTACGGTCGTCCAGTTTGGCCATGGCGTGGTGCAAGGTGCCGAGCTGATGTTCTTCCTGATCGGCATCGGCAAGTTGCAAGTACGGATCGGCGCCGTGATCTTCCAGGTACGCCACCGGTGCGGGCGGCGCATCGTCGTCGGATTCGGTGGGCGCATCGAAACCGATATCACGGCCCGACAGGCGCGATTCCATTTCCAGCACGGTGGCTTCGGGCACGCCCAGATCCTTGGCGATCCCGCGCACCTCTTCCATGTTCATCCAGCCGAGGCGCTTCTTGGATTTGCGCAGGTTGAAGAACAGCTTGCGCTGGGCCTTGGTGGTGGCGACTTTGACGATGCGCCAGTTGCGCAGGATGAATTCGTGCATTTCGGCGCGAATCCAGTGCACCGCGAAACTGACCAGCCGCACGCCATGGTCGGGATCGAAACGCTTCACCGCCTTCATCAGGCCGATATTGCCTTCCTGGATCAGGTCGGACATCTGCAGGCCATAACCCGAATAGCCGCGGGCGACGTGCACCACGAACCGCAAGTGCGACATCACCAGCTTGCGCGCGGCATCAAGGTCTTCGTCTTCACGATAACGCTGCGCGAGATCGTGTTCCTCGTCGGCGGCCAGCACCGGGATGCGATGGACCGCGCCGATGTAGGCATCGAGGCTGCCGACGACACTGGGAATCGGCAGGTTGTTGGCGACCAGAGCTTCGCTCATCCTTATGTACCCCACTCGTCTGTATTGGCACTCTAGCTTTTCGAGTGCCAAGCCCTCGTGAAGGTTCCCGCGCGGTTCCGGGGTCGGAACCGGCTTCGCCATGAGGGTTAATGGGGTAAATTATACTGACGAGTTCAGGAATTGCAAGAGGGTCGGAAGTCATGCTTCCGGCACGGCCGAAGGCCCACTCAATCCCCGTCGGCCAGACTCGCGCGAGGCGGCAGCGACCAGTCGATGGGCGCCTGTCCATGCGCTTCAAGATACTGATTTGCCTTTGAAAAGTGCCGGCAACCCAGGAAGCCGCGATGCGCCGACAGGGGAGATGGGTGCGGCGCCTTCAGAACACAATGGCGGCCCGTGTCGATCAGCCGGCCCTTGGCCTGCGCGTAGGAGCCCCACAGCAAAAATACCAGTCCTTCACGGTCGCGATTCAGCGCATCGACCACCCGATCCGTGAACCCTTCCCAACCCTTGCCCTGGTGTGCACCCGGACTGCCGGCCTGCACCGTCAGCACCGAGTTCAGCAGCAGCACGCCGCGCTCTGCCCAAGGCGTGAGGCAACCGTGGTCGGGCCGCGCGATGCCGAGATCGCTCTCGATTTCAGCAAAGATGTTCTGCAGCGACGGCGGCACCGGCACGCCCGGCTGGACCGAAAAACACAGGCCATGCGCCTGGCCCGGCCCGTGGTACGGGTCCTGCCCCAGGATCACGACCTTCACCGCACCGAAGGGCGTCGCATCCAGCGCGGCGAAGATGCGCGGCCCGGGGGGATAGATGCGCTTGCCCGCGTGTTTTTCGGCGCGCAGGAACTCGCTCAGTGCGTGCATCTCGGGTCGATCGAAGTGATCGCCCACCCGCGCCTTCCATGAAGGATCGAGTTTCAGGCGCGTGCTGGTTGCGATCTGGTTTTGCTCAAGCATGGAGGCGCCAGCCAGGTTTCAACCCGCCGGACATTGATGCCGGTCTGCCTGCGGGTCAAGACCCACTCTAGGCGCGCGACCGCTGCGCGACGCGCAACTGGAACAGGAGCTTCGTCATCAGCAAGCGTTCCTCGACGGGTTTTTCGACCAGGTCGTTGGCGCCGGCCTTCAAAAGCGCCGCCTGATTCATCGGGTTTTCGTCGCCGGTCATCACCAGCACGGGCAAGCGGCCTTTGCCGAGTTTCAGATCGATCCGGATCCACTCCAGCAAATCGCCGCCGGACATCTCGCCCTTCAGACTGACGTCGGTCAGCACCAGGTCCGGGCCGATTTCGCCCCGATCCTGCGCCGCAGCGAGGAATTCGACGGCCTCCTCGGCACTGCCCGACAGGTGCACCTCGAGCCCATAACGTTCCAGCATTCGCCGCGTCGCCAGTGCGACCACGCGGCTGTCCTCGACATACAGCACCTTGCCTTCGGCGCGTTCGACCGGCGCCACGTAACCACGGATGAAATCCGCGAGCGCCGCGTAACCCGCGGCCTTGTCGAAGTAATCGGTGATCGCGTCGTCGATCTCGCGCTTCTGCAGGCGTTCCTGCACGTCGCCCGAAACCGCGACGATCGGAATGTAGGCCTGTGGGGCGTTGTCGCGCACGTAATGGGCCAGCGTGGTGCCGTCCATGTCGGGCAGCCGCAACGCGGTCGTGACGAGGTCGACCACGCCTTCGTGCAGCGCCTGTTTGGCTTCGCGTCCACTGGCGCAGGCGATCACCGTCGCGCCCGGCAGATCCTTTTCCAACACCCGCGCAACCAGCGTGCGCGCCACCTTCGAGCCATCCACCACCATCACGCGCGGGTTGTCGCTGGCGATGTGGCGAAGAACGTCGTTCATGCGGGGTCAGATTTACGTTTCGTGTCAGGCGACGCGCAGGGCACAGGCCAAAAGCAAACCCGACCCTCTTCTTAGCTCTTGGTCCGCGCCAGATGCCGACTGCTGGCGATCCACGCCCCCAGCCAGCCGAGTGCAACTGCGATGGCCAGCGCCACCCCGAGCGTAACCCAGGACAATCCCCCGAAGTGCAGGCGGCCTGCGTAACTGGCGACCAGGTCACGCACCGGCGCCGCGAGCACGGCTTCCAGCACCAGCACCAGCAGGACGGCGACGATTCCCGCCGCAAGGCCGTACCACACGCCTTCATAAAGATAGGGTCGGCGCACGAACGCCGCGCTGGCGCCGATCAGTCGCTGCACCGCGATTTCGTCACCGCGGCTGCGCAAATCCAGTCGGACCGTGTTGCCGATCACCAGCACCGCCGCCGCCCCCAGCAGCGCGGCCAGCAGCAGCGTCACGCGCCGCCCCAGCGCGATCAGCGCGTCCAGGCGTGCGCGCCATTGGCCGTTGTCCTGGACCAGGTCGACGTCCGGCAATGCACGCACCGCCGCCACCATGGATTCCACCTGCACGCGATCCGCGCCCGCGCGCGGCTCGACCAGCAACACGAACGGCAGCGGATTGTCCGACAGCGCTTTGATCGCATCGCCGAAGCCCTGCATCGCGGCCAATTCCGCGAGACCCTGTTGCGGGGTGCGCACCGTCACGCCCGCGACGTCCGCCCGCACGCGCAGCGTCGCGGCCAATTTGTCCGCGCCATCCGCAGCCACGCTGGATTTCAGGAATACGCTGACGGATTGCGAATCACCCAACGCCGTCGCGAGATGCTGCAGATTGGTGAGCAACAGGTAGAACGCCAGCGGCAACGCGAGCGCGAGACCCATCACCGCCACCGTGAGCGCGCTGCCGAGCGGTCGCCGTGCCAGTTGGCGCAGGCTGTCGCGCACGCACCACGCGTGCTGGCGCCGCCACATCGCGACGCGCGAATGTCGCACCGGGGTGCCCATGGCGGCGCGCGCGTTCATGCCACTTGGCTCGCGGGAACGTCGTCGATCAAGTGCCCGTGATCGAGCACCACCACCCGCTGTTTCATCCGTTTCAGCAGCGCGAGGTCGTGACTGGCGATCAAGATGGTGATGCCGGTCTGCCGGAGACCCACGAACAATTGCATGATTTCTTCCGACAGTTGCGGATCGAGATTGCCGGTGGGTTCGTCGGCGATGATCAGCGCAGGTCTTCCCACGATCGCGCGCGCGATCCCGACACGTTGCTGCTCACCGGTGGAAAGCCCGGCTGGCGCATCCTTGCCGCGACCGGCCAATCCGACTTTCTCCAGCGCGCCGCGCACGCGCTTGCCGCGGTCCTCGCGGGGGATGCCGGCAATCACCAGCGGCAGCGCGACGTTGTCGGCCACGCTGCGATCCATCAGCAGGCGATGATCCTGGAACACCATGCCGATGTCGCGGCGCAAGCGTGGAATGTCGCGATGTTTCAAGCGCGCGAGATTGCGGCCGTGCACTTCGATCGCGCCGCGGCTGGCACGCTCGATCAGCGCGATCAGTTTCAACAAGGTGGTCTTGCCCGCGCCCGAGTGGCCGGTGACGAACAACATTTCGCCCGCTTCGACCGTGAACGTCAGGTCGATCAGCGCCTCGCGGCCCTCGGGGTAGCGTTTGCTGACGGATTCGAAGCGGATCACGCGGAGACGGCAACCGGTAATGGAAAATCGGGACTCGCCAATCGGCCAGAGCCTAACAATATTTCGTCATCCCGGGGGAGCCGAAGACGAACCCTGAATCCATGTTCCAGACGCGCCTGAAAGCAACAACAAAGGCAGCCGAACATACCGAATACGAACGGCGCGGTGCGTCAGGCGTTGGCTGCGGGCGACGCAGCGTGGTCTTTCGGCTTGTGGCGACGGCGGCGCTTGTTGGTGACGGGCTTGCCGGCGCTGGCCGTCGAATTGTCCGCGTCCATTTCCGGCTGATCTTGGTGCGTCGCCTGCGGCATCGCGCGCGGCGGCGGCGTCGCGAGCCAGGTCGGCTCGATCGCGCCGACCGGGATCTTCATTTCGATGTAGCGCTCGATGTCGGGCAGGTTCATCGCATACAGATCACACGCGAAGCTGATCGCGTCGCCCTCGGCGCCGAGCCGCGCGGTGCGGCCGATGCGGTGCACGTAATCCTCGCCGTCCTGCGGCAGATCGTAATTGAACACGTGGGTGACATCCGGAATATGCAGCCCGCGCGCGGCGACGTCGGTAGCCACCAGCACGTCGGCCTCGCCCTTCTTGAAGCGTTCCAGCAATTTCTGGCGCTTGGCCTGCGGCACATCGCCCGACAGCGCGCCCACCCTGAAGCCTTGGCGGCGCAAGCGCTCGGTGACGCGCTCGGCAGCCGCGCGGGTGTTGACGAACACGATGCTGCGCTGCGGATTGCAGTGTTCCAGCAGGTTCAGCAGCAACGGGATCTTTTCTTCCTTGGCCGGAAAATACACTTGCTGGCGCACCCGGTCGGCGGTGACGTGCTCGGTCTCGACGCTCAGTTTTTCCGGCTGGTTCATGTGTTCGTAGGCAAGTTCCAGCACGCGGTATGAAAGCGTGGCCGAGAACAACATGCCCTGACGCTCCTCGCGCGGCGGCATTTTGCGCAGGAGATAACGCACGTCCTTGATGAAGCCGAGGTCGAACATGCGGTCGGCTTCATCGATCACGGTAGCCTCGACGGCACGGAAGCTGAAGACGTGCTGCTTCAAGTAATCGATCAGGCGGCCGGGCGTGGCGATGATCACGTCGCAGCCGTCACGCAATTGCTGGCGCTGCTTGTCGTAATCGACGCCGCCGTAGATCAGCGCGAAACGCAGGCCGGTGTGGCGGCCAATCGCTTGCGCGTCCTTGTCGATCTGGATCGCGAGTTCGCGGGTCGGTGCGACGATCACCGCGCGCGGATCGTTGTCATGGCGACCCGAAATCGCGGGCTTGGTGAGCAGCCGGTTCATCACGGCGACCAAAAACGCGCAGGTCTTGCCGGTGCCGGTCTGGGCCTGCCCCGCCACGTCACGACCTTCCAGCGCGACCGGCAAGGTCAACGCCTGGATTGGCGTGCAACGGGTGAAGCCGCAATCGGCAAGGCCGGCGGCGAGATGCGGATGCAGGTTGAATTGTTCGAAGAAGGTTTCGGTGAGGACTTGATCGGCCACGGAATTTTTGCCAGGAAGTGTCTGCGCCACGGCTGGCGTTGTTCGCCAGGATGGCAGGTGAGGGAGCCGGCGCGATGCCGCCGCACGATTTGCGCGATGGAATCGCCGCGGACGCCGGAAATGCGTCGCAGGCGCCGGGAAACTCGCGGCGACGCCCGTGTATCGAGTCGCACGCCGCTGCAAGTGATTGACTTGATTGTAGCAGCACGGCGGCGATTGCCGCGCTTGCAATGGCCGCCCTTTCCCCCCATCTTGTCGTCTCCGTTACCGTTCCAGAACCCCCATGAGCGAAAACATCACCCACGTCAAAGACGCCGATTTCGAATCCCAAGTGCTGCAATCCGACACTCCGGTGCTGCTGGATTTCTGGGCGGAGTGGTGCGGGCCGTGCAAATCCATCGCGCCCATGCTGGACGACATCGCCAAGGAATACGCCGGCCGCTTGAAGGTGGTGAAGATCAACATCGACGAGAACCAGAAGACGCCGATGACCTACGGCATCCGCGGCATCCCCACGTTAATGGTGTTCAAGGGTGGCAAGGTGGAAGCCACCCAGATCGGCGCCGTGGGCAAGGGCCAGTTGACGCAGATGCTTGAAAAGGTTGTGTAGTTCCCGCTCCCTGTATGCATTGGCTGGGGCTACCCTCGGCCGAAGCGGCTTATGTGGAAAGTCAGGCCATGGATGGCCGTTCTGGTGCCCATGACGCGGATTGCCGCTCTCCGCGTCAAGGCATCGGAAACCGCGATCACGGACGATTGCAAAAACTCGCCCCGCTTGTCGGCGGCCCTCTTACAGTGCTAGATTGACGTCCGGCCGGTGGTGCTTTTGCCCGGCCCTCTTCCTTTTCGTACCCTCCCGCGCTTCGTGCGCCGATGAGGCTTATCCCGTGTCCGATACCGAAAACACCGTACAGGGCGAAGACGCCCGCGCGTCCGCCCCTGCTCCCGAATCCAATGGCTCCCCCGGCAATGAAGGCGGCGAGGGCCAGTCCCAACAACGCGGCGGAAACCGTCCCGACCGGGGCCGCCGTCGTCGCGGCCGCCATACGCGCGGCGGCAACGGCCAAGTCGCCAACCCCAACGGCCTGCCGGCCGATGTGTCCGGCGATGAAGCCGACGCCGGCGATCCGCAACGTCTCATCAATCTCACCGAGCTCAAGCGGAAAAACTCGGTGAAGTTGCTGGAAATGGCCGAGGAACTCGGCATCCAGGAAGGCGTCGCCCGCGCCCGCAAGCAGGACGTGATCTTCAACATCCTGCGCGCCCACGCCAAGTCCGGCGGCAGCATCTGGGCCGAGGGCGTGCTGGAAATCCTGCAGGAC
>Ga0207678_10002083_pt1 | contig 18140 bp, 20 predicted proteins | sample KBSC63metaG_FD_184319 | JGI IMG/M metagenome (GOLD analysis project Ga0207678, IMG submission 184319) | Corn rhizosphere microbial communities from Kellogg Biological Station, Michigan, USA - KBS C6-3 metaG (SPAdes) (version 2) | ecosystem: Host-associated > Plants > Roots > Rhizosphere > Soil ...
CGGAAGCCACCGCCGCCACCGCCACCGCCACCGGGACCGCCGCGGAAACCGCCGCCACCGCCACCGGGACCGCCACGGGCGCCGCCACCGGGGCCACCACGGGCGCCGCCACCGGGGCCACCGCGGGCGCCGCCACCGGGACCGGCGGGACGCTGCGTGCGGCCCGGCATCATGCCGGGGTTCGGCCGCGGGGGCATGTTGCCCGGGCTCGGCCGGTTGCCACCGGCGCCACCACCCGGCCGCGGGGCCGGACGGTCACCGCCGGCGCCACCGCCGGGACGCGGGGGCCGGTTGTCGCCGCCCTGGCCGCCACCGGGGCGCGGAGCCTGCGGACGCGGCGGAGCGCCGGAACCGACGCCGAACGGGTTGTTGCCGACGCGCGGGGTGCGCGGGCCGGGCTTGGGACCGCCGGGCTTGGGGCCCTGCGGCTTCGGCGGGACGACCGAGCCGGTGCCGCCCGAGGAGGGCGTGGCCGGGGTGTCCTGCTTGGGAGCGGCCGGAGCGTCCGCTTTCGCGGCCGGGACCTGCTCCTGGGGTGTGGGTGCGGCGGGCTGCTGACGCGGGCCGGGCCGGGGGCCGGGGCGCTGCCCCGGGGTGGCCGGCTTCGACGCCGCGGGCGCCTGCTGCTGGGGTGCGGCCGGAGCCGACGCGACCGGAGCGGGTGCCGCCTGGGCCGCCGGAGCCTGCTGGGCAGGCGCGGGGGGCTTCGGGGCGGCGGGCCCGGGCTTGGCGGCCGGCGGGCCGGGGCGCGCCGAGGGGCCCGGGGTGGGCTTCTTGGCGCCCTTGGGGGCATACGCGTCGCGAAGACGGCGGGCGACGGGCGCCTCGACCGTGGACGACGCGGACTTGACGAACTCGCCCTGTTCCTTCAACTTCGCGAGCACGTCCTTGCTGGTGATGCCGAGCTCTTTCGCGAGCTCGTGTACGCGGGCCTTGCCTGGCACAACTCTCCTCATCTAGGGGAGGCCAGGCGGCACACCGCTGACCTCGTCCTTATTGCCTGACGCTCATGGCTTCAGCTTCACGGCTGACTCATGACGGGTCCGACCTGCTTCCTTGGTTCCTCGCGACCCCGGGGACGTCCCGGGCTCGTGGTGCGTGGTGGTGTGCTCGACGCGCTCGCGGACCTCGCGGGCATCGAGCGCCCCGGGAGCCCGCAAGGCTCTCGGGAAAGCCCGCCGCCGTTCGGCCTTGGCCAAGCAGTCCGGGTCGGGGTGCAGCCAAGCCCCCCGGCCCGGCAGCCGCCGACGTTCGTCGACGACCACCCGCCCGGCCACCGCGACCACGCGCAGCAGCTCACCGATCAATGCCCGCCGCTTGCAGCCGACACAAGTCCGCACCGGGGAATTCCGGTGGGGCTGGTGCTCGGCTACCCGCCGCGGGCGTTGAACCACTGTCGAGTCTAGCGCTTCGACCTTCACTCAGCCGAACCGGTTGTCGCGGCGGGCCGCGGCGGACGGGCGTGGTCTTGATCACCCTCGTCGTCCGCGGGTGCGGCGTCGCTGCGGATGTCGATCCGCCAGCCGGTCAGACGGGCGGCGAGGCGGGCGTTCTGGCCCTCCTTGCCGATCGCCAGCGACAGCTGGAAGTCCGGCACCACGACGCGGGCCGTCTTCGCCCGCTCGTCCACGACTCGTACCGAGACAACCTTCGCGGGCGACAGCGCATTCCCGACGAAGCGAGCGGGATCCTCGGAGAAGTCGATGATGTCGATCTTCTCACCGGCCAGCTCGCTCATCACGTTGCGCACGCGCGCGCCGACCGGGCCGATGCAGGCGCCCTTGGCGTTGACGCCCGCCACGGTGGACTTGACCGCGATCTTCGTGCGGTGCCCGGGCTCGCGCGCGACGGCGGCGATCTCGACCGTCCCGTCGGCGATCTCCGGCACCTCGAGCGCGAACAGCTTGCGCACCAGGTTCGGGTGCGAGCGCGAGAGCGTGATCTGCGGGCCGCGGTTGCTGCGCGACACCGTGACCACGTACGCCTTGATCCGGCTGCCGTGCTCGTAGGACTCGCCGGCGACCTGCTCGCCGGACGGCAGCACGCCCTCGGTGTCACCCACCTGGACCACGACCATGCCGCGCGCGTTCGCGCGGGCGTCGCGCTGGATGACCCCGGCGACGATCTCGCCCTCCTTGGTGGAGAACTCGCCGAAGGTCTTCTCGTGCTCGGCGTCGCGCAGCCGCTGCAGGATGACCTGGCGCGCGGTGGTGGCGGCGATCCGGCCGAAGCCTTCGGGTGTGTCGTCCCACTCCTCGTCGACCTGGCCGTCGTGGGTCAGCGTGTGCGCGAGCACGCGCACCAGGCCCGTCTTGCGGTCGATGTCGATGCGGGCGTGCGACTGGTGGCCCTCGGTGTGCTTGTACGCGGTGAGCAAGGCCGTCTCGATGGCCTCGATCACCGTTTCGAAGGGGATGTCCTTGTCCCGTTCGATCGCCCGCAGCGCGGCGATGTCGACGTTCACTTCGACCCCTTCTCCGTCTCGGCCTGACCGGCGCCGATCATGCCGGACGCGTCGTCTTCCAGCAGTTTCAGGTCCTCGGCAGGCGGCTGCTTGAACTCGATCTCCACGACCGCCTTCGCCACGTCGGCGTAGCGGACGTCGCGGAGCTTGCCGCCGGCCAGGACGCGGGCGGCGTCCTCGCCCGCGTGACCGACCCGGCCGACGAAGGGCTCGCCCTCCGCCGGGGTGACCTTCACCAGGCGGAACCGCGCGCGCCGCCAGTGCCGCGGCTGGGTCAGCGGGCGGTCGAGGCCGGGCGAGGTGACTTCCAGCGTGTACGCGCTCGCGAGCACGTGCTCGTTTTCGTCGAGCGTCGCCGAGACCGTGCGGCTGATCTCGGCGATCTCGTCCAGCCCGACCCCGTCGTCGGAGTCGACGACGACCTTGACCAGCTGCCGCCGGCCGGCCTGCTGCACCTCGAACGAGTCGAGGTCGAAACCCGCGGCGGTGACGGCTTCGGCCACTATCGGCTGAAGCCGGCTGGCGAGTTCTCCTGGCACGTGGGGGTCTCCTTGCTCGGGCTGGGTGGTCGGGTCGGTGGTGGACCAGCTTATCCGGTCGCCCGCTCACCCCGCGCGAGCGGCGGGGCCGCCCGGGGGCCTGGCAGGATGGGGCGGCGTGACCGGAAGACCGACCGAGCTGACCCGCCGCGGCGCCCTCCGCGCGGGGGCGCTGGCCGCACTGGCCGTTCCCCTCGCCGCCTGCGGGCCGGGCTACGACGAAAGCCCCGACCCACTGCAGCCGCTGCTGGCCGCCGCCCAAGCGGACGCCGCCGCCGCGCGGGCGCTGGCCAAGGGTGCGGACGCCGACGCCGCCGGCCAGTTCGCCGACGCGCGCGCGGCACACGCGGCCGCCCTCAAGTCCGAAGTGGACCGCCTGAACCGGCCCAAGCCGACGCCGTCCCCCGCGCCACCGGCGCCCGCGGCACTGGGCGACCTGAAGGAACGGCTGGCGGCCGCGCGCAAGCAGGCCGAAGACCTCGTCGGCGGGCTGCCGCGCTACCGCGCCGGGCTGGTCGCGGCGGTGGCGGCGGGCTGCGCGGCGCTGCAGCGCACGGCCCCCGCGCTGGGCCCCGGCGAGGACGCCCCGAAGGTGGGCACCGCCCCGGCCGGCGCGGTGCCCGCGGAGGCGGTGGACCCGCTGCAGGTGGCGCTCGCCGCCGAGCACGCCGCCGTGTGGGTGTACGGGCTGGTCAGCGCGTTCCTGCCGGGCGACTTCGGCGACGCCGAGAAGAGCGGCGCCGCGGAGCACGCCCTGCGCCGCGACTACCTGCAGACGACGCTCTCGGCGGCCGGGGCAACCCCGGTCGCCCCGGAGGCGGCGTACGTGCCGAAGAACCCGGTGACGGACGCGAAGTCGGCGTCACAGGTGGTGGCAACGGCGGAGGCGGACTGCGCGTCGGCGTGGCTCGCGGTGATCGACCACACCGACGACGCCGGACTGCGCACGACGGCGCTGCACGCGCTGGTGGCGGCATCGCGACGGGGCACACCGTGGCGAGCCGAAGCGGGCGAGAAGCCGGTGGCGATCGCCATGCCCGGCCAGCCGGGCTGACCTTCCGGCCCGGGCGTCCGGCAGCGGGCGCTCGGGTCAGGGGTGCAGGTCGGCCGACAGGCGGACCGCGTCGTCGGCGATCTTCTCGATCAGGTCCTCGTCCTTGTGCTTGGCGTAGAAGTCGGCCAGCACGATCGTCGTGTTCGTGCCGTCGACCTTCGACGCGAACGCCGAATCCTTGCCGCTCACGCTCGGGGTTCCCGAGCCCGCGAACGTCTTGTCGCGGACCATGTCGGTGACGTTGCCGGTGCCGTCCTTCTCGGTCAGCGCCTTGAGCGCCTTCGCCTTGGCGGAGTCCGGCATCCCGACCACCACCACCGACACCAGCGCCTTCGCGCCACCAGACTCCGTCGTGTACAGCGCCCTGACCAGCGACCGGCACGGGTTGTCCTTGAAGAAGTCCTGGGTGTCGTTGTAGGACTTCGCGACGCAGTCGGTGGACTTCTCCGGCCCGGCGACCAACGTGAACTTGAACTGCCCGGTGTTCTGGGCCGGCGGCTGCGCGACCGGATTGTCCGGCGTCGAGTCGTGCCGGATCAGGAACCACAGCAGCCCGGAGACGACGGCGATCGCGACCAGCCCGGCGCCCTTGAGCAGCAGGGACCGGGTGTCGCGAGCCGGCGGCCCCGGCACGGGCGGCCGGGGCTGCGGGGGGACCGCGCCCAGCGGGGCCGTGTCGGACGGGCCTGGGGTGAAATGCGCACCAACCACGGGGTCATACGGTAGTTCACCCTCGCTCGGCGCTTCACTCGAATGCGGGTAAGAGGCGTTCGACGTCGTCAAGGGTGTTGTAGAGGTGGAAGCCGACCCGCACCCGGCCGCCGCGGACGCTCGACACGACGCCGGCCGACGCCACCCGCTCCGGATCGGCGTCGAGCGACACGATCGCCGTCCCGCGCGGCGGCAGGCCGAGCTTCTCCAGCAGCGTGTCGGCCAGGCCGGTGTTGTGCGCCCGGACCTGCGCGAGGTCGAGCCCGGCGAAGTACTCCAGCGCCGCGGCCGAGCCGACCTGGGCCAGCCAGACGGGCGAGAGGTCGAACGCGCGGGCGTCGCCGGCCAGGCGCAGCGGGAGGCCGTAGACCGTGGCCCAGGGGTCCTCCCCCGCGTACCAGTTCGCCGCGACCGCACGGGTGCGCTCCTGCGCGTCCGGGCGCACGGCGAGCCACGCGCTGCCGCGCGGTGCGCAGAGCCACTTGTAGCCCGCCCCGGCCACCCAGTCCGCCCAGGCGACGTCCAGCGGCAGCCAGCCGACCGCCTGGGTCGCGTCGAGCAGCACTGCCGCCCCGGCGGCCTCGGCCGCCGCCCGCAGCGCCGGCAGGTCCACGATCCGGCCGTCGGCGGACTGGACGACGCTCACCGCGACGACGTCGTGGCCGTCGACCCGCTCCGGCAGCACGTCCAGGGGCACCTCGGTCACCGTGACGCCGGGATTCGCCGCGAAGGGGAACGTGACGCTGGTGAAGTCGCCCTCGGCGGCCAGCACGCGGGTGCCCTCGGGCAGCGCCGCGGCGACGTTGGCGACGAGCTGCGAGACCGACGCGCCGCTCGCGACGCGCCCGGGTTCGACGCCGAGCAGCCGGGCGAAGCCGGCCCGCGCCCGCGCCACGTACTCGTCGAATTCGCTCGGGCGGGCGGCCCCGGTCCGCCACCGTTCCACCGATCCGGCGACGGCCTCGGCCACCGGCGCGGGCGGGATGCCCAGGCTGGGCGTGTTCAGGTATCCGGACGGGGCGGCGAAGTCGGTTCCGAAGGCGCGCATACCGCCGACCCAAGCAGATCGGACCCGCCCGGTTCACCCGGTTTACGGCAGCAGCGCCGTGACGTCGGCGTAGGACGGCGGGCTCAGCGGCAGGTCACGGCCGTCCCGCACGGCCAGCGCGGTCCCGGCCGCGGCGGCGAGCGCCACCCGGTACGGCAGCGACCCCAGGCTGACCCGCGCGACGCCCAGTTCCGCCAGCCCGGCCACGGTGACCTTGCCCGGCAGGAACAGCAGGTTGAGCGGCACACCGACGGCGACGATCCGCTCGACGTCGCCCGGCTCGGCGAGGCCGGGCACGAAGACGCCGTCCGCACCCGCCGCCGCGTACGCCCGCACCCGCCGCTCGGCCTCGGCCACCGAGCGGCCGCCCGCCCAGTGCGTGTCCGTGCGGGCGTTGACGAACAGGCCCGGCACGCGCTCCTTGACCGCCGTGACCAGCGCGCACTGGACGTCGACCGGGGCGAGCGAGCCGTCGGCCCGGCCGTCTTCGAGGTTGACGCCGACCGCACCGGCGCCGGCCAGCTCGGCCGCGAGGCCGGCGACCGCGGCGGGGTCCGCGTCGAAGCCGTCGGCGATGTCGACGCTGACGAGCGCGTCCAGCCGCGCCAGGCGGGTGGCGAGGGCGACGGTCGCGTCGCGCGTCGACGGTGCGCCGTCGGGCTCCCCCGCCGCGGCGGCCACGCCGAGGCTGGTCGTGCCCAGTGCGCGGAAGCCCTGCGCGGCGAGGAAGGCACCGACGCCGAACTCCCAGGCGTTCGGCAGCAGCAGCGGGGAGCCGGGGACGTGCAGGGCACGGAATTCGTCCATGCCCCCGAACCTAGGTCCGCGGTGGTTCGGCGGACACCGAAGTCTCGAGGAACGGCATCAGCACCCCCGGCACGGCGTCCGCCGCGAACACCAGGCCTTCGGCCGCATCGGCGTCGTGGATCGAGTAGGCGCCGGAGCCCGCCGCGGTGGTCGCGGTGAACGTCGCCAACCCGCGGCGGCGCTGGAACACCGACTGCTTCACGGTCCAGCCGATCACCCCGTCCCGCGTCAGCACGGCCGTGCTCCGCCGGACCGAGCCCGCGCGCGTCACCAGGTAGCGGCCGCGCGAGCCGTGCCCGAGGGCGCGGTAGGCGTCCCGGGCGAGCAGGACCGCCACCGGCAGCGCGACGACGGCGAGGACCCCGCCCAGCACCAGCAGGACGTCGGTGAGCAGCGCGCCGAGCAGCAGCAGGACCAGGACCGGCCCGAGGACCGTGAGCAGCGCCCAGCGCAGGCGCCGTCCGCGGGCGGCCACCGGGTGCGGCACGAGCTCGACGGCTTCGATGCGCTCGCCGAGCACCCGCGCCGCGACGTCGTGCGCGACGGTGGTCGGCGCGGCGGGCAGGAGCGTCTTGGACTCGGTCTTGTCGTCGTCGTGTTCCACACCGGTGGCGATGGCGTCGACGCGGGCCGCGCCGGCGAGCCGGGCACCGAGCGGCTCGACCAGCTCGACGCCACGCAGGCGCCGTTCCTCGACGGTGATCGTCCGGGTGGTGAACAGCCCGCGGCGGACGCGCAGGGTGCCGCCGGGTTCGCGGTCCAGCCGGTAGTGCCACCACATTTCGGTGAACAGGCCCACCGCCCCGGCCACGCCGACGACCAGGGCGAGGACCAGCAGGAGCAGGATGCCGACGGCGAGGGGCAGGTCGCCGAAGAGGCCGAGGAGCCACTTGAGCAGGCCACCGCCGGCCCCGAACCAGTCGGCGACCTTGAACAGGGACCCGAACGCGGCCAGACCGAGCGTCGGAGCAACGAAAGAGACCGGGGCGTAACGGATCCAGCGCGGATCGAGTGTCGCGAGTGGACCGTCTTGAGTGGACGGTGCTCGGTGCAGGAGTTCGGTGCGCAGCGCTTCGGCGTCCGCTTTGGCGAGCGGGGAGAGGGTGATCCGCTCCTGCCGGCCGGTGCCGATGGAGAGGGTTGCGACGCCGAACGCGCGGTGCAGCGGGTTGGCGGTCAGGTCGACGGTGCGGATCCGTTCGCGGGGCAGGGATTTGCGGGTGTGGAAGGCGAAGCGGAACTCGATTTCGAGGCGCTCCGCGGTGCAGCGGAACCGGGTGTGCCGCCAGCGGACGTATTCGAGGAGCACGCCGGCGCCGACGAGCAGGGCGGCGGCCGGGAGCAGCCAGGGGGACCGGGTACCGATGGCGACCGGGGTCCCGGCGGAGACGGCCACGCCGGCCATGAGGACCGCGGTGACGCCGAGGGTGCGCCGGTCGAGGCGGCGCCAGCCGGCCACTGCGCCGCGCTCGCCGCTCCCGGCGCGGGATCCGCCGGGGGCGGTGCGCGTTCCACCAGCCTCAGCCTCGTCGAAGCCGCTCACGTCGCATCCCCGGGCGTGGCGTCCGTGCGTTCCGTCAGCCGCTCCGCGACGTCGGCCGCGACCTGCGCATCAAGGCCGCGGAGCCGGACCGCACCGCGAGCCGAGGCCGTCGTCACCGTGACCGTCGCGAGACCGAAGCGCTGCTGGAGCGGGCCGCGCAGCGTGTCGACCGTCTGCACCCGCGACAGCGGCGCCACCCGCCACTCCTGCCACAGGAACCCCGAGCGCACGTAGACCGCCGTGTCGGTCACCTCCCAGCGGTGCAGCCCGAACCACCACCGCGGCAGGACCGCGCACCACACCACCCCCAGCACGGCGACCACCACCGCCGGGCCCAGCAGCCAGCCCGCGGCCGGCGGGATCAGCAGGCCGAGGAACGCGAGCACGAGGACGGCCGGGCCGAAGACCAACGCTCCTTGCGTGCGCCACCAGGTGATCGCGCGGCGGTCGAGTGCGTGGCGCGGTGGCCGCAGCCGTAGTTTTCCGGTCTCCACCGGACACCCCCGAAGTTGTTTTACAATGCGTCCGCATCGTAACGGCGGACCCCAGGTTTTGCAATGCGATCGCATGACAACAGGAGCGGACGTGCCGAAACAGGTGGACCACGAGCAGCGCCGGGTGCAGATCGCCGAAGCGTTGCAGCGGCTGACCACGCGCGCCGGGCTGGAAGGCGTCAGCCTGCGCCAGGTCGCGGCCGAAGCCGGCATGTCCATGGGCTCGGTGCAGCACTACTTCGGGACGAAGGACGAGATGCTGCGGTACGCCCTCGAGCACCGCCACAAGCTCCGCAGCGAACGGATCACCGCGAAGGTGCTGGCCGGGGGCCCGCCGACGCCGCGGTCGATCCTCCGTGCGTGCCTGGTGGAAGTCCTGCCGCGCGACCCCGACAGCGAAGCCGACTTCCTGATCGGCGTCGCCTACTTCATCCGCGCCGTCGCGGACCCGGCCATGGCGAAGGCCTTCGGCGAGGGCGTGCCGGAGCTCCTGGCGTTCTTCGCCGACCAGGTCCGCCAGGCCCAGGAAGCGGGCGACGTCCCCGCGTCGGCCGACCCCGAGACCGAGGCATCCCTGCTCTGGGCGATCGCGGACTCCCAGGGCTCCGAAATCCTGATGGGCCACCGAACCCCCGCCCAGGCGATCTCCACAGTGGACTACTACCTCGACCGCCTCTTCACCCCCTGACCGGCACGACATCAGCCGCCCCCGCCGCCACCGCCGGAAGCCGCCGCGATCGAGGCCGTGCGGGCGGCGTGGAGCTCGCGGACCACCTTGCGCAGGGCCGGGACCGCGGCGCCCGCCTGCTCCTCGAGCCGGGCGAGGCGGTCGCGGTGACGTCGGCGCGAACCGCGCGGGAGGACCGCGCCCAGCTCGACCGCCGCGGCCAGCGACGTCAGGGCGGCGACGTCCGCGGGCACCGGCGCCTCACTCCGCAAGGCCGCCAGCACCGAGTCGCGGAGCGCGGCCGCGGCAGCCGGGTCGCGCACTTCCGGACGGCGGCGCGGGAACAGCCCCAGCACGCGGGACGTCCGCAGCGCAATCACGCCCGCCGCGTCGAGCTGGGCCTCCAGGGACTGGAGCGTCCCGCGTGCGCCGCGACGCACCCGTGCCCGCCACTTCCGGTGCGGGTCCGCGGCCAGCTCGGCGAGCAGGTCGTCGAGCACCAGGTGCCCGGTGCCGCCGGCGCCGGTCACCGCCGGGCGGCCGCCGTCGTCGGTGATCCGGCCGCGCAGCACCAGGTCCGTCAGCGCCGCCGCGCGGACCAGCAGGGCCACGCGCTCGCGGTCCGGCAGCCGGTCGCGCGCGGTGTCGCAGGCCAGCAGGTACGCCCGGGCCGGCAAGGACAGCTCGCTCATCGCACTTCCTCCCTCGTCCTCCGCCCAGTCCACCGCGAACCACCACGCGGCGAAACCGGACGACGGGGGTGATCGCGGCGACGAACGTTGCGCGCCCCCTCGACCAGGCACAACCAAAGTTGCACGTCCGGGGCGGCGGCCCGCGGGAGCCGTTACCGTGACCGCGTGGACAGCACCCGGCGGCCGCTCTGGCCCAGCCGCTCCGACGGCTACTGGCTGGTCTTGGCAGCCCTCGTCTTCGCCGGGATGAACACGCTGCTCCACCTCCTCGGCGACCGGACGTCCGGCGCGTGGGGCCCGGCCGCCGGGCTGGTCCTGCAGATCACCTGCGACCTCACCCTGGTGCTGCTGTTCCGGTTCCCCGGCCCGGTGTGCGCGTTCGTCACCGCGGCGGCGTTCGCGATGCTCGCGTCCGACACCTTCGCCCCCGGCCTGCTCGTGCCGCTGCACCCGCTCGCACTGACGACGGTCCCGACGATCACCCCGGTGATCCTGTCCCAGGCGGCCCGCGTGCTGGACAAGCGGACCGTGCTGTGGGTGGCAGGCATCCTGGCCGTGATCGCCGCACGACCGTGGACGCCGAGCTGGGCGACGACGCCGTTCGGCCTGCTCAGCACCGCGCTGCCGGCGCTCGCCTCGCTGTACTTCGAGGCCCGCAAGCAGCTGCTGCAGTCGTTGCGCGACCGGGCCGAACGCGCCGAGCGCGAGCAGCACCTGCTCGCCGAGCAGGCCCGGGCGGCGGAACGGCGGCGGCTCGCGGGCGAGATGCACGACGTCGTCACGCACCGGCTCAGCCTGATGGTCCTGCACGCCGGCGCGCTCGGCGTGACGTCGGCCGACCCGGCCGTGCGGACCGCGGCCGAGGACATCCGCCGCGAAGGCGCGCTGGCGCTGGACGAACTGCGCGACCTGGTCGGCGTCCTGCGCAACGGCGTCGAGCCCGGGCCGCGGACGCTCAGCCCGGAGGCGCCCGGCGATCCGGCGCGGCTGGTCGAGGAGTCCCGGTCGGTCGGCGTGGCGACGGACCTCGCGGTGGACGGCGACCCGGCGCAGGTGTCGCCGACCGTCGCGCGCACCGCGTACCGGCTCGTGCAGGAGGCGCTGACGAACGTGCGCAAGCACGCGCCGGGCGCGTCGGCGACGGTCTCGCTGCGCTACCACCCGGGTGGTCTGGACGTCTCGGTGGCGAGCACGGCGGCGGCGCGCCCGCCCGACCCCGCGCTGGCGGGCAGCGGTTCCGGGGCCGGGCTGGCCGGGCTGCGGCAGCGCGTCGAACTGGTCGGCGGACGCTTCGACGCGGGTCCGGCGCCCGGCGGCGGGTTCCGCGTCGGTGCGATACTGCCCGCCTACGTCCCGACGGCGGAAGGCACGCACTGTGATCCCGGTGCTCGTGGTCGATGACGAGCCGATGGTGTGCGCGCACCTGCGCACGATCCTGGGCTCGGCAGGCGACATCGAGGTGGTCGCCCAGGCCGCCGACGGCGCCGAAGCCGTCGAGGCCGTGCTCCGGCACCGGCCGCGCGTGGTGCTGATGGACCTGCGGATGCCGGGCGTGGACGGCCTGACGGCGATCGGGCGGATCGCGACGCTGCCGGACCCGCCCGCGGTCGTGGCCCTGACGACGTTCGACGCGGACACGTACGTGATCCGGGCCCTGCGCGCGGGCGCGGCGGGCTTCCTGGTGAAGTCGACGCCGCCGGAGGACCTCATCGGCCTGGTCCGCGTCGCGGCGGACGGCCACACGGTGCTCTCGCCGTCGGCCGCCCGGCGGCTGGTGGCGCTGTCTTCGGACAGCCGCGAACGCGGCGAAGACGCGCGCCGCCGCACCGCGGGCCTCACCGAACGCGAGCGCGACGTGCTGGCCTGCCTCGGTTCCGGACTGTCCAATGCGGACATCGCGGCGCGGCTGCACCTGGCCGAGGCGACGGTGAAGAGCTACGTCTCGCGGATGCTCGTGAAGCTGGACTGCGCGAACCGGACCCAAGCCGGGTTGCTGGCCCACGAGGCGGGTTTGGCCGCCCGTCAGTGAAACAGCAGCGGCGCGGCGTGCCAGATCGCCCAGCCGTTGAACAGGAACCACCCGCCGATCCACAGCGGTGACGGCATCTTGGTGCGCTTGGCCAGATCGGCGGCGTCGTCCTCCTGGCCGCGGAACCCGTTCTGGCGGCGGTTCAAGACGAGGATCTGCACGCCGCCGAGCTCACTGATCAGCAGCAGCCACGTTTCGGCGTACGCGATGGCGGTGCGCAGCCAGGCCGGGGCATAGCGCAAAGCGGAGTACACGACCGCCCCCACCGCGACGAGGACGACGAGGGTGAGCAGGTCGCGGGTGAACAGCAGGATGAACACCAGCGCGACGAGGGTCAGGACGAGCACCGCCGACACGTGGCCGCGGTGCAGGAGCGCGGCCGCCCCCAGCCCGGCCAGGGGCGGCATCGCGTACCCGGCGGCGGTGGCCAGGACGTCGCCGAGTGCCGAGTCGTGCTTCTGGAAGGTGGCGCCGCCACCCGCGCCGGTGATGGCGACGCGGGAGACGTCACCGCCGGTCAGCAGGCTCACCGCGGCGTGGCCGCCTTCGTGGAAAATGGCGGCCAGGACATTGGCGTTGCGCAGGAGACTGCGTCGGCCGCTGGGCGGCGTGGTGAACGAAGTCAGCGACACCACGAAGGCGAACAACGCGGTGATCGCAACGACTCCCCAACCCGGCGCCGGGACGGTCTCGTTGAGCACCGCGACAGTGTCCCCGCGGGCGGAACCGCGGAACCCGTACCGGGACGGATTGTCCAGGAGCTGTCCACTGGACGGCTACGCGGACGCGGGCGTGTGCTCCGCGTCGTAGGCGTCCCGGGCATCCTGGACCGAGGCCATGTGCTGCCGGGCCCAGCGGTCCAGCACGTCCAGCGGCTCGGACAGGTTGCGGCCCAGCGACGTCAGTTCGTACTCGACCTTCGGCGGGATCGTCGGGTACGCCGTGCGGGTGAGGATGCCGTCGCGGACCAGGCTGCGCAGCGTCTGCGTCAGGACCTTCTGGGAGATCCCGTCCACCCGGCGGCCGATCTCGGTGAACCGCAGCGGGCCGCCGGAAAGCGCGCCCACGATCAGGACCGTCCACTGGTCGCCGATGCGGTCGAGCAGCTGGCGGGTCGGGCAGTTGCGGTCGTACGGATCGGGACCCACGGCGCCTCCTCGCTTTCCCGGGGAGAGTAACACGCCGGTCAGGCGGTGGCCCGAGCCAAACCCGCGGCCACCCGCTTGATGAACGAGCCCAGGAACCAGCGGTAGAACCAGCCCGAGCCGGGGATCTTCGGCGTGAACGTCGAGTGCCAGTGGATGTCGGTGCCGCCGTCGCGCGGCGAAAGATCGACGTACGCGACGTAGTCCCGCAGCGGCAGGCCGCGCTCCAGCGCGTAGCCGAACCGGCGGCCGGGCTCCAGCGCGACGATCTTCTCGTACGAGCGGACGCCGTTGGTCTTGAACAGCCGGATCGCGCCGAGACCTTCCGGCTCGCCGTCGCCCTCGCGGACCAGCTCGAACGACCCCAGCGGCGACCACTTCGGCCAGCTCGCGCCGTCCCTCAGCAAGGCGTACACGGTGTCGGCCGGGGCGGACGCCCGGGCGTGCACCGAAATGCGTTGTACCATTTGGTACGTGTACCATCTGGTACATGATCGACGCAAGCCCGCGGGCGAAGCTCCTCGCCGCGGCGATCGACCACATCGCCCACCACGGCGGGGCGGACCGCAGCCTGCGGGCACTGGCCGCGGACCTCGGCACCAGCCACCGGATGCTGATCTACCACTTCGGGTCCAAGGAAGGCCTGCTCACGGCCGTGGCGCGGGAGGTCGAGGCCCGGCAGCGTGCCGCGCTCGCCGGCCTCGACCCGGCGGAGTTCTGGCGCCGGCTCACCGACGACGACCTGCGCGCCAACGAAAAGCTGTTCTTCCAGCTCTACGGCCAGGCCCTCGGCGGTACCCCGGGCACGGCGGAGTTCCTGAACGGCGTGATCGACGACTGGCTCGGCCCCATCGAAGCCCGGCTGGCCCAGCTCGGCGTCCCGGAGGCCGACCGGCCCGCCCACGCCCGGCTCGGGCTCGCCGTGGCCCGCGGGCTGCTGCTCGACCTCGTCACGACCGGCGACCGCGAAGCCGTCGACGCCGCCATGGCAAAGTTCCTGGTGCTCTACGAAAAACCGTGATCCCCTGGCTCGATGCGACTGATACTGGGGTTCTTGGCCGCTTTGCTCACGACAGCGGGGCTCACGCCCGCGGCGTCCGCATCGCCGGCGGAAAGCCGCCCGGTCCATTCCTACGCGGACGCGATCCGCGAGACGGCGTGGGTGGAGACCGGCACCGACAACGACCGCGACGGCAAGCTCGACCGCATCGCCGCCGACGTCATCCGGCCCGACGCGCGCGTGCGTGTCCCGGTGATCCTCGACGTCAGCCCTTACTACGCGTGCTGCGGCCGCGGCAACGAGATGCAGAAGAAGACCTACGCGCCGGACGGCACGCCGCAGCAGTTCCCGCTGTTCCTCGACAACTACTTCGTGCCACGCGGGTACGCCGTCGTGCTGGCCGACGTCGGCGGGACGAACCGGTCGTCCGGCTGCTTCGCCGACGTCGAGTCCGGCAACGCGGTCGTGAACTGGCTGGGCGGCCGGGCGAAGGCCTTCGACGCCCCCGACGGCGGCCGTCCGGTGAGCGCGGGCTGGGCCACCGGCGACGTCGGCGCGATCGGCAAGTCGCAGGACGGCGCCACCGCGATCGGGATGGCCGCGTCGGGCATCGCCGGGCTGAAGACGATCGTGCCGATCGAAGGCGTCGCGGACAACTACGCCCAGCTCATCGGCAACGGCGCTCCCTTCGCCACGCCGGAGCACACGGGCTCGCCCTTCACCTACAACGAGCGCGGCGCCGAGCTGTGCAAGCCGTTCGACGCGGACCAGAAGGCGCTCGCGGGCACGAACGGCGACTACAACGCCTACTGGGAGAGCCAGAACTACGTGCCGCGCGCCGGACAGGCGAGCGTGCTCATCGCGCAGGGCTTCGGGGACTGGATCGTGGCACCGAACCAGTTCGCCCGCTACTGGGACGCGCTGGGCCGGGCCGGCGTCCCGCGCAAGGCGTGGCTGAGCCAGGCCGGCCACACCGACCCCTTCGACCTGCAGCGCGCGCAGTGGGTCGAGACGCTGCACCGCTGGTTCGACCGGTGGCTGCTCGGCCTGCACAACGGCGTCGAACGCGAGCCCGCCGTGCACCTCGAGACCGCACCGGACCGGTGGACCGACGTCCGGAGCTGGCCGCCCGCCACGCTCCCGGCGACTTTCCGCCCGTCGGCGGACGGCACGCTGGGCTTTCGCGGGTCGGGCTCGGTGAGCGTCGTCGACGACCCCGCCGTCACCCGCGAACAGTGGACGGCCGGGGTGTCGGCCGCGCGGTTCACCGGCGCTCCCCTGCCCGCGCCGGTGCGGATCGCCGGGTCGCCGTCGGTCACGATCACCGCGTCGTCGGACAAGACCGCCGCCCGGCTCGGCGTCGCGCTCGTCGACTACGGCCCGACGGAGATGCGCAACACCGCCTTCTACGGCAGCGGGGTCAAGAACCTGGCCACGCGGTCGTGCTGGGGTTCCGGTTCCGCCGCCGACAGCGGGTGCTTCCTCGACACGGCCGCCGACGTCGTTTCGGCCGACCACCGGATCGTCGCCGCGGGCTGGGCGGACCTCGGGCACCACGCGTCGCTGCGGCACGGCGAGCCGCTCGTCCCGGGCCGGGCCTACACGATGACGTTCACCCTCACCGCGCTCGACCACGTCGTCCCGGCCGGCCACCGGCTCGGGCTGGTCCTCGGCGGCACCGACGGGCTGCAGTTCGACCCGGCGCTGCCGAACTTCGGCGACACGGTGACCTTCGACCTCGCGCGGACGTCGGTCACCGTCGGCCTTACAAAGCCCGAACACTAGGCGGACGCCCTCCGTACACGACCCCGTCAGAGTTCTCCTCGTACCCCGAACGGACACGAGGAGAGACGATGCGAGGAACCACCTGGACGCGGCTGGCGCTGGCGGGCTGCGGGAGCGCGGTCGGCCTGCTGGTGGCGGCGCCGCTGGCCTCGGCCCAGACGCCGACGCCGGTGGCGCCGATCACGCTCAGCCCCGAGGAGTCGCAGCAGGTCTGCTCGGACTGGGTGCCGAAGCTGCAGAAGCGGGCCGACAACCTGAAGAAGCGGATCACCGGCGGTCCCGAGGTCAAGGGCTCGGTCGCCAACCTGAAGGCGCGGGCGGCCGACCAGCGGACCGCCGGGCACACCGCCCGCGCCGACCAGCTGGACCAGCGCGCCACCAAGCGGCAGGGCCGCATCGGCGAGCTGGACGCGGCCAAGCAGAAGCTCGACGCCTTCGCGTCCGCGCACTGCAAGCCGGCCAAGTGAGGGGCGCGAGGGTCGCGGCGGCGGTCGGGGCCGCCGCGCTCATCGCGCTCGGCTGCTCGGGCTGCCGCGACAACCTGATGGGTTCGCCGGACTCGGGGAGCGCGCCGACGTCGTCGTCCTCCTCCGCTGAGCTGAGCGGGGTCGAGTCGACACTGAACGGCATCGAATCCGACATGAACAGCGATGGCTCGCCCTGACCGGCTAGCGTCTCCCCTCTGAACCACGGCGGAGACGGGAGCAGGCATGGGGTCACCGGGACGCGGCCTCGTCCTCGTGGTCGAGGACGAGGCCGCGATCGCCGAGCTGGCGGCGCTCTACCTCAAGCGCGACGGCTTCGGCGTGCACGTCGAGACCGACGGCGGCCAGGCCCTCGAAGCGGTCCGGCGGCTCAAGCCGGTGGCGATCGTGCTCGACATCGGACTGTCCGGAATGGACGGTATCGAGATCTGCAAGGCCCTGCGCGCGGCCGGGGACTGGACGCCGGTGCTGTTCGTCACCGCCCGCGACGACGAGCTCGACCGGCTGCTCGGTCTGGAGATCGGCGCCGACGACTACCTCACCAAGCCGTTCAGCCCGCGCGAGCTGGCGGCCCGGGTCCGGACGGTGCTGCGCCGCGCCTCGGGGCCGGCACCGGCGACGTTCGCCGTGGGCGGCGCGCGCGTCGACGTCCTTTCCCGGCGGGCGTGGGCGGGCGACGTCGAGATCGCGCTGACGTCCACGGAGTTCGACCTGCTCACGCACCTGCTCCGGCACCCGGGGCAGGTGCTTTCGCGCGACCAGCTGCTGAGCGCGGTCTGGGGGTACGCCGCGGCGGCGGGGACGCGCACGGTGGACGTCCACGTGGCTCAGCTGCGGGCGAAACTCGGCGCGTCGAGTCCGATTCGGACGGTCCGCGGCATCGGGTACGCGGCGGATCCGGCGTGAAGTTCCGGGGGACGCTGGCCGGGCGGATCACGCTGGTGTGCCTGGCCGTCGCGGGGGTCGCGGTGATCGTGGCGGGGCTGGTGGCGTCCCGGCTGATCCGGACCACGGCGGACAACGTGCTGCAGTCGTCGCTGTCCGCGCAGGCCGACGTCGTCTCGTCACAACTGGACGAAACGGGCATCGGCAACCGGCTGGGCGTCGGCAAGGTCGCCGACGTCGTGCGCGGGCAGGGCATCTCGGTGGTGGTCCGGCGGGCGGGCGGCCAGGCGCTCGGGGACGCCGTCGCCGTGCAGGCCGCCGGGAAACTCGGGCTCACGGCCGACCACTCGGGGCGCGTCACGGTGGCGGGTTCGCAGTACCTGGTCGAGACGCGGGTGGTCGGCACGCGCGGGGCGGCGTTCGCGCTGGTCCTGCCCGCGCGCAACGCCGAAGCGACGCAACGGGCGCTGGTGCGCAACATCGCGGTGGCGCTGGGCATCGGGCTGCTGGTGGCGGCTTTGGCGGGCTTCGTCTCCGGGCGGCTGCTGGGCCGTCCGCTGCGCCGGGCCGCCCTGGCCGCGGGCTCGCTGCGGGCGGGACGGCGGGACGTGCGGGTGCCGGTGCAGGGGCCGCGCGAGGTGGCGGAGGTGGCCGGGTCGCTGAATTCGCTGGCCGACGCGCTGTCTCGGAGTGAAGCCCGGCAGCGCGACTTCCTGCTGTCGGTGTCCCACGAGCTGCGGACGCCCTTGACCGCGGTGACGGGCTTCGCCGAGGCAATCGCGGACGGCGTCG
>Ga0207678_10002084_pt1 | contig 18121 bp, 6 predicted proteins | sample KBSC63metaG_FD_184319 | JGI IMG/M metagenome (GOLD analysis project Ga0207678, IMG submission 184319) | Corn rhizosphere microbial communities from Kellogg Biological Station, Michigan, USA - KBS C6-3 metaG (SPAdes) (version 2) | ecosystem: Host-associated > Plants > Roots > Rhizosphere > Soil ...
TGCAAAAGCAGATCGTCGACGTGTCAAAGAAACGCGAAGCCTACATTCAATCGGAAAACAAACGCCTGGAAGCCGAAGGCAAAGGCGACTCCTTTGATCAAAAGGTAACCGAAGCGCTTCACACCCAAGCCGCGAAAAAAGGAATCAGTTACTGATATGTAGCGGCGGTCTATGACCGCCGAAATCTGTAGCCATGCCGCTGTGCGGCGTCCTTCCACGCAAATTTCGAACGGGCCTTAGGCCCGTGGCTACAACCTCGCGAGTGGGCACCACCGAAAAATCAAATTCGTGTTTATTCGTGTCCATTCGTGGTTAGAAATCCTTATGGCCGAACAAACGGGTTTCCAAAAACTGGTCGCGGAAGCGAAGAAGCACATAACCGAGATTTCACCGCAGGATGCCGCTGCGAAATTAAACAATGGCGAGGCGATCGTCATCGATGTCCGGGACAAAGACGAATGGGATGAAGGACACATCCCCGGCGCGACTCACATGAGTCGCGGCACGATCGAACTGGACGTGGAAGAAAAAGTTCCCGACTCAAACGCGATGATCATTTGTCATTGCGGCGGCGGTGGCCGGTCCGCACTTGCCGCCGAGACACTGCAAAAAATGGGTTACAAAAATGTCCACTCGATGGCTGGCGGCCTCAAAGCCTGGAAAACGGCCGGCCTGCCAACAACGATGTAGTTGAACGCCGGTGTAACGTAGCGGGGGCTTCGCCTTCACGAGACATTTGCATCATGGGCGTCACGTGACGAAAGGTTTAGCCTTATGTCACTGCGTCTTTGCTTCTTCGCTTGCGCGCTGCTCAACGTTGCGCAAATCACCATCGTGTTCGCCGCCGATCTCAAGGACAATCCGTTCGCAGCTGAGAGCGTCCTGCCATATCAATATCCGCCCTTCGACAAGATTAAGGACGACCATTTCATCCCCGCGATCGAGGCCGGAATGCGCGAACAACTCAAGGAAATCGAGCCGATCGCGAACAACTCTGAGAAACCAACGTTCGATAATACGATCGTTGCGCTTGAGCGCACCGGCCGATTGCTCGATCGCGCCCAGCGCACCTTTTCGAACCTGAATGCTTGTCAGACAAATCCGACACGGCAAAAAATTGAAAAGGAATTAGCTCCGAAACTTGCCGCGAACCGTGACGAGATTTTTTTGAATCCGAAGTTGTTCGCGCGAGTCCAGGCGCTGTATGAGCAGCGCGATAAACTCGGGCTGAATCCGGAATCGGCGTATCTGCTCGAACGTTACTACAAGGATTTCGTGCGCGCGGGAGCCAGGCTAACCGATCCCGAGAAGGAGAAGCTGAAACAGATCAACGCCGAGTTGGCGAAGTTGCAGACGGATTTCGAGCAAAACGTGCTGAAGGAGCGAAACGCGTCGTCCGTGGTAGTCGATAAAAAGGAAGATCTCGCCGGCCTCACGGACGATCAGATGAAGAGCGTGATCAATGCCGCGAAAACTGAAAAGAAAGAAGGCAAATTCGTTATCCAGCTGCAGAACACCACTGGCCAGCCGTTGCTTGGGTCATTGCAGAATCGACCCTTGCGCGAGCGTCTCATGCAGGCGTCGCTGGCGCGCAACAGCAAAGGCGGCGAATTCGATACGCGCAATATCGTGCTGCGGATAGTCCAGCTTCGCGCCGAGAAAGCGAAGTTGTTAGGCTACGATAACTGGGCAGCGTACCAGCTTGAAGACCAAACGGCGCACAATGTACCGACGGTGAACAAACTGCTGGCCGATCTCGCGCCTCCAGCGGTCGCAAACGCGAAAGGCGAAGCAGCCGAGCAACAGAAAATTGTCGATCAGGAGAAAGGCGCTTTCCAGATTGCGGCATGCGATTGGGATCTTTATTCGGAGAAAGTACGCAAGGCGAAATACAACTTCGATGAATCGGAGGTACGCCCGTATTACGAATTGAATCATGTCATCGTCGACGGCGTATTTTTCGCCGCGAACAAGGAATACGGGCTCACGTTCAAGGAACGGCACGATCTGCCGGTGTATGAGCCAGACGTGCGAGTCTGGGAAGTGTTTGATCGGGATGGTAAACCGCTCGCGATTTTCATCGGCGATTATTACGCGCGAGCCTCGAAGCGCGGCGGCGCCTGGATGAATGCTTATGTCCCGCAAAACGATCTGTTCGGGACGAAACCGGTGGTGGCGAATCACCTCAATATTCCAAAGCCGCCGCCCGGGGAACCGACACTGCTTACCCAGGATCAAGTGCGGACCGCCTTTCACGAATTCGGGCACGCGCTGCACGGCATGTTTTCGAACGTGAAGTATCCGCGATTCAGTGGAACGAGTGTGCCGCGCGATTTTGTCGAGTATCCGTCGCAGGTAAACGAAATGTGGGCTACCTGGCCGGAGGTCCTCGCCAATTACGCAAAGCATTACAAGACCGGAGAACCAATACCGCAGGCGTTACTCGACAAGGTCAAAGCCGCGGAAAAATTCGACCAGGGATTTAAGACCACTGAATATCTGTCGGCTTCGCTTCTTGATCAGGCGTGGCATCAATTGAATCCATCTGAAGTTCCGAAAGACGCAGTTGCGTTTGAAGCGGAGGCATTGCACAAGGCCGGGGTCGACTTTCCACCAGTGCCGCCGCGGTATCGCAGCTTCTATTTTTCGCATTCGTTCGCCGGAGGCTACTCAGCCGGTTACTACTCCTATATCTGGAGCGAAGTGCTGGATGCCGACACAGTCGAATGGTTCAAGCAACACGGCGGATTGACACGCGAGAACGGTGACCGGTTTCGCGATATGCTTCTTTCGCGAGGCGGAACCGCTGACGCTCTCGGGCTATTTAAGAATTTCGTCGGACGCGATCCCTACATCGAGCCATTGCTCAAACGACGCGGGCTCGATCGTGCGCCCGGCGCGAATGACACAAAGTAGAATCACAAACGCCACCTCGCTGATTACTTTTGGACACGTTCTGACCGATGAGATTTCGTCGGATGAGCGTGCGATCCCTAAAGCACAGCCGCAATGCGTTAGCTGACGGGAACGATTTGGTCGAAGGCCAGCCCGCTGTGACCCTCGCCTCGCCCGGTATTTTTGTTAATGCCTAGCCAAACGAACACCTTGCCGTTTTTCCAACGAGTCCGTTGGTAAAGTTCCGCCACGCGCATCCCGGCGCGCGGCACTTCTTCTTCGTGGATGTAGTAAGGCTTGTTGGCATCGAGGCCTTCACGCAAAAGAGTCGTGCGCGGGCGAACCCGCGTGAAATCGGACGCGAGATCAAAGGGATATCGCGGCATTGCCGCGCGACGCAACTGGATCTGGCGATTGTTATCGGGAACGTGTTCAGGAACGAATGGGATCCAGTTCTCCGGCACCGTTGTCATGATGTTGTAACGAAACGATGCTTTCGGTTCGAACTTCGGTGGCTCTGGCAGCGCCGCTCTCAAATAAGCGTCCAGTTCAGCTGCAGCGATATTGCCCTCGCGGCTCCAGCCGTGTGCCATCGGCACCACGGTCTCAATGCCCCAGACCATGTTTGCCATTTCGTCGCGAACAAAGGCAACTTCTTCCAGAGGTGAACTTTCCTGGATTTTCGGGACCGTCGGCAGAACGAGCAAAGTCAGGTCTGCCGGTTCATCTGCGGTGCCTTTGATGTTTAGTGCAAACATGGCCCAACGCTGCCACGCTTCATCCGAGCCGCGTCCCGCAGGTTCGATCCAGAAACGTTCGCCAAACGTGTTTGTCACCGCGAGTCCCTCGATGTTGAGGGCCGACCCGACCGGTACCGTGTAGGGAAGCAGAAACCAATCGTTTGCATACACCAGACCGAACTCCATCAAGAGGAGCTTGGCCAGATCGGTCGTGCCCGGTTTGATGTCGCCGAAGTTTGTCTTGCCATCTTCGAACGCCCACCAGCGCGTATCGGGCATCCCGTTAAAACGCACGGGCGCGGGAATGAAGCTTTGCGTAACGTATTTCTTGTCCAGCGGCAGATCGGTTGCTGCACCCGGCACGTCGCCGAGTGTTTTCTGGCTTTTATCCCAATCGAAGCTGAACCAGTCGATGCGTTCCTGGTAGTACTCTTCAGCAGTGAGCACCTTCTCGCCGCCTTCCCCATCAGGCACACCACACGCGAATTGATATTCCAAACGTTCAGGTAACCAGGCGTCGCCTTTCGCCTTGTTAGGCATCAGATACAGCTTCTCGAACCATTCGACAAAGAGCGGACCTGCATTGTCTGCCGCTGTTTTTTGCGACGGCGTAAGCCCGGCGACACCATCGGAAGCGAGGTTAGCTGCATTTTCTTTCAGATGAAAATAGAGCTTAGCCCCGTCCATCATGCGGCCGGCAACGGCTTTGAATTGTTGCCACGCCTCGACATGTGCGCAGATGAGCGGTACGTCTGTGGCTGGCGGATCAGGGGCAACAATCGAATACGCGTTCTTGAATTCATCCGCCGCTCCTCCGGGAATCATCTTCAGCCAGCGGCGTCCCATCTGCAGACGCAGATCCAGTGCCAGCTGCAATTCGCCCGCTTGAAACGGGATCAGACGCTTCTCTGCTGTTCCTTCCAGCGGCGTTTCGAGATCGAATGCCTCGGTGTCGTTGCCGTTCGGTTTGTACTTCGCGATTTGTTGTCCCTTAATATGAACTTTCGCTGCAACCGGCGTCCCGGCGTCGTCGCCGAGGAATTCGCCCATCTGCCATTGCTTGCAAATCATCCACAAGGCATCGCGAATTTCCGCGCGAAGCGCGCGATTGAAGTTGTCTGTGCGCGGCCGGCTCTCCAATCGATTGTAGCGCGTAAACGTGGGCAACAACGTTTCACCTGAGAGGACCGGAGCCAGATTGCGGATAACGAGAGGCGCACTCATGGGACTTTGGCCAGGTAATTGTTCACTCGTGCCAGATCCGCCGCGATTGTGATAGGCTGCCACGTCGTGGCCGTGATCGTTGCCGGGAGGAATACCGAAAGTTCGGTCTGATCGAGCTGCTGCGGCTCGACCGCACGGGTTCGTGCCATATCGAGTGTGTCATGGAGCGCGTTAACAAGGTCGTCCCATTTCCATGCCCCCGTAAATTGCGTAGGCGTGACGAGAAGGATGACCTGTGGCGGCTCGCAGTTTGGTTTGTCAAAATGAAAGGTGATGCCGGTGGTCTCCGTCTCTCCGGGAACGACTTCGGTCCATTCGTCGAGGAGCAGCCCGCATTGCGCTTGCGTGCCGTCGAAGTCCTTGGCGTAAGCGGCCGTGTACAGTAAAAGCTCCCGTTCCAATTTTGTCTTTGCTTCCGGCGGAAACTCGAGGGCCATCCACGGCGCATCGGCGCTGAACGGGAACTGCACCGGCTCGAGCTCTGGCGCCTTCGTATCGAGTGCCTCCGTGAGAAACAAAAGATTCTCGATGTGCCGCATTTTCTCGCGCACGCGCGCCAGGCCATAGATCCAGTCGTCTACCGGAAAATCATTTTTCAGTGTCGTCTTTTGATAATCGAGTAACCCTGCGCGATTGGCGTAAGCGTTGTTCCATTCCGCCGTTTGATTCGCGGCAATCGTGAATGACGGCACGAGCAGAAATTCATCGCCGAACACCGATCGCGCCGCATCGGTGAGGATTTGCACGCGTTCTTCGGCATCGGCTGCACCGTCGAAATCGGTCAGTTTTTGGTTTAGCGCGTCGATTCGCTTTCCAATATCGGCGATGAGTTGTTCTGCGCGGCTGCGAATGTCTTCGGCGAGAGTGATGACCTGTTTCTCTTCGTCGCCGGACGTGACTTCCTCCAAGTCGAAGTCAGTAACTGGCAACAGCGCATTGAACTCGTTAATCATCCCCTTCAACGTCGTGGCGTTTGTTTTTTTCAGGTCTTTAAAGCCGTTTTGTCGCGTGCGGAACGCCGACTCTTTGCCTTGAACAATTGCCAGTAATTGCGCTGAGGTCTTGCCGGTGGGATCTGTCGCGCTGGTTGAGATGGCACGCTCGGCTTTCGCGATCAACGCGATCCGCTCGGCTTCATCGACCACGCCGGGCAATGTCGTCATCAGCGCGTCGTATTCATCAAGTTTGTCCTGCCATCGTTTCACAAGCGCATCAGTTTTCTTGAACAGCTGTTGAAAAATGCCCGCTTTGGTTTCGTAAAAAATGCCGAAGCCAGTCTGCGGCAGACCGTAGCGCGCAAGATCGCGACAAGCCTCAACGATAGCTGCAATGTAATTGTCGATCTTCGGCAGAAGCGGAGAAGGATCAGGATGCTCGGGATCGGCGTAAACAGCATCCAGATCCGTCTTCAGTTGGTTTTGCAACGGCACAAGCTTCGTGGTGCTCACGTTGCCCAATTGGCCGGGCAGAAAATCCACGCGGGTGCGGTCGAGACTGATGGTCCCGGAGTTTTGACTTGTAACGTCGGTAGGAAGAGCGGCGTCGGTGGGCCGCAACGTGCGCGAGCGCAGCAGAAGCACTCGCAAGCTGCGGATAAGTGGCGCGATTTGAAAAAAGCTAAAATCACCAGGGCTGCTCTCGATGTAAGAAATGTCTTGCAGCAGGTCGGGGCGAACTTTCAGTGCGGCATCTCGCAAGACTACATCGCGAATGCGATCTTCCAGTTCGGAGCGCGCCTGCAGATTGTCGGGCGCCATGACATATAACAGGTCGATGGGTTTCAAACCGAGGTCGGCCTGAGAGACAAAAGTGTGTTTGTCGGTGTCTGTGCCGGGGTCCCTGTAATTTACCCTGCAACTCACTTTTGTTTCAGCCGGCAAAACGTCCTTCAACCAGCGATTCATTGCCGGTTCCGCTTTCACACGCGGATTGTCGTTGGCATTAATAGACACTCCGGCATCAAAGTGCAGGGCCACGCGATGCGTTAAGGCGATGCCGCTCCGAGGTGTTTGCACCACTTCGGGGATCGGTGGAAACGTCGCCTGACCGTACGCGTCGAGCGTAGCTGCGGCCCGATCGTAATTCCCCATCACAATCTGATGAACGCCCTCAGCAATCGCGAGATCGCTCACCGCGTCGTACAAATCCAGCAGCCGATCAATCTCTGCATTGATCGCGTCTTTTTGTGCAGGCGTCGCATCGGGCAACTTTGTGTTCGGAAAACCAAATGGATATTTTTGGTCCGCCGGCACGGCGTTCTTCACGTGACGAATCAGATTGGTTCCGTTCACCACATTGCGCGCTTCCACTGACTCTATGGAGGTATCTTCGGGCAGATCTTCCGGCTGAGTGTAAAGCGGAAACACCAGCCGCAGGGGATAGATGAATTGATCGCATTCGGCGAAGTTGTAGCGATCGTGCAAACCGCGCTCGAATTGATAACCGAGCAATGCTGCCAGGCTCTGGCCGTTGCGAATTCCTTCGATAATGCCCAGCGCGAGCCGGACTCTTTCGGAAGAAAGATTCACCTTGAGCAGGTCGGGCTGGGACGGCGTTGCGTTTGAGATGTAACCGTTTCGCAGAATGGCGGCAGTTACCGCGTGGTTGACTGACGGCGCGTGAATGTATCCTTCGTTCCGATCATCGCGCGTCAGCGGCACATTTTGGCCTTTGGGCTGTTGAGCGTTGAAAATTTCATCCAGTTCGCCCGCCAACCGGACTGGCGTCAGCACTTTGTTTTCTGATCGTACATTTTCCAGCCATCCATAAGCGCCGAGATAGATTCCTTTGCGATAATTAACTTCTTTGCCCTCCTGCTCGATACCGCGCGCATAGCGCATGGATTGCAATTGGAAATTGATGAGACCTGTCATCCAGGCATCCAGTCGATATGTGCAGCAATCCAGGTGCTCAGCGAAAACGCGTTCGAGCCGCGCTGTTGGTGTTTGCGCGAGATACTTCAGCGCATCGAGTTGTTCGGTGAGATAACGAGTGGCAAACAGCGTGCCGACGCCGCGGGTGAGATAGTCAACAAGAAGTGTGCGGCCGTCTCCGGTCACCCGTTCATTGGGTGTGTATAGCAACTCATACCGGCTCTTTTCCCTGCTAGCACTCACTCCCGCGACTGCAGTCGAGGCGGTAGAGATTTGAAAGAAATATGGTTCGCTCCGTAGATCGCGTCGCGCCTGGTCATCGAGCAACTGGGCGTCGTCCAAAAGACGAACGCCGGCATCGTAATAGCCGAGTTCAAGGGCATGCTTGAGCAACACGTACAGCAATGCGTTGGGCCATTTGTTATCTCTGAAGCCGTCCTCCACTCGCAGGATATCGAAAGACGCCCGCCCCCACTCGTATAACCATTCAATGTAATTGTGATCGTTCGTCGTGACGTTACGCAGTGGGTCAGTCTCGGACAGCGGACCGTCCTGGATGACGGGTCCGTTCAAACGGTTGGCTGTGACTTTCCAAAAAAGATCGAACAACAGCGGCGTCTGCAAGCCGGTGTAACCGAGAAGTTGCAGCAGATTAAACGCTTCGTTGTGGAGCTCATTGGCGGGTAGCGTCTGCCAAAGGATGAAAAGCTGCCAGATCGACGCGATGTTGTGCTCCTGCTTTTTTGTATTGGCGTAACGCTGGTAAAACTCAACCGAATCAGGATGCAGTCCTACGATGTCGAGTAACATCTGGTGTGGATCGCCGTTCGTGGCGCCAACTCGCGCCACCGAATCGCTTTGGGTGCGCCAGATACCGTAAAGCTGATCAAGCACGAGCTTGAATTTCCAAAGCCAATCTTTGAAAGCTGTGCCGCGTTGTTCCTGAAACCGGTGCGCGTAGTCGGTGTACGAGACCTTGTCCTGACCAAACACCCATTGGATTCGCGTGAAGGCGGACGTTGGCAAAATACCATAGGGCTGCCGCCCGATGCGAATGGCCGGCACCATTCCGCGGCCGCTTACGAAGTGATTGAAAAACCAGCGCGTATAATAGACCGCGTCGTCGTTAAAGACAGGCTGCAGCAACGTGTCCATGAAATAGCCGAGTGTTGCTGGCCACAGCGCCACGTTCATTGCCCGCGCCTCAGACTGATCGACATCGCCCGCGTGCGGCACTTGCTTCAGCCAATCAGAATCAATGCCCAGACATTCCGCGAACCATTGGCCGTCGCGTTTATCCAGCCACTCGTTAGTCTCGTCGAACTGTGCTTTGCCTTTGAAAACAGAATCGTAACTGCTGTCTGCATCATCACCTCGCGTGTAAGCGGAGTCGCCATCGTCCGTGTTATTCGTCGGCGATCCCTGCGGCAGGAAAGCGAAACCGGTTCGGCTGAAATAATGATGTTGAAACAATGTTTCCAGCTCCGCCTTACTCTTGGCCGCGTCCGAGCCGAGACGAATTCCTAGAACGAAGAGGCGATCGAATCCGGCTGCCTGTTGCGGCGTGAGATTGATGCGGAATCCCATGCCGCGCCGCACGGCATCATCGAAATCAAACATCCAACGGAGATCCTCCCCGACAATCAAGTTGCCGTTTGCATCGAACTGGAATTGCGGCTCGGTACCAGCGTTCGGATCGGGGCTGACAGCGAATGGCGCCTGGACGGGTTCGCTCAGTGCACTCAGCACTTCGTTGTAACCTTGCTCGCCCTTCTGATAACCGAGCAACACGAAGCGTTCCGGCAAAAGCTCCGCCTCGGCCGCTTTCATCCAGGAACGTGTTTTTGCGCCTGTATCCTCTTCGTTAGGCACAAACAGAAATGCGACACGCACCGGTGTTGTTTCGATGGTAAAACCTGGCGCAGGTTTTTCCGTCAAATTGTAGGGGGCAAAGTCCGTAGCCAGTTCGTTAGCGCGATCCGGACCGACTTCGCCTTGCAGATCGTTCAGGGCGGATGCTTCGAGATCGCTGTCGCCGTTGGCCTTCCACACTGCCGTCCAAAAATCCGTCAAAGCTGTTTTTTCCGCTGCAGTCACGTCACTGTCGGCGGTGACGACCAGGATGAGATCGCCGGTTACTTTCGACTGCGGCTTCAGCTCGAGTGCCGGATCGCCCTCAGGATCACCCGGCATGAGGGGGTTCAATGGGCGGAATTTCTTTACGATCCAGGTCGCGCGACCCGAGCCGTGACTGGCCACCAACCCCCGCCACGCTGCGCGTTCGTCTTCCTCAGCCCCGGCTGCGCGAAAATATTCACGCCAGAAAATGCGCCCACTGTAGAGCTCGGTCTCGGAAAGCAATTCCTCATAGGTGTCAACGAGACACTCGTCGGGATAAATACGCACCCACAGTTGCTGCTGTTGTTGTTCGTTGGGGCCGGGAACGATCTTAAAACGTGTTTCCAACCGCAGCGGGAAAAGAGCTACAGGAATGTTGTCATCCATCTGGCCCGCGTGCTGACGGGGATCGGTCCACGTCTCCCAAAAACCGGGAAGCAGGTCTGACAATTGCGCGTTAACTCTCTGGAAAACATTTTGTTGTTCTCGCTGCAGCCCTTCCAGAGTTTCCTTGCGCCGCTCCAGTTCGCGGCGTTCCGCGATCGCTCGCCGGTCCTTAGGATTGAACCACCGTTGCGATTGTTCCAGCGCCGTTGCGACGCGCTTCAATTCCTCGCTGGTTTGAAATACCACGCTTTTCGCCGACTGCTGGGCGGCGCGCGCATCTGCGAGCTTTTGTTGTGCGTCCTGGAACTCCGGCATGTTTATTTAAGTGTGAGCATTTCGCTGGCGTGGACTGCTACAAGCACCGGCACCTGGTACAGGATGTAAGCCAGGTCGGCTGAATCCATCTCTTTGCGCCACGCAACCTGGTTGTCTTCACTCCATTGCTCGTGTTCTTCATCGAACTCAGCCTGTCCGGTGTTAACCGGTTCAGTGAGAGGTATGCCGGCAGTGGTGTTCGTGATTTGCAAAAATCCTCCGTCTGCCAGACCAGGCGCCGCATCTTCCCATGCAAGATCGCTCCAGAGATTTTTCACGGCGTTCGGACCGCCGATGTCCAGACCGAATCGGGGCTCGCCGGGACGTTCCTTGATGACAAAAAACCAGCCGGGCTTGTTCTCGTCACCGGGATGAGTTCCGTCGCTGCCTTTGGCTTCATCGGAGCTCAGGTCAAAGCCGAAGAAGTAAATATCAGGATCAACCTTCGCGCTGTAGAGCGGTGTCTTGACGATCGTGCGAGGCGGTTTGTCCTCCTGACCGTCAGGGATGTCGGCCAGATCTCGTTGTTGGGTCAGATCTATCTTCCCGTCTTTCATCGGCCATTTGGCTTTGTGCGCATAAATAACGGCGGTCGGATACTTCTTCAGCAGTTCTCCACGAATCACCAAAACGAGATCGGCTTTTTGTCCATGGGTCGCTCGATTATCGTGATCGCCGAGATTCGACGTCAGCACCCAACGATGGATCTCGGGAATATCCTTTAATCTCTCCTTTATCGTCGTGAGATCTTCGCTCGCGTCGGGCAAATAGCCGCTCACATCCCAGAACTGCCGGAAATAGCTGCCTCGCTGATCGGTGGGATATTCGCGCCACAGCAATTCGCGCGACATCTCGTGATTGATGCCGACCATGTACGATTCGATGAACTTCTGATTAGTCTCCAGCAGCGTAATGCTGTTCTGTTCGATCAGATTGATGTTTGGCAGGAAATATTCCTTCGAAAGATCGGTCAACGGTTTGTACATCGGCAGATCGAACTGCGGATAGTTCATGATTTGATCGAACCGTTCGGGACTGAACGGGAAGCGGATGCGACCGGGTAACACGATCCGGTCGAGCAATAGGAGCGGAATTGTTCGATCTGGATGCAACGTTGCAACAACTTCCGTGGCCACAGCGTCAATCTTCAAAGCTTGTTTCTGCGGCGTGAAAGCGGCCGAAGTCGCGGCGACGTCGACTGTGTACATATCGCGCAACGCCGCCTTAAACCGCACAGCCTCCACGTTGTCCGAACTGCCTATGGAAGGTCTGAAAGTGTCTTCGGGCTCGGTGATCCGAAAATCGGAGCTCATCGGCGCCTGATCGACAGCCGCAGGTGTTTGTCCGCTCGGCTGGAATACCTGGGGCTGTGCGAGCGCACGGGCGATCGCGAGCATCCGGAAGAACAGCACGCCCAGGCCGAGTGCGATTGCCCCGCCAAGCACCGCGAGCGGGAAAGCCGGTGCAATCAGAAATAACAGAATCAAAATTACCAGAGCCAATCCCAACGTCGCCCATGGCAGCCAGGGATATTCTCGCAACAAGTCAGCTAACCATTTTGGTTCTGGCGCCGGTTGTACCTGATCGGCAAGAACGTCCTCGGTGAAAATCGCGGGTGGCGTTATTTTCGGCGGCGCCGGTACGACTTCGCCTGCGTTCAAACGAGTGACAAGCTTGCCGGGAGCGATGTTGCGTTCGACAAAAGGCAGCATCCGAATCGTTCGCGCGCGCGGTCGCATGATCCTGCGCATCTGCGGTGAGACTGCGATCGGCGGAACCAGACTTGTTTTCAACTGATGGAACAGTGTTGTCTGCTGGAGCAATACCCGTTTTTGCAGCGGCGCGCTCAACAACATCACTTTGTCCGGCTGCGGTGCGATCAGCGGTTGAAAAATTTTGGTGTGCCACTGCCACAACACTTCGTTGGTGAGTTGGGCGAGACGAATCAGTTGGTTGGCTTTGAGCACGTCGCCTACCTGTTGCCAGGCGATGTTCATGTATTCTTCCTGATTTTTCTGAATCACCCGCGTGCCAAAGCCGCCAGCCACACGAAATCGCGGATCGAGATTCAGTTCGTGGATCCAGTTACGATTGTTAGGCAGCGGCGTGCCGTCCGCGCGAGTGAGCAACCTGTCGACTGCCGCGTGCCAGCGTCCGTAGAGCGGCGGTGTAATTAGCGGATCGGGGTCGGGCGGATTATCGGGATCGGGAATTGGCTGCGGATTCGGGCCCGCTTTTTGATAATCGTCGGCCAAATTGACGAAGTTCGCTATGCCTTGCTCAATAGGCTGGGGATAACCCGGCGGCGATGTATCCGCCCAATTTTCGTACTTGTTGTACTCGTCAATGTTTTTGATAACTTCTTTCGGCACACGCAGTGCGCCTCCCAACTTGAGAATCCCGGCGAGCGGACCATTGGGATCAATTCCCGGAAGGTTCCAGCCCGGTTTTTGCACGTCCATATCGCGTCGGCCCACGCGTTCGTCCGCAGGTTTCGGCTGTAACAAACGTACCAAATACTCGAAGTCGCCCAGCGTTCCCGTGCGGAAGTACCAACGGTGAAAATAGGGAAACTCAGTCTGCCCGGTGCCCCATGCATATTGGCTGGCGAAAGTCGGGTTGATGTCCAAGCCCAAACCTGCCTGGCGGCCTGCTTCGTATGCTGGAATGAGAAAACAGTGGTACGCCGCGTTCGGTTTGAGTTTGCGCGGACAGAGCAAACGCGAGTACGCCAGGTCGGCATTTGATTTGAGCGCAGCATCCAATTTCGGCAGAACCGCATCCATGTTGGTGGAGACGATCTCGGAATCGCTCGCTGCAAGATCGCGGTTCACGTGGACATGCACCCACGCCCACAACTGGGCCGGCGGCGGAAACTTTTCGTCAGCGTTATCGACCTGGATAAACGCCAGCGGCTTATCCTTGATGTTTGTGCCGTCCTTGAACTCACCTTCCTCGAGTGCAACCAGCGCGATCCAGGGCGGAAGCCTGTGCAGCGACTGATCGTGTTTACTCGGCGTGTAACGCCACGGAAAATCCTCGTCGTAAAAATCGATGTACGGAAAATAGTTCGACTCGAAATTAGTGATCCAATCGCGCGGCTCGGTCTTAAAGAAGGCACGCTGCTCAACGCCAATAATGTCGCCCGGACCGTACAACTGAACCGATTTTGGAATACTTTCAGGCGGCGGTGCAGCTGCGCCGCTGACCGCCTGACTCTCGAGCGTCAGCTCCAGACCAAACGTGGCACGCAGCTTGATTGAGGGGTCTTGATCGGGTTGCTCAATCTTGTTAGGCAGCCCAATCCGCAGATACGGAAGGAAAGAATAGGTGGCAATAGGCTTGGCCATATCTCAGAGCCTCGCTTCGTATTGCGGAACCACGTGCAGTGCGTCGTGCAAATCAGGGTTTGCGGCGACCTGACTTTGCAGGAACTGGTTCGCCATCGCTTCGCTGGCGAAATAAGTCGAAGCCGCGCTGTAAGGTTTGTTGTCTTCCGTTTGCGCGACGGTGAACCCGCCTTCTTTTACTGCGACCTGGTCATCGAACGGATTCAACATCTTCTTGTAATTTTGCGACAGAACCGATTTCGATATCGCGCCGCCAACAAGGAAATGGCTGAAGAATGCTTCGGTAAAAGCCCTGAACCGCCGCCGGAAACGTTTGTAGTTGCTGTCGATAATGATCTCTTCGTAGCGCACCTTGCGCTTTCCCATTTTCGTGGATCCCAACTGCTGAGCGCCAGAGGCGAGCAACAAACCGCCATGCATTGGATCGAAGGCGCGCTGCGAAAGCTTGTCCGCATCGCTCATGTTCAGGAATTGCGCCTTTGCGAATTGCTCATCGGCATCATTCGCTTTCACCAATCCGGCCGTTGCCGTTAGCGTGAACTGGTTCGCATCCGACGGTTTCTGGTTGCCGACCTTGTCGATCTTCAAATCCAGCGGCACGGCGCGCTGGCTCACGCGAAGTGTTCCCAGCGGGTGCAGCACTTGCGTTGATTCGGTCGCGTCCAGCTTACGCAGCGAAACCAGCAGATTGTTGGCAGGCGGCAGTTGTGCACGCCAATTGTCCAGTTTGTCGAATTCGCCTTTGAGCAGAGGAATAACAGCAATCGGCGGCAGCGTGGTGTCCTTGCTCTCTCCCCAGGTGATGTCGAAGTCCGCCGAGACATCGAAGAAAAAGAAGCTTATCGACCCGGTGCCATGAGCGCGCCACGGTGTGGGACCTTCGAGCGCGAAATGCAAACTGATACTGAACAACCCGACGCCGAAAACCTTGAGCGAAACCGACGCCGATACTTCGATGATGAAATGGAACGGCGAGAATTGAAACAGCGCATCGAAGCCGAGGTGTCCGTCCACGCGCGCCACGTCGACGTCGAACATGATTTCGGTGTTCGATCCGAATTGCACCGTATTCGAGGTCACCGCGAAATAGGTCTCGGTGCGGATGCGCGCGATATCGGTGTTGAGAATGCTGATTGCCATTCGCTTCGGAGCGGGAAACGGCAAAGGCGGCGGATTAAAGCGCGGATGAAAACCGCCGGCCGAGACTACGAAATTCGCGTCGTCACCCCAGGCGACGAGTAATCCCATCTCTCCTTCGAGTGTGAGATATAGAATGCGCGATTCGAAAAGCGCGGCAAAGAAATAAAGGCGGCTCTTATCGAATTCGATCGCGCCCGCAAAATTCACCTGCAAAACGATCAGCGCCGCCTCATCAGCCGGAAGCGCGATCTTCAAAACGCCCAGGATGGCGATGTTGCCGGGGATTTCAATGATAACGCCTAACGAAACGCTGACCAGCGTTGGAGTTCCCCAGCCGAGTTTAGCCATCGGTCCGATAAGAAACTTCCCTTCATAAGGCGGGAAGATGGTCCGTAGATCGCTGATGATTTTTGGCGCGTTCTCGACCGGATTCTGTGGGAACATGATGCTGTTGATCGCGCCGGTGCGCACGCCTTCCATCAGCGGTTGAAGGCTCATTGTGCGATTGAGGCCTAACAAGCCGCCTAACCCAATGAGCGTGAAGCCAAACCCGAGCTGAATCCCTGTTCCGAACTCAGCGGTGATGATGATGAGCAGCGAAAAGCCTGTGGAACCGTCAGGCATCTTCGTCGTGATGATGCCAATGGCTTTCACCGTCACGATCTCGGAGATGGAGAGCTCGAGCACACCGGCGTACTCCCCGCGATCAAAATCGAAATACAAATATCCGCCGCCTTTGACCAGGCCCGCATCGAGGGACAGACCAACGCCGTTCGGCGGTTTGAACGAGAGACGGACATCCGCTGGACCGAGATTGCCCTGGTTGTTGTGAGGGAACACAAAGTTCGCTGTCAATCCGATGTTCTCGACCACGCCTTGTAACACGCCGAGATCGCCTTTTATCGTTGCACCGAGATGCAATGGTATCGTCGGCTCCGGATCCGCTTTGGGTTGCACCGATAATGTCGCGGATTGAATCTCAATCGGCCCAAGCTGTATGTGCGTCGGAAGACTAACTTCCAATCCGCCGCTTCCGCTGAAGTAAACGCCCTGACTCGTAGAGAGCCCGACCGTGAAATTAAAGTCGGCTTGAATGCCGTCCGCCGGCAAAAGCTTCGCCAAAAAGGAATCGGCTTCGCCTTCGGCCGGCTTGATCACAATGCCGGCGCCGGTCCACGCGTTCTCGACATAAAGATCTTTGTGGCCAGCGGAGTCGATGCGCGCGCCGACTTCGAACCCGATACTTTGCGCGCGTAACTTGCTCCCGCTTTCAGATCCGATCAGAATGATTTCAGCGCCCGCGGGCCTGCGCCAGACAATCCCGAGCGCGATCGACGCAGATGTCGAGCTCGGAGCGCCACCGCCAAACCCGGCTTGCACATCGAGGGGACGATTGGGCCGGAGAATAATCGCCACCCCGCCGGTAAGATCCGCTCCGCTGCGCACGTTGACAAACAGTTCATCGGTGACGGGAATCTCCTCCTGAAAACTGCCGTGAGCGTAAGGAAGAATCGCGAAACCTGGCGATTCCGCCGCGGTCTGGGGCAGGATCAACAATTCAAGGCCGACGTCACCACCAAAACCGGAAATATTTTGCTCAAACAACGGCATCCGCAGCGCGTTCGGAAATACGTTGTCGGGATTCGATGCGCCTGCGGTGAGGTTGTCTAACATCGCAGGATCGACTTCTACGAAGCGATAATCGATGTGCCATCCGTCTAACGCGTCCGCAACGTTGCCGAGCAGCGCCTCGTCTCTAAAATCCGGCTGCCCCCAGTGGTAGGCATTGCGTAAAATCAAAGTGGGATCGCTTAGAAATTTCGTCAGGTCTTCCCAAGCGACAGTGCGACGCGTGAACGCCGGTCGCGATCCCGACGCAGCGATGTCTTCCAAACGAAGAACACCGGCGAGCTTGAGCAGATTGGCCCAACCCGGCTGCCGTCGGGAAAGGTACTCAACGATCAGATAATCGATCAGCTGCCGCGGAAACTCGTTCTTGAACGTCGCAACATCCAACCCCGGTGGGAAACTGCCCGCTGGTTGCGAAGCCACTCCGTTGGCAGCCGCAATGAGCGCTGCTATTGCCGCGAGCAATTGTGGCATTTCCGAGCTATCGAATTCGCCTCCACGGATGATGGCCGCGATCGATTCGGCGGGCGTGCGTATCGAATTCAGAGCGGACGGGACGGAGTTGAATTCCCATCCCATTCTCTCCATCAGCGCCGAAAAACCCGTAGACGACTGAAACGCCAGTGCCAGCGGTTCAAATGCTGAACCGATTTCGCTTCCCAATGTGGAGATCGTGTCCTGGTCGCTCACGTTGTTTTTACAAAATCAGGAAAAGATCGGCATTGGTCTCGTCCAGGTTGAACGCAGAGGGAGGGGCAGCGCCCGATCCGAAAAAATTATAAAATCGGAGCACAGGATTCGGCGGCGGATTTGGAGGAGTGGCCGCAGCCGGCGGATCTGTCACCGGCAGCATGACTGTGTACTCATGCCGGGTAGCGCGAAAATGAAGCTTACCGCCACTGAACGTGATTTTCCATTTCAGGTTGTCCACCATGTCGTCGATGCTCGAAAGGTCATAGCGCTCATACAACGGCCACGGATAACCTGGATCGTACAAGTGCAGGCCCGACGGTGGCACGGTTCCCTGTGGCAACGTGTTTCGAAGAATATCTAACCGATCAGGATCGTTGCCGGGATCCGGAGCCCCCCAATCCCATGTGAACGGAGTCTTCTCATACCGGTATTCTCGATGGATCGTTACGGTCGTCTGCGTTCCGACTGCCGGATTCAAATCTACCTGCGTGTCGAACGACTGTTTCCACTGGGCCGGTGCCGGATGAATATTCGTCGGCACCCAGCCACCCCACGCGGTGGCAGGAATCGCCGTTCCATCCAGATAAGTGAATGCCGGCGTATGCGCTGCGAACGCTGCTAGCAAAGCGTCTCGATCCGCACTTCCGTCAGCTTTAAGAAATGGCTCCTTAACCTTAAGCGTAAACTTGTGAGCCAGGTACTCGACCGTTCCTCCGGTGATGTCGTGGAACTCGTCAAAATGCAGCGGCGCCGTGAT
>Ga0207678_10002085_pt1 | contig 18119 bp, 16 predicted proteins | sample KBSC63metaG_FD_184319 | JGI IMG/M metagenome (GOLD analysis project Ga0207678, IMG submission 184319) | Corn rhizosphere microbial communities from Kellogg Biological Station, Michigan, USA - KBS C6-3 metaG (SPAdes) (version 2) | ecosystem: Host-associated > Plants > Roots > Rhizosphere > Soil ...
TTTCGGGAACACGGAATACGCACGCGCCGGCACCGGTCACCGCCACGCGCGGGCCCATCACCGTGTCGGCGACGAATACACCGACCAACGCAAATCGCGAAGCCGGATGTCGAAATTTGACATAGGCGGCCCGACGGGGAACCGGGAAACGAATGCGCACAACGATCTCGTCCGCGGCAAGCGCTGTTTCAAACAATCCCTTGAAAAAGTCCGCCGCCCGAATGGTGCGGACGCTGGTGATGATCTGCGCATCCAGGGCCTGCAGTGCTGCGGGATAATCCGCTGCTGGGTCGTTGTTAGAAACAGAGCCTCCCAGGGTTCCCATATTGCGGACCATGCGATCGCCGATCATCGATGCGAGCTCGGCAAGAGCCGGAATGTGTCTACGCACCTGGAGATCTGAGGCTACCTCGGCATGGCGCATCATCGCGCCTATCGTGACCGATCCGGAGTCGAGCTCCAGGCCGCGGAGCTCCTCGAGTAAAGACAAATCGACCAACTGGCTGGGACGAATCAGTCGCAACCTCATTGAGGGCAATAAGGTTTGACCGCCGGCGATTAATTTGGACTCGGAATCCGCGCGCAACGCGGCGCAGGCATCGGCAACGGATCGCGGCTGGCAGTAGCTGAACGGATGCATGTGTTGCTTATTTCCGCAGGCTCTGGGCCGCCATCAAAACCGCGTTGACGATGTTTTCGTAACCCGTGCACCGGCACAGGTTGCCGTCGAGTTGCTCGCGTATCAAGGTCTCATCGGGCTCCGGATGGAGCCGCAACAAATCAAGCGCACTCATCACCATGCCCGGCGTACAGAATCCGCACTGCAGCCCGTGACATTCGCGAAATGCTATCTGCAGGGGGTGCAATTGCGTGCCGCGTGAAATCCCTTCGATCGTCGTGACGCGGCATCCCGCAGCGCGAACGGCGAGCACGTTGCACGATTTCACCGCTTCATCGTTCAGATGAACCGTACAGGCGCCGCACTGGGCCGTATCACAACCCCGGTGCGTTCCGCGTAGATTGAGATGGTCGCGGATCAAATCTGCAAGCAGGGTCCGCTCTTCGACCACCGTCGAGACGTCCTGGTCGTTGACCGTGAGTTGAATGGTCACCGTCATATCTTCACCACGCAGTGTGACCGCCATCGACCGGCACGATTGCGCCGGTCATGAACGAGGATGCGTCGCTGACCAGGAATGCGACGATCTGCGCGACCTCCTGTGGTTGAGCAAAGCGTTTGATCAACTGTCGGCCGACCAGCTTGGACAGCAGGTCCGGCTGTTGCTCCGCCGGGAAATGCCCCAACAGATCACGGGACATTGTGGAGTCGATCCCGCCGGGGCAGATGGCGTTGCAACGGATCCGCGGACCCAGCTCGGCTGCCATCGCCCTGGTGAGTCCGAGAACGGCTGCTTTGGAGGCACAATACGCGGCCATGTAGGGAAGGGCAACCAGCGCTCCGACCGACGCAACGTTAACGATCGACGCCGACGGTCGTTGCTGCAGCGCGGGCAAGGCCGCTTGCACGGTCAGCAAATGTGCCATGCAATTGACGCGCATGATGCGTTCGAACTTCTCGATCGTCGTGTGTTGTAAAGTCGAATCACCGAGCATCCCTGCGATGTTGCAAATGGAATCGAGAGAACCGAATCGCTCCAGCGCAACGCCCACGATCTGCCGCGACGTGGCCGGATCGGCGATATCACCCGAAAGTGTAACGGGAGCCGGCCCGTTCTGCCGATCCAACAATTCGACTGTCTGGGAAAGTGTCTCACCGTCTATGTCGGTCAGAGCCAGCATGGCGCCCGCCTGCGAAAGGACAATCGCGGTCGCCCGACCCAGGCCACTGCCGGCCCCTGTAATCAAGACGACCTTCTCCCGAATGCTAGTGTCCAATCGATGTCACCTCGCGACTATCGAAGGCTGGTGCCTGTGCCGTTCTCGCTGCGCGCAGGGCCTCCCACACGCGCGCCGGCGTTGCGGGCATTTGAATGTCGGACACCCCCAGGGGTCGAAGAGCATCCAATACGGCGTTGATGACGGCCGCTGGTGCACCAATCGTCCCCGCTTCACCGACTGCCTTGACGCCCAGCGGATTCGTCGTGCACGGAATCTCTGCCAGCGACAGGTTGAATCTGGGAATGTCGTCGGCGCGGGGCATTCCGTAGTCCATGAAACTTCCGGTCAGGAGCTGACCGGACTCGCCGTCATAGATGATCTCTTCCAGTAGCGCCTGGCCGATCCCCTGTGCGATGCCGCCCATGATCTGTCCCTCGCAGATCATCGGGTTCAGTGCACGGCCGACATCGTCGACCGCGTTGTATCGATCGACGCGGACATGTCCGGTCTCGGGATCAATCTCAACCTCGCAGATGTGGCAGCCGTTTGGAAAGTTGGGCGGATTGGTATCCCACCATCCGCTTGCCTCGAGTCCCACGCCGAAGTCAGGCGGCAGACCGCCCTTGCGATAGGAAGCCTGAGCCACCTGCATCAAGGAAATCGACTGGTCACTTCCAACCGCGGAAAATCGGCCCTCCTCAAACACCAACTGGTCGGGGGAAACATCGAGCAGATGCGCGGCGAGGATGCGCGCTCGTTGTAGGATTCGATCCGCCGCTATTCGCAGTGCCGAACCGCCGATCATTGAACTGCGCGCGGCGTACGTCCCGCGACCGAAATGAACTTTGTCGGTATCGCCCTGCAGATAGCGGATGTCATCGAAGGGAACGCCGAGCCACTCCGATATCAGCTGAGCAAAGACGGTCGCATGGCTTTGACCGTGGGAGTGGGTTCCGGCGAGAATCGTCACGGTTCCACCTGGGTCGAAACGCAGTCCCATCTGATCGTTGAACACTCCACCCTGTTCGATGAAGAAGATCGTCCCGCGTCCGCGCAACAGGCCTTTGCGAGCGGATTCGGCCCGGCGGCCTTCGTAATCCGCGGCGCCCGACAGATCCAGGCAGCGGTCCAGCAGTTCCGCAAAGTTCCCACTGTCATAGATGAAACCCGTAGCAGTGGAGTAGGGCAGCGCGGAGGTGGGGATGAGATTCTTACGACGCAGAGTGATCGCATCTACGCCGATTCGGGCGGCCGCGATGTCCAGCAGTCGCTCGATGACGAACGTCGCTTCAGGTCGACCGGCGCCGCGATACGGGCCTGTGGGCGAGGTGTTTGTAAATACACCGACATTGAATCCGTGATAGGCCTTGATGTCATATACGCTCGGGACGAACCGTATCGAAAATACCAGTGGCGCCACGGCAGCAGATACGACATAGGCGCCAAATCCGTGCAGAGAGTTGACGCGGACGCCCAGTATCCTGCCGTCACTGTTCAAGGCCATTTCGGCGTGGACGGTTTGGTCGCGACCGTGGGTGTCACCCAACAGGCTCTCGGAGCGACTTGCAACCCACTTGACAGGTCGACAGCATATTCGGGCCGCCCAAAGTACGAGGACATCTTCGGGATAGGGGTCGGCTTTCATGCCGAAGCCACCCCCCACATCGGGGGAAATCACTCGTAAGTGGCTCTCGGGAATTCTCAAGGCGTGAGTTGCAATCATCGTCCGCACGCCATGCGGATTCTGCGAGCTGGTGTACAGCGTATAGGCATCCTCCGCGGGATTGAATTCTCCGATACAGGCGCGCGGCTCGATCGAATTGGCCGTCAGTCGGTTATTGTGGATGTCGACGGAGACTATGTGGGATGCTCGCTCGAAGGCAGCGTCCGTGGCCGCCTGATCGCCAAATGCCACGAAACAACAGCGGTTGTTGGCGCAACCGTCGTGTATTTGCGGTGCGGTGTCTTTAATTGCTTCCTCTGGAGTAACCACTGCCGGTAGAGGGTCATAGTCGACTTCAATGAGCTCGACAGCATCCCGCGCCTGATTCGCCGTCTCTGCAACGACGAATGCTACTCGGTCACCCGCATATCGTACCTTCTCGTGGCACAAGGCCAGGCGGTAGGTTCGAAATCCCGGTGGACCGCCCATGTCCTCCGGCATGAACAGTGGAGGTGTCCCTCCGATCTCACACGCCACTGCATCTCTTCCGGTCAGCACGCACAGAACGCCGGGCGCATTGCGCGCCGCGCTAACATCGATGGAGCGGATGCGGGCGTGGGCGTAGGTTGAAAGCAGGACCGCTCCGTAACACAGACCAGGAGGGGAGATGTCATCGACGTAACGCCCGCGCCCGGTCAGGAAGCGGACGTCCTCGACGCGCTTTACGGATTTTCCGATACCGAAATTATCCATGAGCGAGGAAGGCTCCGACACGCTCCGTAAATTCCAGGGGTTGAGCGAGATTGCTCAAATGCGAGGCGCTTTCGAGTATCTCGAGCCGTGCAGCGGGAAGCTTCGCGGCAAGAGTCTGCAAACTATCAACCGTGGTCGCCGTATCACGTCGCCCTGCAATGACCAGAACAGGACACTGAATCTCGGGCAGGCGATCCAACGTATTCACGGCCTGAATCGCATCGATGGCCGCTCGATAGCCTTGCGGGTGAGTTCCCCGGATCATATCGGCTACCCATTGAACCGTCTGCGGAGCCTGGGTCAGGAATTCCGGAGTGAACCATCGCTCCAGTGTGGAGTCCACTTGAGACTGCATTCCAGCCTGGAGAGCTTGCAGCTTGCGTGCTTCCCATCGCTGCTGCATCTGCGGTGGTGTTCGGGCCGAAGTGTTGGCGATCACGAGTGAGCTCAGACGATCGGGGTGCTCGAGTGCGAACCACTGTCCGATCATTCCGCCGAGCGACAATCCGACGATGGAACAGCGCGAGATGCCGAAGCTGTCCAGGAGATTGAGCATCAATTCCGTGTAATGATTCGGGTTCTCGAGGCGAGGATCCGGGTCGCTCTTACCGTGCCCGGGCAAGTCGACTGCCAATACTCGAAATGACCGGGACCAGACTGGAATCTGCGCAGACCACAGATCGCTGCTGGTGGCGATCGAGTGAAGCAGGACCAGGGCCGGCGCATTCTCCGGACCCCTGTAAATGAGGTGAAGTCGGTTGCGGTCCCGCAGCATGCTCATTCGCGCAGCCGCCATTCGACCAGGGCAATCCCTGTGTACCAGCTGGGAACCGCTTTATAGAAATGCACATGAAAAGCGGCTCCTTTGGCCGCGCCATGGGCCACCATCCAGTTGCGAATCTCTTCTGCCCCATTGCCAGCCTCGTTGACCCGGTCCGTCGCATGCCGAATGAGGGCTCGATCGTCGCCTGTGCCCAGCAGGCGCAAAAACTCCCGGTCAAACTCCTCGTTGACCATCCCCATGCGCGGCGTCGCTACATCGTGGCTGATCCCACCGGTTGCCAGGATCACTATGCGCGAATTGCCTGGATAGGAACGAATTGCCTCCCCTATGAACCGACCCCACTGCAAACACCGCGACATCGTCGGCATTGGTGGTTGCACACAGTTGATGAGTAACGGTACCAGAGTCACGCTGGCGGCCAGGTCGGCAAGGATGAGTGGCGTCAGCACGCCATGATCGAGCGTCAGTTGCATCGAAAAGGATGGATCGAAGTCAGCCGCCAGTGCTTCCCCCAGCAGGTGAGCGCCAAGTCGTGAGTCTCCTTTCAGAGTCTGCCGCTCCGCGCGTAACCAGTGCTCGGCGGGAGCCGGATAAGCATCCCCGGTGCCGATGCAGAACGCCGGGAAGTTGTCGAGAAAGAAGTGGTGCAAATGGTCATCGGACACGACCACAACGGTGTCGGGTTTGAGGGCGGCCAATGACTTGCCGAGTTGCTGAAAGTGCCGATAGATCGTGTTTCGGTCAGCTTCGCTGAGGGCGTCCGGGAGATTCAGCATCACCGGAGTGTGAGAGGTTGCGAAGGCGCCGACCAGCTCAGCCACGACGGGCCTCCCCGGCAACGGCCCGCAGCGAGGCTAGAAATGCGTGCTCGGGGATTTTTACCCCCAAGCAGTGCGCACGCAGCAGATAGGGGTTGGCCCCCGCGAGGTACATCTTCCCAACCTCATTGTCGCGAATGAGGCTCTTTATTTCCGCGGGTAATGGAATGTCCTTCATGTAGGCGTCGGCATCATCACGGTATTGTTGCAAATGCCCTTGCTTGTGATGCACGTCGTAAAGAATGCGATTGATCCAGTATGCCTGGACGGAGGGCATGTCCTGTTGCCAGTTGCGAATCATGTTGGTCTCCCGGATGCGCCGACGTGGTGGCTGATCCAATCCACGATCGTGGGGAGCGTTTGCGGTGTATGCCCCATGTGGCCACCTGGAAACAGGCGAACCGATTTGGGGCTCCCGTGCTCCGTCAGCAAATGGATGTCTGCAACGGGGCATTGGCGGTCATTCTTGCCGTTGACGAGCAGCAATGGCGCGCAGGGCTGATCCAGGATTCCCTGATCCAACAGCGATAGTCTTTGGAAGTACTCGACGTACTCGGCATCGTTGGATGCTCCGAGCATTCGCATGCGTGTTTCCACCAGATCCATGAGGTAACTGTCAGGGAATCGTGATGCCTCGATCCAATCCCGTTGGAACATGAAATGCGCGCCGCCTCCCCAGTTCACAGCTGCCGAGATTCTGTGGCGGCATGTATGTGCCAATCGAGTGGCCCAATACCCCCCGAATGACCGGCCGAGGCATGCGGGACGCTCGCCTTGGAGATCCGGTTGTCGTGTTACCCAATCCAAAACGGGAAGGAACTGCCGGTCGGCATCTGGAGTGCCTTTGACGGGGGATTCGCCTGTGCCAACGTTATCCAGGGCGACAGTTGCAAATCCTCGCGCGAGGAATGCATCACTGATGCTCGTCATTTGCTCCTTCCACGCATCAACACCACCCCACATGATAATGACGGGCAGAGGGGCGGCAGCCTGTTCCGGGCGTCGAAACAGAAACACCACCTTACGCCCTTCAGTACCGCGTCCATCAAATGGAATTTCCACGCGCTTTGTGGGTATGTCCCAGTGCCTTGCAGCAGCCAGGTACGTTTCGCGCTCGGCGCGAGCAGCGAGCTCCTTCGCTGGGTGATTGGGACACGGAAACCGACCCAGGAAGTACAGCGCGCTGGCGCGCGCATACTCGGAGGCTGCTTCCATTCGATTCCCCCGCGTTTCGGCATCGGCGGCCTTCTGTCGCATCTCGTCACCGGCACGGCTCCATTCTTCGGCCCATGACTGACCGTCCAAGCCGCTGAGCCGGTTTATCACCCCATTCGCAATGATGGGGTCAACCAGATTCATGGGGTGAGCTCGTGTGCGTAGCCGTTTCCGCAGCCACGTTTTGGCTTCTTCCAGGGTTTTGGGTCGCCCCGAGACTTCATCACTCGCTTGTTCGTCAGCCAAGGGCGCTCCGGATGCAGAATCAGTTACCGCGCCTCCATCGTAGAGCGTACGCCCAGCGCCACTATCGTGTGAGTGTGAGGGTATTTGACTGCCGATGCGTAATCGCGCCCCTCCGCGTTGACGTCTTGATTGTCGGGACGGCAACAATGGAGTGCATATCCCGAAACCCAGAAAGTCACCTTGTCTGCCATTGCGAATTTCCAGGAAGAATCGCCAGTCGTGATCTGCGTGGCTCCGAACGGTGCCCGTCGTTCCCGGAAGGATCATGAACGCATCCCGTTGACTCCCGAAGAGCTCGCGCGGGAGGCAGTCTCCTGTGTGGAAGCGGGGGCCTCGGTAATGCATCTGCACGTGAGAGCTTCGGACGGCGGTCATAGCCTCGATCCTGCCATTTATCGTTCCGCCCTCGCGGCCATCCGAGCGGCGGTCGGACAGCAGTTGATTCTTCAGGTCACGACCGAGTCAGCCGGTAGGTATGCACCCCCTGAGCAGATGGCAGTGATTCGCGAACTCAAGCCCGAGGCGGCCTCAGTCGCTCTGCGCGAGTTGATTCCGGACGAGGCCGGTGAGCGGGCAGCCGCGGACTTCTTCCAATTCGTGGTGGGCGAAAACATTGGATTACAGTTCATCCTGTACACGCCGACGGAAGTAGCCCGACTCATGGAATTGCGTGAACGCGGGGTTATACCTCCAGCGCGACATCACGCCCTGTTTGTACTGGGAAACTATCGTGACCGGGTTCCATCAGCGCCCCGAAGTCTGCTGCCATTTCTGTGGGAATGGCCAACCGAGTGGCCCTGGACGGTCTGTGCATTCGGGCGCTCCGAGGCACAGTGCCTTGCTGCGGCCGTCTCATTCGGGGGGCATGTCAGAGTGGGCTTCGAAAATAATCTGTGCAACCCGGATGGCACTCTCGCAGCCAGCAATGCCGCATTGATTGAAAACATCAGCCAGATAATCGATCGGACGGGTCGTAAGCGAGCGGACGTTTCGCAGGCCCGAGCGCTGTACATGCCTGCACGGGGCTGAAGGGGATGGAACGCTGATGGTGATCAAGTCTGCGCTTATCGTAGGTGGCGGAATTGCCGGCATGTCAGTGGCGATCATGCTTCGCCGGCTCGGCGTCGCGGTGGATCTCATCGATCAGGATGCCCAGTGGAAAGTCGCCGGCGCTGGAATCACTATCACGGGTCCGACACTGCGTGCCTTCGCTGCACTTGGGATCCTGGACCGTCTCGAGCCCCAGTCGTACATGGGGGATGGTATACGGGTCTGCTCTGTAGATGGAGTCTTTCTCCAGGAGCTGCAGACTCCAATGCCCGTCGGCAGCAGAGTCCCCGGAAGTGGCGGGATCATGCGACCGGTGCTTCACCATGTGTTATCGAGTGAGGTGCTCAGCGGCGGCGTGAACGTCCGGTTAGGTGTGAAGGTCCGCTCCGCTGTTCAAACATCCGAAGCGGTTGATGTGACATTCGAGGATGGTAGCTCGGGCCGCTATGACATTGTCATCGGTGCCGATGGTCTGCATTCTCAGATCAGGCAGATCATTCTTCCGCACGCACCTTCACCCGAATATACGGGTCAGTGCGTGTGGCGGGCTGTTTTGCCACGACCGCAGGAAATTCAGAAGCGACATTACTTCCTGGGCGGTCCGGTAAAGGTAGGGTTGAATCCGGTATCGGAAGCCGAAATGTATTTGTTTCTGCTCGAGCGACGCGCGGTACGCCAGTGGATGACCGATGATCGAGCTCATGTCGAGCTTGCAGAGCTGCTACGACCCTATGGCGGCGTCTTGAAGGAGGTGAGAACCACGCTCGGGCCGCAGTCCCGGATCGTGTTTCGTCCGCTCGAAGCGTTCTTTTTGCCGGACCCGTGGTATGTCGGCCGCGTCATTCTAATCGGTGATGCAGCCCATCCCACTACACCCCAGCTTGCCTCGGGTGCGGGCATGGCCATTGAAGATGCCCTGGTGCTTGCTCAGGAACTGGACCGGTCAAACGCGGTGGACGCGGCTTTCGCGGCCTTCATGAAGCGGCGCTATGCCCGGTGTCGTCTTGTAGTGGAGAATTCACTGGAAATAGGCCGACGTGAACAGCGTGGGGAGCCGGTTGATTCTCAGACCCAGTTGGTACAAGAGTCACTACGGGCGCTGGCAGAACCCTATTAGAGACATCTGCAACCGTTTGTTCTGACGCGTACGAATAACCTCGAGCGAGTTTGATTGATGCAACTGAATCGTGAACGGCAATTGCCTGCGTCGCTGCAGGATACGTGGACGGCATTGAACGACGTTACGGTCTTGCAGACGTGCATTCCGGGGTGCGAGGCCCTTACGCCGGCTGCCGAAGGTGAATTCGACCTGTTGATCGTAGCGGCAGTGGGCCCTGTGAAAGCGAAATTCAAGGGTAAGTTACGATTGACCGATTTGACTCCGCCGGAGCGCTACACAATCCACTTTGAGGGGCAGGGCGGCGTCGCCGGTCATGCCAAAGGCTCGGCCCACGTCGAGCTGCAACCGTGCGGGGACAACGAGACCACCCTCAAATACTCCGCACACGCGATCGTGGGAGGGAAAGTGGCACAGGTCGGTGCACGATTGGTGGACATGGCCGCACAGAAGCTCGCAAACGATTTCTTTGCGGCACTGGAACAGCATTTGCGTGGCGGGGTGGCGGCCATAAGTTAAGACGGATCATCGCCTGCTACACTGTCGCGCCGCTGCTACAACTCTACGGTTGGCTCCATTCCAGCGTCAGCGTACCCTACTCACATACTAAAGGTGCTCCTACTGGGCTGAAGCGTGTTGGACGAGGGGGGTAACTCGCAGTGCAAATCCATTCATTTTCGACTGACCTGACGCCCGTGTGGCAGCGGCCTGAGGTGTTCAGGCGTGAGATGCAGGATCGCTTCTCCGTCTGTCTATCGGTCCAGGACTCTCGCGACGCCCCGTTGGAGACCCGCGTGCGTGCCTACTGCGGCCGCCATTTACGATTCGCGGAATTGCGGTTCTCACCTCACCGAACCTCATCGGTGAGTGAAGGGCGATCCGGCTCACGAATACTGTTTACCCAGCAATTGGAAGGTCAGGCTTACTTTTCGCAGGGAGGTCGCGATTGCTGTGTGACCCCCGGGAGTTTTTGTCTGATCGATCCCGCGCTTCCATTCACCATCGAGACGACTGAAATGCACGCGCGGTCCATCTATTTGGACCGGCAGAGCGTCCTCGCCGTTGCGCCCTATATCCAGTCGATGACCAGCTGTTCAATCGACGGAAGCGCTGGCGCAGGAGCGATCATGCGGGCCGTCGTGGACGAGCTGTTCAAGCTCGCCCCCTCACTGGACGAGGACACCGCCGACACCATTTCGGAGGCTTTACCCTACACGTTGGCGACGGCTCTCACGGGTCTCGGGCGTGATCCGAATGCGGGTCGAGCCCGCCTACATCTGTTTCACAAGAAGCGAATACTCCGGTTCGCACGGCAGCACCTTCATGATCCCAACCTGGATCCACGCAGAATCGCCAGCGGCGTGAACCTGTCGTTGCGATACTTGTACGACTTGTTTGCCGACGAAGAGCTGCCGCTCATGAAATGGATCTGGAACGAGCGGCTCAAACGCGCGCAACGCGATTTGGAGGCCCGCCACCTGGTTGCCAGGAGTATTTCCGAAATCGCTTACAGCTGGGGTTTCAGCAACCTGGCGCATTTCAGTCGTGCGTTTCGCCACGAGTATGGGATTAGTCCGCGCCAATGGCGACAACGCACGCGTGTAGCGCACTGCCAGTCAACTTCCGACACGTGCGCGGATCAGTATTGATGACCTGACTCGGTAGTATCCGCCTCCAGGTTCGGTCATGACCGATGAGCGCCACATCCGTAAGGCGCATTCGGTTACCTGGGGGCGCCTTTGAAAGCTATTGTTGCTACCGTAGCCGCGTGTGCCTGCGCGAACAGCCTGATTGTGGACTCGGCGAACGCGCAGACGGCAACCGCCTCAGCGGATATTCAATCAACTACCGGCAACAACCAAGGTCAGGTCGGTCTCGAGGAAGTGACGGTAACGGCCGAGCGCCGGACCGACACGATCCAGAAGACGGCCATTGCGATCGCGGCCATGGACGCAAATGCGTTGCGAACCATGGGCAACGTCGATGACGCCCGGGGATTAGCCGCCGCTGTACCATCCATCCACGTAGCGACTCTGGGTATCTACTCGAACGTGTATGTACACGGAGTTGGAGGCGGGATTTCGAACGCCTATGGATCGCCCGCCGTTTCTTTCAGTATGGACGGCGTCTTCATAGATCAGGCTGCAGGGCCGTCCAGCGCCCTATATGACATCGATCGGCTCGAAATGGTGCAAGGCCCCCAAGGTACTCTCTACGGCCGCAATGCGACGGCCGGAGCACTCAATGTTATACCCAGCAAGCCCACATTCAGGGATGAGGGCTTCGCCTCGTTGGAGTACGGTAATTTCAACGCCCTGGAGACCGCAGGTACAGTGAATCTTGCGCTGTCCTCGAATGTCGCCGCCCGATTCGCCTTCAAGACCAGCCGTCATGATGGCTATCTGACCAACGGAACCAACGACGAGGATTCACAGGCCGCACGCGCCCAATTGCTCTGGCGTGCTACCGACAACCTGAATCTGCTGGCCTATCTGGATTACTTCCACGAAGGTGGCAAGGGCATGCAATCCGTCCCGCTCTATCCAGGACAAGACCTGAGTACATTCGGGACAGGAGCGATAGCCCCGAATTTGCCTGCCAACCAACTTTACCTGAATCCTAAGAATCCGTGGCAGGCCATTGACAACGATTTGTTATACCCCAGCCTGATTCCAGCTCCCTATCCCGCGGCCCTGCCATTGGCCGGGCGCGATGTCGGGGTCGATCACAACCAGTATATCTATCACCTGCAAGCGGATTGGGACCTTGGATTTGCCACGGCGACAGTTCTTCCCGCTCTCGTGCGCATCAATGATGACGATGTGTTCTATCAAGCCGGATTCAAGGCTCACGAGACGGATGACATCACCCAGTCATCGGTCGAGGCGCGACTGGCGTCCAACGGTAACACGGACCTCGGCAAGAAGCTTCGCTGGGTTACGGGCGTCTTCTGGTTCCACACATCCGGCCAATCACTGGGGCAGTTTTTCCAGGAGGGTGTGAGCGACATATCGCTCCTGCTCCCGCAGATGCGGGACGACTCCAAGGCGGTGTTCGGTCAAATGACTTACTCCATCATCGACCGACTGCGGATTACCGGTGGAATCCGCTATACGAGCGAATCGAAGTCCGAGAGCGGACAGACCATTGTCGGCAGTCTCTTCCTGTTTCCTGCGCCGACGCCCGCCACGTGTGTGGCGCCCTTCACATTCTACCCTGCCGTTTACAATGGCACGCCGAATCCCGCCAGATGCGGCACTCCGAATCAAGGTGATCTGCACTTCACATCAACCGATTACAAGGGCGCGCTGGAGTTCGACCTGACCGAGCAGAGTCTGCTCTATGCAAATTACAGCACCGGTTTCAAGGCGGGTGGATTCAATCCCGGAAGTCCGCCGAACACCTACCTGCCCGAGAGGCTGCGCGACTACGACCTGGGGTCGAAGAGCCGTTTCTTCGACAACCGGTTACAGGTCAATACCAGCGCCTTCTACTGGCTCTATGACAACCAGCAGGCCCAGGCGTTTGGTCCCATCAATCCCGGAGGTTACGCTTACATTGTCTATCCATCCAAGTCTCACATTTACGGTGCTTCAATAGACCTCGAGGCCCTGGTGACTCGCAATGACCGGATCGGAATCGAGGTAGATTATCAACGCGGTATCTATGATCATTACAAAACTGCCGATATTCCTGCGCTGGGCATAGCAGGCGTTGACGGTGCTCACGCCGTTCGTCCCTACACTCCGACTTTCTCAGAGCACCTGGATTACACGCACACATTTGATTTGCCGAACGAGGCGAGCCTCGATTTCAACGTCAACGCACTGTTCGTTGGTAGTCAGTACGTGTACACGACCCCCTATGCGCCTCTCGGTTTTCAGCCGGCGTATCATAAAACCAATGCGACGCTGGCCTATCATTCGCGGGACGATGTGTGGACGGTGGAGGCGTACGTTAATAATCTAGAGGACAAGTTCACAGTCAACAGCCTGCAACCGAGCTCCACGACGGGGAATTTCTTTGCGTACGTGGATCCGCCGAGGACTTATGGCATGCGGGTATCCAGGAAGTTCAGTCAGTAGATGCTCTGAATCCGCCGGGCTTCGAGAGCACCTGGGATGCATTGCGCCGACAGATCATTGACGGCCTGCACTTCAGGCTCATCAATCCCGTCGCGATGCAGGCCGAAGTCAACAATGCGGCGGTGGCGCCGCGCTTTGCATTGGCCGCGCTCGACTGCCACACGTTCGAATTGATGGGGGGCTGAAGCCGATATACTGACTCGCGCCCTTTCGGCGCCATCGTAGGGCCGTCAGATTTTGGTGCAGCGCAACACCCCGGCCTGCATAGTCATACGCCGCCGCCGGTCTAGCCGGGGCGTCCGGGCGGCATCGTAGCAGGCCTCAGTGTTCTCTCTTTAACGTAACCAATTGATTCTACGAATAAAAATAACCAGAAATGACGGTGCAAAATATCTTGCCCGCGTCGGTAACCGTTTGCTCGGGAAATGCTCTTCTATTACAGAGGCACCGATTTCGAGATCGGGAGTGAAGCATTGCGGTCGGAAGACCCTCGAGCGCTAGTAGCGGACCTTGTGGTATCGCACGGAGATCAGCTCCGGCGATTCCTCGTCGCGCGCGTGCGAAATGCAGCAGATGTGCCTGATATCGCGCACGAAGTTTACTTACGCATGCTCCGAATCCCGAATGTCGAGTCGATCCGGTCGCCCGAGGCGTATCTTTTCACCGTGGCCCAACATGTCGTGCAGCAGCATACTTTACGTCAATCCGCGACACCTCCCTCCGTCGAGCTCACGGAAATGCTCGATATTCAATCTTCCTCGCCTGAAGTGGATCCGGTGCTGGCTACCGACGCCGCGCAGTGCGTCGAACGCCTGCAGGATGCCATCGATGAGTTGTCCCCCAAGGTCCGTGCCACCTTTCTGCTGCATCGACGCGATGGCCTCTCGATTGATGACATCGGAAATCGCCTGGGCATTTCACGTCCCATGGTCAAGAAAAACCTCATGAAAGCGCTGATGCATTTCCGTCAAAAACTGGAACGAGTTCAATAGGAGCGCCGCCATGGAACGTAGCGGGCGAGCCCAATTCAACACACAGATCTACGAAGAAGCCTGCGAGTGGTTCATCGAGTGCCGCGCCGGTGACCTGGATGCCGCCGCACGGGTCGAGTTTGATCGTTGGCTGCGCAAGTCACCGGAGCATCAGGGCGCCTACCTCGAGATTGCAGCAATCTGGAATGAAGGCCCGGTGCTCGATTCCGCCAACCGATGGGACCTCGATACTCTGATTGCCCAGGCGAGCGAAGATCCTGACAACGTAGTTGTCCTGGGCCGGAGCGCTCGTCCTGTGAGCCCCGTGCCGCAGGCCGCTCCGTTTGCGCGAACGCCCGGCAACATTGAGACGATCAATCCTGCTCCGGCCCCTGGCAGCGTCCCCGCGACGCACAGACGCAGACGTGGTGTCGCGGTCGCGGCATCGATCCTGCTGGCCGCTGTGTCAATTGGTGTCTACATGCATGCATCCAGTGATGTGTACACAACCGCCGTCGGCGAACAGCGCTCAATCACCCTCGCCGATGGTACGACCGTCGAGCTGAATTCGCTCTCGCGGATTCGTGTCCGATACTCCAAGTACGAACGGAACATCGATCTGGTTGACGGGCAGGCACTGTTTCGTGTCGCCAGGGACACCGCGCGGCCGTTCGTAGTCCGCAGCGGTGAAACACGGGTGAGAGCCGTGGGCACTCAGTTCGACGTGTATCGAAAAACGAGTGGTATTACAGTCACCGTGGTCGAGGGCCGCGTCGCGATTCTCGAGGATGGCGGGAAGCGGGCAGCCAGCAGCCGCGAGGGAGGCTCCGGCCCCGATACATCACTAACAACGCCGCTGCCGGCCGTTTCTGCCGGCGGCCCGCCGACATTCGCGGGCAGCATCCTCCTGGCGGCAGGTGAGCAGGTTACCGTTACATCGCAAACGGCCCGGAAAAACCCGCACCCCAACGTTGCCGGTGCCACCGCCTGGACACAACACCAACTCGTCTTCGACGCCGCATCCCTCAGCGACGTCGCGGAGGAATTCAACCGGTACAACAAACGCAAGCTCGTGATAGACCCATCGGCGCTGGGAAGCACCCACATCAGTGGTGTTTTCCTGTCCACCGATCCCGCCCCCCTGATCCGCTTCCTGCGCGATCGGCCCGGCCTGCGCGTCACCGAAACATCCACGCAGATCCGCATCGAGAAGACTGTCTGAAAAAAAAGCGCCTCGAAAGGGTAACCGCGTCGTCATGAAACGCTCTTCTGAAGCATGAGCCCACCCAGACATGCCACGGTGGGCCTACATAACATGCTTGCAATCGGAAGGGTGCTCATGCGCCTGGGTGTTGTCGCGACCGCAATCTGCATGACCGTCGCCGGTCTGTCCAATGCGGATGAAGTACGAGCCTCCATCAGAAAGTCCACCAACATACCGGCACAGCCCCTGGCCGAGGCCCTGCAGGGCCTCGCCAGAGACCGCAATTTTCAGATCATCTACGTCTCCGAGGACATCAGCGATCGCCGCACCGCAGGGGCTGTGGGTGAGTACACCCTGGATGAGGCCCTCAAACAACTCCTGATCGGTACAGGGCTGACTTACAAGTATCTGGATGAGAAGACCGTCACCATATTTCCGCTCACTCAACCAAACTCACCTGGCGCGCAGTCCGGGTTGACGGATACACCGACCCCGCCCGCTGCCAGCAACGAGGAGATCAAGGGATCATCCAACTCCTTGCGCCAGGCGCAAACGCCTGACGCGGCGGCCGCGCAGCCTGCTACGGTAGAGCAGGGCAGCGATGCTACCCAAAAGAAGTTCGTGCTGGAGGAAGTCGTTGTAACCGGCACCCATCTGAAGACCGACAAGACGGCTTCGCCGATGACGGTAATTACAAAGGAGGATATAAAGAAGCAGGGGTTGAGCACCGTCGATGACATCGTACGCTCGCTGCCGCAGAACTACTCGACGATCAATGCCGGTTCCACACTCGACAACGCGCTGAATCCAATCGGTGCCCAGGGGCAGGCAGCCGCGGATTTGCGCGGCCTGGGCTCGCAGAACACCCTGATTCTCGTGAACGGCCGCCGCCGCGCCGCCTCCTCAACCTTCGGCGATGGCACGGTGAACCTGAACACCATACCCGTCAGCGCCATAGAGCGAGTCGAGGTCATTACCGACGGCGCTTCGGCGATTTATGGCTCTGATGCGGTGGCCGGCGTCATCAATTTCATCCTGAAGAAGAACTACGAGGGTGCCGAGACGCATGTCCGACAGGAGCTGGGTAGCAACGGCGGCGATGCAGTCTCGGCGGACCAGTCTCTGGGCCTGAGCTGGTCATCGGGCAACATCACGATGGGCGGACGTTACGCTCGCAGCAATCCGGTTCTGAGCAACCGAGCGGGACTCACCACCGAGAATTTCAGCGCTCGCGGGGGTAGCGATCTGCGTACTACATTTCTGGGGCAGCCCGGCGTGGTGCTGGACCCGATGACCGGCGCGGTCGTCGGATCGCTGCCCGCAGGTGATTCGGGCAATACGGGAATAGCCGGGAAGCTGTCTCCAGCCAACACGGTGGCTTACGACGCGGCTCGATATCCATTTGATGTGGTGAGCAGGCGAACAACCCTCTCGTTCGATGTCAACGCGGAGCAGAGTCTCAGCGAGTGGGCGCGCGCCTATGCGGAAGTCTCGTATGCCAATAATACTTCCCACGCGTCGGCCGGTGCACCTTTGGCCCCCTATGTCACCGTGCCGACGACCAATCACTACAATGACTCAGGTGCTCCGGTCCTGGTCAACTACGTGTTTGGGCAGGAGTATCTCGACGGGCTCGTTGGCAACTCCTATGCAAGTGACCAGAGGTCCCTGGCGGCGACACTCGGTTGGAAGATAACCCTGCCTCGCGACTGGACTGCTGACATTTCGGGGAACCACTCGCGGGAAGATGCTTCGCAGATGATCGTGATGCTCGACCCCGCGGTTCTGGCCGAGCGCGCCGCGGGAATAGATGCCCACGGGATTGCTTTGCCGGCGTCCCAGCAGCTCAACCTGTTCGGTAACGGTTCGGCGCAAAGTGCTGCGGCATTGGCCGGGCTGATGTCCTCCAGCATTCCTGGCACCTATACGCCCTCCAACATCTCCACCACCGATTCTGCGCTGCTCTCGGCGGAAGGACCGTTGCTCAGCCTGCCAGGCGGCGCAGTGAGGTTGGCTACGGGAACCGAGTTCCGCAGGGAGAAATTCGATTACACAGGCGATTCCTCCAGAACGGGCTTGTATGTGGACAATCCGTCGCGGAAGGTGGCTGCCGTGTATGGCGAAACCAACGTTCCGTTGCTCGGCGAGGCAAATCGGGTGGCGGGTATCTATGCCCTGGACCTGTTTGCGGCGGCGCGCTGGGAAAGGTATTCGATCTCGGGGCAATTCGCTGGGCTCTCTGCGCCGTCGCGGACCCAGGTCTTCAGTCAGACCTCGCCGAAATTCGGCGTCAGCTGGTATCCCTGGTCGCCACTGAAGCTGCGAGCTACCTACAGTCACGCATTCCGGGCGCCTGCCTTGACCGACCTGTTTG
>Ga0207678_10002086_pt1 | contig 18110 bp, 15 predicted proteins | sample KBSC63metaG_FD_184319 | JGI IMG/M metagenome (GOLD analysis project Ga0207678, IMG submission 184319) | Corn rhizosphere microbial communities from Kellogg Biological Station, Michigan, USA - KBS C6-3 metaG (SPAdes) (version 2) | ecosystem: Host-associated > Plants > Roots > Rhizosphere > Soil ...
CGCCCCGTCAGCCCCGCCCCCGCCGCCGGGATCTGCGCCCGCGACCACGGCGATGTGACATCGCCGTGGTCAGGTGCACCACGATGTGACATCGCTGTGGTTCCGCGAGGGGCGCCGCGCCGGGGTTCGCTGTGCGTGATGTGACATGCGGGTTCAGAAGTGTGTGTGTGGCGGATGGGATCAGGCCCGGGGCCTCACCTGGCCGGGGAGGGCGCGGGTCAGGTGCGGGGCGGTTAGGAGCGGGCTGGGTCAGGAGCGAGGGCCGGGTCCGGAGCTGGGCTGGGTCGGGAGCTGGGGCGGAGTTAGGAGCGGGGACGGGTTTTGTCGGGGTCGTAGAACGGGAAGCGCACGACGGTGGCGGGGATGCGCTTGAGGTGGCCGTCCAGCTTGCCGACGTCGACGGCGGTACCGATCTCGGAGTACTCCACCGCCATCCGGCACAGCGCGATGTTGGTGCGCAGGATCGGCGATCGCGTGCCGCTGGTGATCACGCCGACCTGCGACCGGCCGGCGTGCACGCAGTCACCGTGCGCGGCGGGCTCGTTCCCCTCGAGCTCGAGCCCGACCAGGACCCGCTGCGGGGCGGCCTTGCGCCGCAGCAGCGCGTCCCGGCCGCTGAAGTCGTCCTCCTTGGTCTTCAGCGGGACGGTGAACCCGATGCCGGCCTCGAACGGGTCGACCTGATCGCAGAACTCGTAGCCGGCGAAGATCAGGCCGGATTCGATCCGCAGGATGTCCAGGGCATCGAGGCCGAGGGGGGTCAGCCCGTGCGGCGTGCCCGCCTCCCAGACCACGTCCCAGAGCGCGGTCGCGTCGCCGGGGTGGCACCAGAGCTCGTAGCCGAGCTCGCCGGTGTAACCGGTCCTGGAGATGATCAGCGGCAGGCCCTCGGGTCCCCCGATCCGCCCGATCGCGAACCTGAACCAGCCGAGGCTGCCGAACTCCGGCTGGGTCGGCGGCGTCCATATCAGCTCCCGGAGCAGGTCACGCGACTTCGGGCCCTGGACGGCGATGTTGTGCAGGTGGTCGGTGGAGTGCTTGATCCAGACCCGGTCCAGGTTCAGGCGCGCGGCGAGCTGCCGCAGCCAGGTCCCGTCGTACTCGTCGCCGCCGACGAAGCGGAAGGTATCGGGGCCGAGCCGGAACACGGTCGCGTCGTCGAGCATCCCGCCGGTCTCGTTGCAGACCGCGGTGTACACGACCTGGCCGGTGGCGAGCTTGCGGATGTTGCGGGTGACGGCCGCCTGCAGCAGCGCCTCGGCATCGGGGCCCACCACCTCGAACTTCCGCAGCGGGGAAAGATCCATCACCACCGCGCCCTCGCGGCACGCCCAGTACTCGTCGATCGCGCCGTGGCCGTCGAAGCTGGTGGGCAGCCAGTAACCGCGGTACTCGGTCAGCTGCCTGGTCAGCTTGGACCAGCGCGGCTGGAACGCCGTTTCCTTCGTGAGCTTGGGCTCGCTGTCCGGGGTGACGCGATGCGCGATCGCCATCGAGAACCTCCGCTCGGCGGGGTACACGCGGACGTGGATGTCGGTCGGATTCCAGGCGTTGGCCGGATCGATGTCATCGGGGCAGGCCGAGGAGGCGCACACCAGGTCGGTCATGGCCCGCAGCAGGACATAGTCCCCCGGCTGGGACCAGGGCTCGTCGAACAGCAGCTGGTTCGCCTCGCCGAAGGAGGTGTTGTAGAAGAAGTTGAGGGCCGGCCAGCCGCGCCGGGCCGCGATGCCGTACGGCGCGAGCTGCGCGTTGAAGTTGTCGGTGCAGTTCAGGTGGCCCGGGTAGCCCATGTCCTCGTAGTACTTGGCGTTGCAGGCCAGCGCGAACGTGTCGTGCCGGCCGACGGTGTCCCGCACCACCTCGACCAGCGGGCGCATGTCCTGGTCGAAGAACTTGCCGAACAGTCCCGGCTGCGGGTAGGCGTTCCCGGTCAGGTTGCGGGTCGTGGTGGCGTCCAGGCCGCGTTCGGTTCCGCCGGCCAGCTGGCGGGCGCAGAACGCGAGGAAATCGGAGCACTGGCGGCCCTCGACGTCGATCACCTGGATGTACTGGCCGGCCTTGACCTCGTAGGACCGTGCCGAGGCGGTGTCCACCCGCAGGTCGAGCAGCGGATCGGCCAGCGGCGGCGGCAGCGGCCGCTGCTCCGGCCGTCGCGGGCTGACCCGCCGGACCTCCAGCACCAGGTCCGAGGGCGGATTGTCGGCGGCCACGGACATCGGGCCGCCGGGCGCCGCCACCACGGCGGTCAGGCTCCGCCGGGCGGTGAACTCGGCCCGTGTCCCGGCCGGCGACCACTCGCCGAACAGCGCCACGGCCCGCGCCTGCGCCGGATCGAGCCCCCGGCCGGCCAGTGAACCGATGACAGGGGAGCGCGCGGCCATGGATCGGAGGACGGTGGCGGCGGTGTCGGCTTCGGTTCCGAGCGCGCCGTAGTCCTCGGCCCCGCCGGCCAGCACGGTGAGTTCGCCCCGCTGGCGACCGTCGGCGTCGATCACGGTGAGCACGTCGCCCGGGTCGAGTTCCACCGCGGTGACGGCACCGGGGTTGACCCGGTACCGCTCCAGGGCCGGGTCGGCGGGCAGCAGCCCCGGCACGAGCAAGCGCGGCCGTTCGGCGGACATCGTCACCGCGAGATCACCTGAACCCCTCTACTCGGCCGCCAGCCCCAGGTAGAGCCATCACAGTGGACGGCGTAAACCTGCACTACACCCTGCCGAGATTACGCCCGACACCTGCCCGGCGGAAGGGGACCGGCGGGCCGGCGCCGGCCGTCGACGGCCAGTAGGCTTGTGTCGTGTGATGAATCGAGGTTTACTTTCCGTGAATCGCCAGCGTGCTCCGGCTGCCGATCGCGCCGCTCCCGACAGGCCCCCCGCGGCCGGAGAGCCCGGCCCGCCTCGTACCTGGAGGGGGCCACGGCCGCGGTGGCGCCGGAGGACCAACCGTAAGGAGGCGCCGTGTCCACCGACCTCGAGCGGTTTCTCGCTACCGACGGCCGCGCCGAAGCGGTGCAGCGCGTCCGGGCGGAGATCGACGCCAAGGGGATCACCTACATCTACTACCAGTTCGCCTCGGTCACCGGCCGGATCATGGGCAAGGGTGCCCCGGCCGACCACTGGGAACGGATGGCGCAGAGCGGCTTCCAGCTGGTTTACGGCTCGACGGCCAACCTGTTCATCGACCGGCACGGCAACTACATCGGCTACGGACCCGAGGCCTCCGAGCTCGTCGGGCTGCCCGACGTGGAGACCTTCTGCCAGCTGCCGTGGGATCCCAAGACGGCGCGCGTGTTCTGCACCCTGTTCCGCAACCGGGAAGAAGAGACCGACCCGGGCGGTTTCCTGACCTCGGACTGCCGCGGCAACCTGCGGCGGATTCATGAAGAGTTCGAGCGGGAGACCGGGCTGCACATGCGGGTCGGGACCGAGCCGGAGATGATGTGGCTCAAGACCAAGCCCGACGGCACGCCCTCGGTGGACGGCATGACCAAGCCGTACTGCTACCACATCGACCAGTTCTCCGAGCTCCAGCCGGTCATCCACAAGGTCATGGAGTACAGCAAGGCGATGGGCCTGGACATGATCCAGGGTGACCACGAGGACGCTCCCGGCCAGCTCGAGCTCAACTGGATGTTCGACCGGGCCGAGGCCACCGCCGACCGGCTCACCACCTACCGCCAGATCTGCCGGCAGGTGGGCCGGGAACTCGGCGTCTTCCCGTGCTTCATGCCCAAGCCGTTCACGGGGGTGTCGGCCAACGGCTGCCACCACAACATCTCGCTCTGGCAGGGCGACGAGAACATGTTCCTGCCGGACGGCGACAACCCCCGCATCCCGAGCAAGCTCGGGCTGCAGGCCATCGGCGGGATGCTGGCCCACCTCGACGCTCTGACCTGCATCACCGCGCCCACCGTGAACTCCTACCGGCGGTTCTGGGACACCGGCTTCTGGGCCCCGCTGTTCGCCGACTGGGGCTACCAGAACCGGACCACCGCGCTGCGGGTCAGCGCCCCGGGACGGTTCGAGTACCGGTCGGTGGACTCCGCGGTCAACCCGTACCTGTCCTTCGCCGCGATCATCAAGGCGATGGACGACGGCATCAAGCGCAACCTCGACCCGGGGCCACCCGAGGACAGGAACATCTACGAGGCCATCGCGGGCGGCAAGGACGTCAAGAAGGTCCCGATGACCTTGGGCGAGGCGCTGGTGGCGCTGGAGAAGGACACCCTGGTCCAGGACGCGATGCCGGGCGACATGTACCGGGTCTTCCACCACTACAAGACGGACGAGTGGGAACGGTTCTGCGCGGCGGTCTCCGACTGGGACATCGCGGAGTACCTGGACATCATGCCGTAGCAGGAGGTAGCACCATGTGCGGTATCGCGGGCATCATCCACCGGGACGGGCCGGGTGACATCGGCGCCGAGATGGCCCGGATGCTTCAGTCCATGAAGCACCGCGGCCCCGACTCCAGCGGCTTCGCCCTCTACGGCCCGCCCAGCGACCTGCTCGTCATGCGGATCAAGCTGGCCGACCCGAACGAGGCCAGGGGGTTCGGCTGGAGCGAACGGCTGGAACGGCACCGCAACGAGGTCGAGCACCGGCTGGCCAAGATCGGGGCCATGGTCGACGTGATGCACGGCGACCAGGAGTACGCCTACCGGGTCACGTTCCGGTACAGCGGCGAGCTCAAGCCGCTGGCCGACTACATGGAGGACGTGCCCGGGTGCGAGGTGCTGTCGCTGGGCCACTCGCTGGAAATCGTCAAGGACCTCAACGACGCGGAGAGCGTGGCCGAACAGTACCGGCTGTCCGGGTTTACCGGGACCCACGCGATCGGCCACGTCCGGATGGCCACCGAGTCCGACGTGGACATCTCCGGCGCCCACCCGTACTGGGCCTACCCGTTCTCCGACATCGCCGTGGTGCACAACGGGCAGCTCACCAACTACCACATGTGGCGCCGCCGGCTGGAGCGCCTCGGGCACCGGTTCCAGTCCGAATGCGACTCCGAGATCATCGCGGTCTACCTGGCCCAGAAGATGGACGACGGGCTCTCCCTCGAGACCGCGATGAAGCAGAGCCTGGACGAGCTCGACGGCGTCTTCACCTACCTGGTCGTGACGGAGGACTCGCTCGGCGTGGCCAAGGACGAGATGGCGGCCAAGCCGCTGGTCCTGTACGAATCCCCGGAACTGGTCGCGCTCGCGTCCGAGGAGGTCGCCATCCGCGCCGTGATCGGCCACGAGATCGACACCTACGACCCGTACGAGCGCGAAGTGCTGGTGTGGCAGCGGTGAGGATCAGCTACGACGCCCGCGGGCTGGCCGAGCCCGTCGCGCAGGCCCCCAGGGTGGCCACGGTCGAATCAGGCGAGAACGGCCTGGTCGCGGTGTTCGACGCGGCCGAGCTGACCACCCGGCAGATCAACCTCGAACTGCGCCGCCTCGTCTACGACGAGGGCGTCGCCGAGGTGACCATCCGCAACCCGGGCGCCAAGCACTCCCTCGCGGTGGGCATCCTGGCCCGCTGCCGGATCACCATCGAGGGCAGCCTCGGCTACTTCGGCTGCGGCCTCATCGACGGGCCCGAGATCCACATCACCGGGCGGGTCGGCTGGTCGGTGGCCGAGAACATGATGTCCGGCGTCGTCGTCATCGACAAGAACTCCGGCTCGCTGACCGGAGCCGCGCTGCGCGGCGGCGACGTGGTGGTGCGCGGCGACGTCGGGGCCCGGTCCGGCATCGACCAGAAGGGCGGCACGATCCTCGTGGGCGGGAACGCCGGCATGATGACCGGCTTCATGCTCCAGCGCGGCCGCCAGGTCATCTGCGGCAACGTGGGCGGCGGCCTGGGTGACTCGATGTACGACGGCGCGATCTACGTCGGCGGCAAGGTCACCTCGCTCGGCGTGGACTGCGTCGAGGCCGAGCTGGACGCGTCTGACGACGAGTTCCTGGCCAGGAAGCTGGGCATCTACGGCATCGAGGCGCCCGCGAGCTGGCGCAAGTTCGTGTGCGGGCGCAAGCTCTGGAACTACGACAACCTCGAGCCGGCCGAACGCAAGCTTGTCCTGTAGAAGGGCGTAATCCACGTGAGCGCAATCGACGACGGCGGCAGGGCCGCGCTCGGGCACAGCAGCATCTTCACGCCCGAGGTCATCAACGACATCCACGTCAAGGCCGAACTCGGCCGCTACCGGATGCGCGGCTTCTCGATGTTCAAGCGGATCCCGCACTGGGACGAGCTGATGTTCCTGCCGGGCACGCTGACCAGGTTCGTCATCGAGGGCTACCGGGAGAAGTGCGAGACCAAGACGGTGGTCGGCGCGCGCTTCGCCAGCCATCCGCTCGAGCTCGACATTCCCGTGTACATCACCGGGATGAGCTTCGGCGCGCTGTCCCTGGAAGCCAAGATGGCGCTGGCCAAGGGCGCCTCGATGGCAGGCACGGCCACCTGCTCGGGCGAGGGCGGCATGATCCCGCCGGAGCGCGACCTGTCCACCAAGTGGTACTACCAGGTCATCCAGAGCCGGTACGGGTTCAACCCGCATCACCTCATGCTCGCCGACGGCGTCGAGTTCTTCATCGGGCAGGGCTGCAAGGTCGGACTCGGCGGCCACCTGATGGGACAGAAGGTGACCGAGCAGGTGGCCGAGATGCGCTCGCTCCCCGCCGGGATCGACCAGCGCAGCCCGGCCCGCCATCCGGACTGGCTGGGCCCCGACGACCTGTCGCTGAAGGTCCAGGAGATCCGCGAGGCCACCGACTACCAGGTCCCGATCCAGCTGAAGCTGGGCGCGGCCCGGGTCTACGACGACGTCCGGATGGCGGCCAAGTGCGGCCCGGACGTCATCTACCTGGACGGGGCCGAGGGCGGCACCGGCGCCGGGCCGCACGTGGCCGCCGAGGAGACCGGAATCCCGCTGATGGCCGCGATCCCCGAGGCCAGGCGCGCGCTGGAGGACGTCGGCCTGGTCGACGAGATCGACCTGGTCGTGGCGGGCGGGATCAGGAACGGCGCGGACGTCGCCAAGTGCCTGGCCCTCGGGGCCAAGGCGGTGGCGATCGGCCATTCCGCGCTGATGGCGCTGAACTGCAACAAGGAGATCCCCGGCGTCACCGACTACGAGGGCACCGTGGGGGTCCCGGCCGGCCGGTGCTACCACTGCCACACCGGCCGGTGCCCGGTCGGCATCACCACCCAGGACCCGGAGCTGCGCAAGCGGCTCAGGGTCGACGAGGCCGCCGAACGGGTCTACAACTTCCTGCACACGCTCACGCTCGAAGCCCAGATGCTGGCCCGGGCCTGCGGGAAGACCAACGTGCACAGCCTGGAGCCTGAAGACCTGTGCGCGCTGACCGTCGAGGCCTCCGCGATGGCCCGGGTGCCGCTGGCCGGCACGAACTACATTCCCGGCCAAACCGAGGAAAGGGCGCTCGCCGAGATCAAGGCCCTGCTGGAGAAGAACCTCCCCGGCGGGAACGGAGCCAGCAATGTCTGAAGACCTCCCCGCCCCGCGGCTGACCACGAAGATCGGCATCGACACGGAGGAACTGACCGGGCGGACCTTCCCCTACCAGTTCGACCGCTCGCTGGTGGAGGACGTCGACCTGATCGCGGCCACGCCCGGCGCCGACATCAACTGGCTGGAAGACGTGCACCTGATGTACGAAGACGGCGTGCCGGCCGTCTTCGACCGCTACACCAACGCCTTCCTCAAGATCCACTTCGAGATCCCCGACGGCGAGGGTGACACCTACGCGCGCAAGGTGCTCATCACCCACCTGCGCGAGGGCAACTCGTACGGCATCTGGCTGAAACGCAAGCACGCCAAGTTCCCGCAGCCGGAGCTCGGCCCCTGGCGTGACGACTCGCCCACGGTGGGCGAGCACTGGGAGCCGCCCACCCTGACGGGCTGGGAACCGCCGCAAGGGCACTAACCATAGCGTCCACTGCCAGTGGACTTCGTTTCATGGAAAGCCTATGCTGGCCGTGCACGAGTTTGTCCGGCTGGTCCCCGGGAGGAACGCCGTGGCAGCAGTCCGCGCCCCGAGCCACCCCAGGCGCCGCCGACCCCCCAAGTACGGCGCGCTCGCCCTGCTCCGCCACGGCCTGTCCGGCCGCCCGTGGCCGCGGGCCTGGGCGGACCAGCCGCTCCGGGACAGCTACGACGTGGTCATCATCGGCGGCGGCGTGCACGGCCTCGCGGCCGCCTACTACCTGGCCGTCAACCACGGGATCACCGACGTCGCCGTGCTCGACAAGGGGTACATCGGCAGCGGCGGCTCGGGGCGGAACACGGCCATCCTCCGGTCGAACTACCTGACCCCCGAGGGCGTCCGCTTCTACGACCGGTCCATGCAGCTCTACCGGACGCTCGCCGCTGACCTGGACTACAACGTGATGTTCTCCCGGCGCGGGCACCTCACGCTGGCCCACAACGACTCGTCCCTGCGCACCATGCGCTGGCGGGCCGAGGTCAACCAGATGCAGGGCATCGACTCCGAGGTCATCGACCCGGCCGAGATCAAGCGCCTGGTGCCGTACCTGGACACCTCGGCGGAGACCCGGTACCCGATCCTGGGCGCGCTCTACCACCCGCCCGGCGGGATCATCCGGCACGACGCGGTCGTCTGGGGCTACGCCAGGGCCGCCGCCGCCCAGGGAGTGCACATCCACTCCGGCACCGAGGTCACCGGCATCGACACCGATGGCGGCAAGGTCCGAGGGGTGCGCACGACCAAGGGGGACATCGCCACGCCGGTCGTGCTCAACGCGACCGCCGGGTGGTCCACGCTGGTCGCGGCGATGGCCGGGGTGCGGCTGCCCATCCAGACGTTCCCGCTGCAGGCCGCCGTCACCGAGCCCGTTCGGCCGTTCCTTCATGCCGTGGTCGTGTCCGGCACCTTGCACGTCTACGTCAGCCAGACCGACCGCGGCGAGCTCGTGTTCGGGGCGAGCGTCGACCCGTTCGCCTCCTACTCCACCCGCGGCACGCTGGAGTTCGCCGAGGGCCTCGCGACGCACGTCATCGAGCTCATGCCGGCGCTGTCGAAGGTACGGCTGCTGCGCCAGTGGAGCGGGCTGTGCGACATGACGCCCGACTTCTCCCCCATCATGGGCGGCACGCCGGTGGAGGGCTTCTACGTCGACGTCGGCTGGGGCACCTACGGCTTCAAGGCGGGCCCGGTCTCCGGGGAGGCGATGGCGCGGTGCATCGCCGACGGCCGCGCCCCGGAGATCATCGAGGCGTTCGGGCTGGGCCGGTTCGGCGCGGGCGAGCTGGTCGGCGAGAAGGGGGCGGCCGCCGTTGGCCACTGACCTGCTGGGAGGCACGCCGTGATCCTCATCCCGTGCCCCTGGTGCGGCCCGAGAGACGCGGGCGAGTTCCACTATTCCGGCGAGACCACGCCGCGGCCTGACGCGGCGTCGGCCACCCCTGCGCAGTGGCGCGACTACCTGTACTTCCCCGCCAACCCGCGTGGCGAGGTGACCGAGACCTGGTACCACCGGATGGGCTGCCGCCAGTTCTTCGTCCTCCAGCGCGACACGGACACCAACGAGTCGATCCCGCCGGGAAGACCGCAGTGAGCGGCGCGATGCGGCTGGGCCCGCAGCCGGGCGAGGAGATCGACCGCAAGCGGCCCTTCAGCTTCCGCTGGAACGGGGACAGCGTCCCCGCGTTCGACGGGGACACGATCGCGTCGGCGCTGGCGGCGTCCGGGCTCCGGGTGTTCTCGCGCAGCTACAAGTACCACCGGCCGCGCGGCCTGCTCACCGCGAACTTCCACGACCCCGGGTGCTTCTTCCAGGTCGGCGACGAACCGAACGTCCGGGGCGCGCACCGGCTGGCCGAACCGGCCATGGACGTGCGTGCCCAGAACACCTGGCCGTCCCTGGGCTTCGACGTCAAGGCGGTCAATCAGCTGGCCGGCCGGTTCCTCGGCCCCGGCTTCTACTACAAGACCTTCATCAAGCCGCAACGGCTGTGGCCGTTGTACGAGCGCGTGCTGCAGCGGTTCGTGCACGCCGGGCAGGTGTCCCCGGACACGCCGCGGACCGCCGTCGACAAGCGCTTCGCCCACCCCGACGTGCTTGTGGCCGGCGGCGGGCCGGCCGGGATGGCCGCCGCCGTGGCCGCCGCGCAGGCCGGCGCGCGGGTCATGCTGGTCGAGGAGGAGTACCGGCTCGGCGGCCACCTGCGCTGGGGCGGCGAGGCCGACCTGGCCGCGCTGGCGGAGCTGCGGGACCAGGTCGCGGCCACGCCGGGGATCGAGGTGCTCACCAACGCGGTGGTGGCGGGCCGTTACGACGGCAACTGGACCGCGGTGGTGCGGCGGGATCTGCCGGGCGGAGCCGAGCAGCTCATCAAGGCGCGTGCGAAGGTCCTGGTGGTCGCGCCCGGGCTGATCGAGCGGCCCTACGTCTTCGCCGGCAACGACGTGCCCGGGGTCATGCTGTCGACCGCGGTGCGCCGGCTCATCGGGCTGCACGCGGTCAAGCCGGGTGAGCGGGCGGTCGTGCTGACCGCCAACGCCGACGGCGACGCGGCCGTCGCGGACCTGGTCCAGGCCGGTGTGGACGTAGCCCGGGTCCTCGACGCGCGGGCCGGCCAGGGCATCGTCCGGGTCCGCGGTCACGGTGTTGGCCAGCACAGGGGCGTCCGGGCGGTGGAGGCCGCGGACGGGACCACGACCGAGTGCGACCTGCTGGTGACCGCGACCGGCTGGACCGCGCCGGCCGCCCTGCTCAGCATGGCCGGCGACCGGCCCGCCTACGACCCGCGGGCGGCCAGGTTCTTCCCCCGCCACCTGCCGGACGACGTGCTGGCCACCGGCGGCATCGCCGGGGACGGAAGCCACGAGGAGCTGATCGCGCACGCCGGCGCGGTGGGCCGGGAGGCGGCCCGCCGCGCGGCCAGGATCCGCCGGGAGCGCCAGGCGGCCGTGCCCACCCGGGCGCAGGCCAATGGGGCCGAACGGTCCGGGGACGACGCCGGCCCGACGGCCATCCCGGAACTCCCGGTCGACGCTCATCCGGAGCTGTTCCGCGCCAGCACCCACGGGATCGTCGACTTCTGCGAGGACGTGTCGTCCAAGGACATCTTCTCGGCGGTGCGGGAAGGCTACGACTCGATCGAGCTGGCCAAGCGCTACACCACGGCCACGATGGGGCCGACCCAGGGCAAGATCGAGCTGGTCAACGCCATCGCGGCCGCGGCCGAGGCCACCGGCCAGAGCATCGGCGAAACCGGGACGACGACCTGGCGGCCGCCCTATGCCCCGGTGACGCTCGGGGCGCTGGCGGGACGGCCCCTTGAGCCCGTTCGGTACTCACCGATGCAGCCGTGGCACGAGGCGCACCACGCCCGCCCGCTGATCGCCGGGGCCTGGATCAGGCCCGATCACTACGGTGACCCGGCCGCCGAGGTCCGGAACGTGCGGAGCAAGGTCGGCATCATCGACGTCACCCCGATCGGCAAGCTCGACCTGCGCGGCCCCGACGTGCCGCGGCTGCTCAACCTGGTGTACGTCAACAAGTGGTCCAAGCTCGGCCTCGGCCGGGTCAGGTACGGCGTGATGTGCGCCGAGGACGGCGTGGTCTTCGACGACGGCGTCACCGGCCGCCTGGGCCCGGAGCACTACCTGATGAGCACCACGTCCTCGGGGGCCGCGGCGGTGTGGGAGTGGCTGGAGAACGTGCTCCAGACCATGCACCCGGACTGGGCGGTGCACGTCACCCCGGTGACCACCGCCTACGCCAGCATGAACGTGGCCGGGCCCGCGTCCCGGGACCTGCTGTTGCGGGTGACCGAGGATGTCGACCTGGCTAACGAGGCGTTCGGCTATATGGAGGTGCGGACCGGGCGGATCGCCGGGGTGGACGGGTGCGTGCTGTGGCGGATCGGGTTCACCGGCGAGCTGTCGTACGAACTGCACGTCCCGGCGGGCTACGGGCTGCACGTCTGGGAGACGCTGATGGACCGCGGCGCCGACCTCGGGGTCGCGCCGTTCGGGGTGGAGGCCCAGCGCATCTTGCGGCTGGAGAAGGGCCACCTCATCGTGGGGCAGGACACCGACGGCCTGACCCGCGGCTTCAGCGCGGGTCTTGACTGGGCGATCAAGCTGGACAAGGACGACTTCCTCGGCAAGCCGGAGCTGGCCTGGCAGCACGATGCGGCCCCGGGCATGCAGCTGGTCGGGCTACAGCCCGAGGACGGCTCGGTGGTGCCGCCCGAAGCGAGCCAGATCGTCGACGGGCCGCGCATCGCCGGCCGGATCACGTCGAGCCGGATGTCGCCCACCCTCGGCCGCTCGATCTGCCTGGGGCAGGTCTCGGCTTCGCTCGCGGCCCCGGGAACCCTGGTCACGGTCCGGCTGCCCGGCGGCCGGCTGATCGGCGCCCGGGTGACCGAGCACCTCGCTCACGTGGATCCCGAAGGGAGCCGGATGCGTGTCTGAGCCTGTGTCCAGGAGTCCGATTGCCCCGGCTCCCCCGGTGCGGGTGGAGGCAGGCTGGGAGGTGAGCGGCGGCCGCAGCGAGGCCGCGCTCACGATCACCGACTGCACGCCGCTGGCCAAGGTCCACCTGCGGGCGCCGTGGAACGGCGCGATGGCCAAGGCGCTGGGCGTGCCGTTCGGCCGGGCCAGCCGCGAGGGCGGCGGCGCGTACGGTGCTAGCCAGGACGGACCCGAAGGGGTCTGGCTGGTCGTCGGATCCGGCCCCGGCGAGTGGCTTGTGCTGGCCCCGCCGGGCGCGGCCGCGGCGGTGACCGACTGGCTGGCCACGGTGGCGGCCGACGCGGCGGGCGACGAGTTCGTCAGCATGACCGACCTGACCCATGGCCGGGCGCTGGTCCGGGTCACCGGCCCGGACGCGGCCGACCTGCTGGCCCGGCTGTGCGGGGCCGACCTAGAGGACGACATGGCGCCCGACGGGGCGGCCCTGCGGTCGGGGGTGGCCGGCGTGGCCACCGACATCATCAGGGACGACACCATGATCGATGGGGCCGGCGTGCCCTCCTACCTGCTGCACTGCGAGCGGTCGTCGGGCCAGTACCTGTTCGGCGCGCTGGTCAGCGCGGGCGAAGAGCTCGGCATCGGCGTCGACGGCTTCCGCCTGCCCGGTATCTAACGGTTGAAAAGAGGAACACCATGGCCTTCCCGAGCGACCTGGAGATCGCGCGCGGCGCGGCGCTGAAGCCGCTCGAGGACATCGCGGACGCGATGGGCATCGCCTCGCACCTGCTCGAGCCGCACGGCGAGGAGGTGATGAAGATCAAGCTCGAGGCCATCGCGGAGCTGGCCGGCCAGCCCGCGGCCAGGTACGTGGTGGTGAGCGCGATCACCCCCACGCCGCTCGGCGAGGGCAAGACCACCACGACGGTCGGCCTCGGGCAGGGGTTCAAGCACATCGGGAAGCGGGCCACGGTCGCGATCCGGCAGCCGTCGATGGGGCCCACGTTCGGCATCAAGGGCGGCGCGGCCGGCGGCGGGTACAGCCAGGTTGTCCCCATGGAGGCGCTCAACCTGCACCTGACCGGGGACATGCACGCCGTCACGGCGGCCCACAACCTGCTGGCCGCGATGCTCGACAACCACATCTACCAGGGCAACGAGCTCGGCATCGACCCGCACAACATCACCTGGCGGCGGGTGCTCGACGTCAACGACCGCGCGCTGCGCAACATCGTCATCGGGCTGGGCGGCCGGGCGGACGGGGTGCCCCGGCAGACCGGCTTCGACATCACCGCGGCCTCCGAGGTCATGGCGACCCTGGCGCTGGCCGGATCCCTGGCCGACCTGCGCGCCCGCCTCGGCCGGATCGTGATCGGCTACACCGGGGACGGGACTCCGGTCACCGCCGAGCAGCTCGCCGGGGCCGGGTCGATGGCGGTCCTGCTGCGCGACGCGATCAAGCCGAACCTGCTCCAGACGCTGGAGAACACGCCGGTGCTGGTGCACGCCGGGCCGTTCGGGAACATCGCCACCGGGAACTCCTCGGTGATCGCCGACCTGATCGGCATCCACGCCGGCGACTACCTCGTCACCGAGGCCGGCTTCGGCGCGGACATGGGCGCCGAACGCTTCTTCAACATCAAGTGCCGCACCTCCGGGCTGCGCCCCGACGCCGCGGTCATCGTCGCGACCGTCCGCGCGCTCAAGGCGCACTCCGGCAAGTACAAGATCGTGGCTGGCCGGCCGCTGCCCGAGGACCTGCTGCGGGAGAATCCGGATGACGTTCTGGCTGGGGCCGCGAACCTGCGCAAGCAGATCGAGAACATCCGCCTGCACGGCGTCTCCCCGGTGGTGGCGATCAACGCCTTCCCGACCGACCATCCCAGCGAGCACCAGGTGATCAGGGACATCGCCGCGGACATGGGGGCGCGGGCGGCGGTGTGCACCCACTTCGCCGACGGCGGCCGCGGCGCCATCGAGCTGGCCGAGGCGGTGAGCGAGGCGGCCGAGGAGCCGTCGGACTTCCGCTTCCTCTACCCCGACACGGCCAGCCTGAGGGAAAAGATCGCGGCCGTGGCCACGCAGGTCTACGGCGCGGACGGGGTCAGCTACTCCACCCAGGCCGCCAAGCAGCTCGACACGTACGAGCGGGCCGGTTTCGGCCGCCTGCCGGTGTGCATCGCCAAGACGCACCTGTCGATCTCGTCCGATCCCGCGCTCAAGGGCGCGCCGACCGGCTGGACCCTGCCCGTCCGCGAGGTCCGGGCGTCGGTCGGCGCGGGCTTCGTGTACCCGATCTGCGGCGACATGCGGACGATGCCGGGGCTCAGCAAGAACCCGGCCGCGGCCCGCATCGACCTCGACGACGACGGCCAGGTGGTCGGGCTATCGTGACGGCGTGAGCTCGTTCCTGGACGAGCCGGTTCGGGGCTTCCTGGATCAGCTCGCGGCCCGGACGCCGACCCCGGGCGGCGGCGGGGCCGCGGCGGTCACCGGCGCGATGGCGGCCGGACTCGTCGCCATGGCCGCGCGGTTCTCCTCGACCCGGCTTCCCGGAGCCGGGGAGCTGGCGGATCAGGCCGACGAACTGCGCTGCCGTCTGGCTCAGCTGGCCGAGAAGGACGCTCAGGCCTACGCGGCCGTGCTCGAGGCGCTTCGGGGGCCTAGGGAGGCCGGGTCCGGCGAGCAGCGGGAGACCCAGTGGCGGGAGGCGCTGCTGGGTGCGGCCATAGTGCCGCTGGAGATCGCGGAGATCGGTGCGCAGGTGGCTTTGATGGCCGCCCGGCTGGCTGAGACGGGCAACCCGAACCTGCGCGGCGACGCCGTGACCGGGGCGGTGCTCGCGGCGGCCTCGGCGCGGAGCGCCGCCTGCCTGGCGGACATCAACGTCAAGCTGGGCGGGCTGGAGCCTGACCTGTCACGGCGGGCCGCGCGCGCCGCCGCCGACGCCAGCAACGCCGCCGGACGGGCGGGGCAGGAGCACTCGTTACGTGCCAGGCCCGGCCAGTTTCCATGATCGTGGGGAGTTAGGCGCCAATTATGAGGCCTAACTACACATGACCACTGGTGCTCGGGCGGGGCGGTGGGGTAGGCCGGGGCGGGGGGTGGCGGCGGGCGATGATGGCGGCTAGGGAGCCGGCTAGGAGGACGAGGACGCCGTAGGCGCCCAGCGGGGCCGCGGCGGCGGGGCCGAACGCGGCGGCCGCGATCCCGGCCGCGACCGCGAAGTCCCGCATGGCCACCGGGAGCAGGATGGCAGTCGCCTGGCCGGCCGGGGCCCGCAGGGCGAGTATCCCGCCCAGCGCCGCCGAGCCGGCCACGTAGACGACGAGCGCCACGATCACCTGGACGTAGGCGGAGTCCAGCCTGATCTGGCTGGCTACCTGCCACAGCAGCAGGAGCAGGGCCAGCACGGTGACGAGACGGACGGCGGCGTCGATCCCCGGGCCGGGCGACCAGACCGCGCGCAGCGCCACCCCCGCGGCCAGGGGCAGCGCGATGACGACCGCGAGGTTGCCGAGCAGCCCCGCCGAGGACACGGTGACCGACGCCCCCAGCAGCGACAGGATCGGGCCCGCCGCGACCACGGTGATGATCGTGGACGCCGCCAGCAGCGTCGCGCACACCGCCGCGTCGCCGCCCGCGATGACGCACAGCGCCACCGTGGCCACCTCGGCCGGAGCGACCCCGGCGGCCTGCATGCCGGAGCGCAGCACCGGGTCGCCGATCAGCAGGCTGGCGGCCCAGGCCAGGGCGGGCAGGGCCGCGGTGCTGACGGCCAGCACGACCGCGATGCGCCGCCAGGCCAGGCGGACCGCGGCCAGGTCGGCGAGGCGCAGGGACAGTCCCGTCGCGAAGACGAGGACGGCCAGGGCGGCATCGATGCCGTTTCCCGCGGCCAGGGCGCGTCCCGGCGCGGGAGCGGCCACGCCGGCGGCCGCGACCACGAGCACGAGGACCAGCAGGAAGCGCTCGGACGCGTCGGCGGCGGCCTCGATCATCGGCCCCTCCCGTAGAATGACCTCGTCAGATGATGCCCTGACGTGGAGTCCCGTGTTCGGGAAACACCGCGCCTCCCGGACCGTCGCACGCGGCTGCTGGCTTCTGCCGCAAACCTTAAAGCCGAAGGAGTCACTGGCGTGCAGGAGCCCCTCGCCCGGCGCATGCTGCCCCGGGTCGACCGGCGGGAAATCGCGGCGATCTTCGCTGGCGGCGCGCTGGGCACGCTGGCCCGCGCCGCGCTGGCCGAGGCGTTCCCGCACCCGGCCACGGCGTGGCCGTGGCCCACGTTCGGCGTCAACATCGCGGCGGCCTTGCTGCTGGGCTACTTCATCACCCGGCTGACCGAACGGCTGCCGCTGTCCAGCTACCGCAGGCCGCTGCTCGGCACCGGCCTGTGCGGCGGTCTTTCCACCTTCTCCACCATGCAGGTAGAGATCCTCAAGATGCTGGACGCCGGCGCCTGGGGCCTGGCGGCCGGCTACACGGCGGCCAGCATCGCGGCCGGGTACGCGGCGATCCACCTGGCCACCGCGGTGGTTCGCCGGGTCCGGGTGCGCGCATGAGCATCGTGCTGTGGGCGGCCGTGGTGCTGATCGGCGGCGCGGGGTCGGTGCTCCGCTTCCTGGCCGACGGCGCCGTGACGGGCGCGGCCGGCCGCGACTTCCCGCTCGGCACCCTGGCCGTCAACGTGTCCGGCGCGGTGATCCTGGGCCTGCTCACCGGGCTGGCCCTCGGCCATGACGAGGCCCTGCTGGCCGGCACGGCCGCGGTCGGCTCGTACACCACGTTCTCGACCTGGATGCTGGAAACCCAGCGGCTGACCGAGGAGCGCCAGCACGGCAAGGCCGTGGTCAACGTGGTCCTCAGCCTGGCGGCCGGGGTGGCGGCCGCCGCGGCCGGCCGCCTGATCGGGGCTCACCTGTGACCGAGTACCAGAAGCTGACCAGCTACTTCGGCGAACGGAAGCGGAGCGGCGGCGCGTTCGTCGCGGACGCGCTGCTCGAGTTGTACGGCCGGCACGAGATCGCCGCCAGCATCCTGCTGCGCGGCACCGAGGGCTTCGGGCTCAAGCACCACCTGCGCACCGACCGTTCGCTGTCGCTGTCCGAGGATCTGCCGCTGGTGGCGGTGGCGGTCGACACCCGGCCGCGGATCGAGGAACTGCTCGGCCCGGCCCTGGCGCTGAACCGTACCGGCCTGGTCACGGTCGAGGGTGCCCGGCTGCTGGACGACACCGCTGTCCCGGGACCTGACGAGGAGACCAAGCTCACCGTCTACCTGGGCCGCCAGGAGCGGGCCTACCGGGTGCCCGCCTTCGTCGCCGTCTGCGACCTGCTGCACCGCCGCGGGATCGACGGCGCCACCGCGCTGCTCGGCGTGGACGGCACCGCGCACGGCCGCCGCCAGCGGGCCGCCTTCTTCAGCCGGAACGCCGAGGTCCCGATGATGATCATCGCGGTCGGCGCGGGCGAGCAGATCAGCCGGGTGCTGCCCGAGCTCGGCGCGCTGCTGCGCCGCCCGCTGCTCACCCTGGAGCGGGTCCGTGTCTGCAAGCGGGACGGCCAGAGCATGCCCGGGCCCGGCGGAACCGGGCCCGGCGGAACCGGGCCCGGCGGGGACCGGCCGGCCCGCTGGCAGAAGCTCA
>Ga0207678_10002087_pt1 | contig 18102 bp, 15 predicted proteins | sample KBSC63metaG_FD_184319 | JGI IMG/M metagenome (GOLD analysis project Ga0207678, IMG submission 184319) | Corn rhizosphere microbial communities from Kellogg Biological Station, Michigan, USA - KBS C6-3 metaG (SPAdes) (version 2) | ecosystem: Host-associated > Plants > Roots > Rhizosphere > Soil ...
CCGCTCCGACTTGGCCGCGGCGGCGTAGGTGAGCTGGCGTGCCGCCTCCAGCTTCATAGCCATGTCGGCGATCATGAACTGCAGGCCCTGGAAGTCGGCGACCGCCCGGCCGAACTGCTTGCGCTCCCGGACGTAGCCGATCGCGTAGTCGAGCGCGCCCTGGGCGATGCCCAGGGCCTGCGCCGCGATCGTGATGCGGGTGTGGTCCAGGGTGCGCAGGGCGATCTTGAACCCCTCGCCCTCGGCGCCGACCAGCCGGTCGGCCGGGATCGCGCAGTCGTCGAAGTAGAGCTCCCTGGTCGGGGAGCCCTTGATGCCGAGCTTGTGCTCGGGCGCCCCGAACGTGAAGCCCGGATCCCCGTCCTCCAGCACGAACGCGGAGATCCCGTTCGCGCCCGCCGACGGGTCGGTGACCGCCATCACCGTGTAGTACTTCGACACCCCGGCGTTGGTGATCCAGCGCTTCACCCCGTTCAGCACGTAGCCGGAGTCGATGCGCACCGCCTTGGTCTTCATGGCCGCCGCGTCCGAGCCGGCCTCCGGCTCGGACAGCGCGTAGGAGAACATCGCCTCGCCGCGCGCGACCGGCGCCAGGTACCTGGCCTTGACGTCCTCGGACGCGGCGATCATCAGCGGCACCGTGCCCAGCTTGTTGACCGCGGGGATCAGCGACGACGAGGCGCAGGCGCGGGCCACCTCCTCGATGACGATCGCGGTGGCGATCGCGTCGGCGCCGGCGCCGCCGTAGGCCTCGGGGATGTGCACGGCCTGAAAGTCCGCCTTGACCAGCGCCTCGTACACGTCCCAGGGGAACTCGGAGGTGCGGTCGACGTCGGCGGCGCGGGGCGCGATCTTGTCGTCGGCCAGCGCGCGCACCGCCTCGCGCAGCGCCTGGTGCTCCTCGGACAGGGCGAACGCCGGGAAATCATCGCTCATGCCTCGATGGTAGATCGCCGGCCGGCCCGGCGGTCAGCGGTGGCCCAGGACGGTGATCCGGTAGACCCCGGCCCGGTAGTGGCCCTCGTTGTCGGGCGGCAGCTTGGTGAACCAGATCAGGAGGTAGCGGACGTGGACCGGCGCGGCGGGCTTCAGTTGCGCGGTGCGGCCGGCGTTCGAGACGTGAGCGACCACGGGGAGCCAGGCCGGGACGGGCTTGCTCCCGGCTCGCAACTGGATGTCCGCGCCCGAGTTGACCAGGGACACCCGGACCGAGGCCACGGTGACCGGACGGCCCATGTCCAGCAGCAGCCCGGTCCCCTGCTTCAGCGCCCCAAACCGCGCGGTGGCGTACCACTGGCTGATCCAGGGCTGGGCGCGGTCGCCGCCGATGGCCAGCGCCGCTCGCTGCGGGTCGTCGCCGTCGCCCCGGCCGGCCGGGCCGAAGGCCGTCACGCTGGCCGGGGCCAGAACCGTCACGGGGCTCGCCGAGGGCGCCGGCGAGGTGGAGGCCTGGGACGCGCTGGCCTGAGCCGAAGTACTCTGCGCCGTGCTGCCCTGGACGGCCGGGGCGCTGGCCGGCGGGTTGGTGGGGCCACCCGGCGGGGAGGGACGAGGGCTGGTCGCGGCCGTGGGCCGGGCCCGGCCCACGCCGGAGACGAACTTGTAGGTGGCGAAGCCGAGGACCGCCAGGACCAGCACGGCCAGTACGGCGGCCCAGCGCACCCGCCGGCGCTCCCGCTTCCGAAGGGGCATGGCGGGCTGGAACACCTCGGCGGCCGTGACTTCCTTGGCCGATCGCCAGGTCGAATCGAACTCGTCGATCAGCGGCACGGGATCCTCCCCCACGGCCCGCGCGATGGCGCGGATGTGGCCGCGCGCATAGAAATCACCGCCGCACGCAGCGTAGTCATCCTGCTCTATACCCCGGATGATGGGCTCCGTGACACGAGTGCGATGACTGACGTCACTAACGGTGAGCCCGGCCCGGCGACGGGCGGCGGCCAGCGTCGCGCCAATGCTCACGCGCGCCTCCTCGCCCCGGGGGTCGGATCCCGTTCGAGGAGCGTACCCGTACCGGCATGGGGGCAAGCACCGTTATCTCGGCGGAAAACGCCGCCCGTTCGGTACGAAACTACGGGCGCCGGCCGCGCAGGGCGGCACCCTTGGCGCGGGCCTGACCGGCGAGGTCCTCGGCGAAAGCCGCGAGCCTGGCCCGCAGCGCGGCGCCGGCGGGGCTCTCCGCCGCGCCGAGGATGCGGACGGCGAGCAGGCCGGCGTTGCGGGCGCCGCCGACCGCGACGGTCGCGACCGGGATGCCGGCCGGCATCTGGACGATCGAGAGCAGCGAGTCGAGTCCGCTCAGGTTGGCCAGCGGGACGGGCACGCCGATCACCGGCAGCGGCGTGACCGAGGCCAGCATGCCGGGCAGGTGCGCGGCGCCGCCGGCCCCGGCGATGATCACCCGCAGCCCGCGGCGTTCGGCCGACGAGCCGTACTCGATCATCTCGTGCGGCATCCGGTGCGCGGATACCACATCGGCCTCGTAGGGGACCTCGAATTCGTCGAGGGCTTCGGCCGCGGCGCGCATCACCGGCCAGTCCGAGTCGCTGCCCATCACGACGCCGACGACGGGGTTCTCGCTCAATCGCCGTCCTCCTTGCCCCAGCGAAGGTAGCTGGCTGCGCGGCGGGCCCGGTCAGCGAGGTCCTCCGGGTCGTCGCCGATCGCGGTGACGTGGCCGATCTTGCGGCCCGGGCGGACCTGCTTGCCGTACATGTGCACCTTCACCGCCGGGTCGGCGGCCATCACGTGGATATACCTGTCGTACACATCGGCGTCGTCGCCGCCGAGTACGTTGGCCATCGCCGCGGCCGGCGCGGCCATCGCCGGGTCACCGAGCGGCAGGTCCAAGACGGCCCGCAGGTGCTGCTCGAACTGAGACGTGCGGGCGCCCTCGATGGTCCAGTGTCCGGTGTTGTGCGGGCGCATGGCGAGCTCGTTGACCAGCAGCCCGGCCGGTGTCTCGAACATCTCCACCGCGAGCAGGCCGGTGACGCCGAGCTCCTTCGCGATCCGCAGCGCCAGCTCCTGGGCCTCGGCCCGCCGGCCGGAGGCCAGGCCGGGCGCGGGGGCGATCACCTCGCGGCAGACGCCGTCCCGCTGGACCGTCTGCACCACCGGGTACACCGCGCCCTGCCGGTGCGGCGAGCGGGCCGCGAGCACCGCGAGCTCGCGGTCGAAGCCGACGTATTCCTCGGCCATGATCTCGAGGTCGTGCGCGAGGACCCCCGCGGCCTCGGCGGCCGACTCGCAGACCCAGACGCCCTTGCCGTCGTAGCCGCCGCTGACCGCCTTGAGCACCAGCGGCCAGGAACCCTCGGCGAACGCCTCGGCCTCGGCGACGGTGGCCACCGGCGCGAACCGCGGGCAGGCGATGCCCAGCCCGGTCAGCCGCTCGCGCATGGCGAGCTTGTCCTGGGTGAAGCGGAGCGCGGCGCCGTCCGGCCTGACCGTCACGCCGTCCTGCTCCAGCGCGGCCAGGTGCGGGCCTGGGACGTGCTCGTGGTCGAAGGTGAGCACGTCACAGCCGGCCGCGAAGCCGCGCAGGTCGGCCAGCGAGCGGAAGTCGCCTAGCCGGGTCCCGGCCGCGACCTGGGCCGCGCTCTCGCCGGGGTCACCGGCCAGCACGCGGAAGCCGATGCCCAGGCCGGTGGCGGCCTGGCTCGTCATCCGGGCGAGCTGGCCGCCGCCGACCATGCCCACCACGGGGGGTGCTGGAGCCGAGGCCGTCGGCTCCGCGGAATCGGTCACGGTCCGTACCCTACGGGACCGCCAGCCCGGTTAGCACTGGGGTGCGCGTGGCCAGGATGTAATGCAACCGTTTCCTCGCGGCCAATGTTTTTCTGCTACGAAGCATTAGAGCCTTTCGCCCTGCATATATCGGGTAAAAGACTTGTGATCATGGGCCACTCCGAAAGGGGAGCGCGCAGATGGCGGCAAGCGATCAGGACATCACACACAGCGGCGACGCCGGGCCTGGCGTCCTTGTCCGGGAGGGCAGTTACGGCACCCAGGTCTTCGAGGTTGAGCCCGGCGGGGCGGAATTCATTCCGCTCAACGAACGCCACGGCCGGCCGATTCAGCTTTTCTGGACCTGGACCTCGCCGAACATGGAATTCGCCACGATCTTCGTCGGCGTTCTCGCGGTCGCCGGATTCGGCCTTGGTTTCTGGGAGGCCGTGCTCGCGCTCGTCCTGGGCAGCGCGATCGGCGGAATCACGCAGGGGATCCTGTCCCTGCGCGGGCCCAAGTACGGGGTGCCGCAGATGGTACTGAGCCGGCTGGGGTTCGGCTACTGGGGCAACGCGCTGCCGGCCGGGCTGAACTCGGTCACCGCCGGGATCGGCTGGTTCGCGGTGAACAGCGTCAGCGGCGCGCTCGCGCTGAACGTGCTGACCCACCTGCCGCAGGTGCTCTGCCTGCTGATCATCGTGGCGGTGCAGGTCGCGGTCGCCTTCTTCGGTTACAACCTGGTGCACTTGTTCGAGCGGTACGCCTTCCCGGTCCTGGCCATCATCTTCGTGATCGCGTCCATCGTCATCCTGACCAAGGCCCACCCGGGCGCCTCCCACCACACGATTCCCGGCGCGTTCCTGCTGACGTTCGGCGCCTCGTTCGGCTACGCGGTCGGCTGGAACCCCTATGCGTCGGATTACACCCGTTACTTCAAGCCGGACACGAACAGGACCGCCATCGCCTGGTGGTCCGGGACCGGGCTGTTCCTGTCCTGCGCCCTGCTCGAGATCGTCGGCGCGGCCGTCGGCACCGCGGTCAGCGCGGACAACGCGCTCGCGGGTCCCGGCGGCATGACCGGGCTGCTGGCCACCCCGCTGGCCGACCTGACGCTGCTGGCCATCGCGCTCGGCGCCGTCTCGGCGAACGTGCTCAACATCTACTCCGGCGCGCTGTCGTTCACCGCGATCGGCATCAAGCTGCCGCTCTCGATGCGCCGCGCGATCGTGGCCCTCGGGTTCGGAACCATCGGGTTCTTCCTGGCCTGGAGCGGACTGAGCAACGCGGGCACCAAGTACGAGAACTTCCTGCTGATCATCGCGTACTGGATCGCCCCGTGGCTGGCCGTGTACTTCTGCGACCTGCTGCTCCGGAAGAACCCGGACGAGACGCTGCTCTTCGACAAGCGGCACACGAACTGGGCCGGGCCGGTCGCCATGCTCGCCGGGATGGGCATCTCGATCTGGCTGTTCTCCAACCAGACCGAGTACATCGGCGTGGTGCCCACGCACGTGGGGGCCGTCGGGGACCTGACCTTCGAGGTCGGCTTCGTGATCACGGCCGTGGTGTACCTGACCTGGCACGCCATCGCCAGGACCGGACGGGAGAACACGCTCACCGCGTGACGCCCGGCCGATCTTCGCCTGGCTGATATTCGCCCGGCTGGTCTTCGGCTGGCTGGTCTTCGGCTGCGCGCCGCTCTGGCAGCGCGCGTCCGGTTCGCGGGTTGTGTGCCGTTTCATACCGCCGTCTAAGGGAAGGCGGAGTCGTCATTGAGCCGCGGCCGGTAGCATGTGCGGGTCTTGAGTGGAGCCTGTACGGGGGTGTGCGCACAGGCCAGATGATGATGCCGTCCCGAAAGGACTATTTCGTATGCCCAGGATGGTGAGCCTGCCCAAGCGCTTCGCCGAACTGATTCCTGAGCTCGCGAAATTCGGCGTCGTCGGCCTGGTCGGCTCGATCGTCGATCTGGGCGGCGCGGCCTACCTGCACGGCGCGGTCGGCCTCGGGCCGATGGTCTCCAAGGGGCTGTCCATCATCGCGGCCACCGTGCTCACGTACCTCGGCAGCCGGTTCTGGACCTTCAGGCACCGGGTGAACCAGGCGCTGCTGCGCGAGGGCCTGTTGTTCGCCGCGTTCAACGTCGTCGGCCTGGCCATCGCCGAGTGCGTCATCGCGTTCGTCACCTACGGGCTCGACATGAAGGGCACCCTGGTTTTCAACGCGGCCAGCCTGGCCGGCACCGGGCTCGGCACCGTCTTCCGGTACTTCTCGTACAAGAAGTGGGTGTTCCTGGCCGGGGCTCCCGGCGCCGCCGTGGCCGCCGGCGAAGCCGCGGTGTCCGGGTTCGTCGACGTCACCGAGACGAGCGAAGCCGGGGCCGTCCTGGCCGGGACGGCGGACGAGACCCTGGACGCCTCCTCCTTCGAGCGCGAGTACGGGCCGTCGTGGGAGTTGCTCGACACCGCGGATGCGCGGCGGCGCTAGCTGTTCGCCGTGCGGTTACGCCGGGCGGTTATGCCGGACCGCGGACCGGCTGGGCGGCCGTCTGCGGCGGGTTCCTGGGCAGGAAGACCGCGAACGTGGGGGGCTTCGGCTTGATCAGCACCACGCGTCCGCCGTCCGCCGCCGCCATCGTCCGGGCCAGGAACAGGCCCAGCCCGGTGCCTTCCGGGCGCCCGCTGACGCTCCGCTCGAAGATCCGGGAGGCCAGTTCCGGCGGGACGCCCTTACCCTCGTCCCGCACTTCGATCACCACCGACCGCGAGTTCTGCGAGGTCTGCAGGGTCACGGTTCCGCCGCCGTGCATGAGCGCGTTGTCCAGCAGCGTGGCGAGCACCTGCGCCAGGCCGCCCGGGGAGACGTGCGCCTGCAGGCCGCGCACGCCGATCACCACGAGCTTGCGGCGCGCCCGGCGAAAGGCCGGCTCCCACTCGACGACCTGCTGCTGCACGATCTCGTCGATGCCGGTCAGCGCGGCCGCCGACGCGGTAGCCCGGCGGGCCGGGCTGAGCAGCTGGGTCACCACGTCGGCCAGTCGTTCGGCCTGGGCCAGGGCGGCGCTGCCCTCCTCCCGGACCACGTCCGGGTCGTCCGCCGCCGCGATCATCTCCTCCAGCCGCATCGACAGGGCGGTGAGCGGCGTGCGCAGCTGATGCGACGCGTCCGCGGTGAGCTCACGGTCGGCGGCCAGCAGGGTGCTGAGCCTGCGCGCCGACGTGTCGAGGCCATCGGCCACCTGGTCCAGGTCGGCCACCCCGTACCGGCGGCCGAGCGGGCGGGGGTCGCCCCGGCCGAGCCGTGCCGCCGCCTCGGCGAGCTCCTCGACCGGCCGGCCCAGCCGCCCCGCGAGCACGGCGGTCAGCCAGCCGGCCAGCGCGGCCGCCGCCGCCATCGCCGCCACGGTCACGCCGACGGCGGCCGAGCCGCGCCGGGCGGCGATCACCAAGGCGGGCACGCCCACGATGAGGACCGCGATCACCGCCACGGCGAAGGTCGAGAACCACAGCCTCTTACGCATGCTGGTGGCGGATGGCGGCGGGGCCGTCGAGGGTAGGGCCGTCGAGGGTGGGGCCGTCAGTCGCCGCGTTCAAAGCGGAACCCCACGCCCCGGACGGTGGTGATGTACCTCGGGCTGTGCGCGTCGTCGCCGAGCTTGCGGCGCAGCCAGGAAATGTGCATGTCGAGCGTCTTGGTCGACGTCCACCACTTCGCGTCCCAGACCTCACGCATGATCTGCTCCCGGGTGACCACCTTGCCCGCGTCGCGCAGCAGGATCCAGAGCAGATCGAATTCCTTGGTGGTCAGGTCGAGTTCGGTTTCGCCGTGCCAGGCCCGCCGGGCATCCGGGTCGATCCGCACGCCGTGCGCGGCCGAGCCCTCGGCCGTGCCCCGGCGCAGCAGGGCGCGGACCCGGGCGAGGAGTTCGGCCAGCCGGAACGGCTTCGTGACGTAGTCGTCGGCGCCCGCGTCCAGGCCGACCACGGTATCGACCTCGTCGGCCCGCGCGGTGAGGATCAGCACGGGCACGGCGTATCCCCCGGCCCGGACCCGGCGGCACACCTCGAGCCCGTCGAGTTCGGGCAGGCCGATGTCGAGCAAGATCAGGTCGACGCCCTCGCCCAGTGCCTTGTCGAGCGTGCTGGGACCGTCCGCCGTCACGTCCACCTCGTATCCCTCCCGGCGCAGGGCGCGGGACAGCGGTTCCGAGATCGAGGTGTCATCCTCAGCGAGGAGTACGCGGGTCATGGGTAAATAGTAAAGGCACGGTAAAAAACTAACGGTCCTCGGGGCGGACTCATGCGATTCCGGGGTGCGGGTGCGGCTCGCTGACGCGGCATCTCCCCGCCGAGGTGTGGATTCTCATGATCGTGAAGGATCTGGTACGGCTAGCGGTACCAGATCCTTCATGATCATGGAGAGGTCAGCGCCAAGGCGAGGCTGATGCCGCGACGAGGTATCTGGCGTTGGGGCGAGTGGGACGAAAGTTCTGAAGCGGTACGTGTGTGACTGCAGTTTCACGCGCGGACGCAGGCGCGGGAGCCGGGTCAGGCGGGGCTGATGCCGTGGCGGCGGCGCGGGGGGGTGCGGTCCTTGCCGCGGGCGGCGGCGAAGCGGCGGATCAGTTCGGCGCGCAGGTCTTCGGGCTCGACTACGTCGTCGACGACGAGTTCGGAGGCCAGGCGCAGGATGTCGATGTCCCGCTCGTACTCGCGGCGGAGCCGGCCGGTCTCGGCCGCCCGGGCGGCATCGTCGGGCAGCTGCTCCAGCTTCCCCGCGTAGACCGCGTTCACCGCGGCCTCGGCGCCCATGACGGCGATCTTGGCGGTGGGCAGGGCCAGCGTGGCGTCCGGCTCGAAGCCCGGGCCGGCCATCGCGTACAGGCCCGCGCCGTAGGCCTTGCGGACCACCACGCAGATCTTGGGCACGGTGGCGTCGGACATCGCGGCGATCATCTTGGCGCCGTGCCTGATGATGCCCTGCCGTTCCACCGCGGTGCCGACCATGAAGCCGGGCACGTCCGCCAGGAACAGCAGCGGGATGCCGAACGCGTCACACGTCTGGATGAACCGCGCCGCCTTGTCCGCCGAGTCGACGAACAGAACCCCGCCCTTGAACATGGGGTTGTTCGCGATCACGCCGGTGACCTGGCCGTCCAGCCGGGCGAAGCCGGTCACCACCTCGCGTGCCCACAGCGCGTGGACCTCGAAGAACGAGTCCTCGTCGACGAGGCCGCGGACGAACCGGCGCATGTCGAAGGCCTGCCGCTCGCTCTCCGGGACCAGGGCCCGCAGGTCGGTCGGCTTAGGGTCCCGCGCCTCGGCCACGGGCAGCGGCGCCGCCCAGTTCTGCGGCAGGTACGACAGGTAGTCACGGACCGCGCCGAGCGCCTCGTGCTCGCTAGCAGCCAGGAAGTGCCCGCTGCCGGAGACCGTGCAGTGCAGCCGGGCGCCGCCCATCTCCTCCAGCGTGGTCTTCTCGCTGACCACCATCTCGACCATCCGCGGGCTGCCCAGGTACATCGAGGCGTTGCCGTCCACCATCGCGGTGAAGTCGCAGAACGCCGGGATATAGGCGCCGCCCGCGGCCGAGGGCCCGAACAGCGCGCAGACCTGCGGGATCGAGCCGGACGCGCGGACCTGGGTGCGGAAGATCCGCCCCGCCCCGCGGCGGCCGGGAAACATGTCCACCTGGTCGGTGATCCGCGCCCCGGCCGAGTCGATCAGGTAGATCATGGGCAGCCCGGCGTCGTACGCCTTCTCGATGATCCGGATGATCTTCTCCACGGTGCGGGCGCCCCACGACCCGGCCTTGACCGTGGAGTCGTTCGCCATCAGCGCGACCGGCCGGCCGCCGATCGTCGCGGTCCCGGTGACCACGCCGTCCGCGGGCAGCCCGTCGGCCAGGGCATTGGCGTACCGGCCGTCCTCGGTGAGGCTGCCCTCGTCAACCAGGAGCGCGATGCGCTCCCGGGCGAACAGCTTGCCGCGGCCCGCGGCGGCCTCGTGGTACTTAGCCGCGCCGCCCCGCTCGATGGTCTCGCGCAGCTTCACGTAATCGGTCATGGGGTAATTGTCCTGGTGCGCGGGCCCGCCCGGAGCACCTGGGAGGGCAGTTCGCGGCCGACGATGCCCTCCGCCTCGGCCGCGGCCGCGATCATCGCGTCCAGGTCGATGCCGGTGGCCACGCCCATGTCCTCGACCATGTGCACGAGTTCCTCGGTGGCGATGTTGCCGGTGGCCCCGGGCGCGTACGGGCAGCCGCCCAGGCCGCCGACGGAGGCGTCGAAGTCGGCCACGCCGAGTTCCAGGGCGGCCAGCACGTTGGCCAGGCCGGTGCCCCGGGTGTTGTGGAAGTGCAGGTTCAGCCCGGTCTCCGGATGGGCCGAACGGAACGCGCCGACCAGCGCCCGCACCCGGGTCGGCGTGGCCATTCCGGTGGTGTCGCCGAACGAGGCCGAGTCGGCCCCGTCCGCGATGGCCCGCCCGGCCACCCCCACGACCCGCGGAACCGGCACGTCACCCTCGTACGGGCAGCCCCACGCGGTGGACACGATCACCTGCACGGTGGCGCCGCGGTCGTGCGCGACCGCGATGATCTCGGCGATCTCGTCCAGCGACTCACCCGTAGACCGGTTGACGTTCTTGCGGTTGTGCGTCTCCGAGGCGGATACGACCGCCTCCAGTTCGGTGAAGCCCGCGTCCAGCGCGCGCAGCGCGCCGCGCAGGTTGGGCACTAGGGCGGAGTACCGCACCGAGGGCGCCCGGGCCGCTCGCTTCCACACCTCATCGGCGTCGGCCATCTGCGGGATCGCCGACGGCCTGACGAACGACACCGCCTCGATCCGCTGCACCCCGGTCGCGGACAAGGCGTCCAGCAGCGCCACCTTCGCGTCGGTCGGCACCGGGTCCTCGTTCTGCAGCCCGTCGCGCGGCCCGACCTCGCGCACCGAGATCCGGCCCGGCAGTTCCCAGCTCATGAGATCAGGCTAACCGGAGCCGGACGGTCGATCACCGCGGGCGGCTGGGGGCATTCAGGGAACTCTGTGACATCTCAGCGACCCTTGGATCCGTTCCTGGGAATTTCCCCAGGTCATGAGGTGAACATGGAGGACGCTGCTGCTGGACGGCCAGTTCCCGGTCGGGGACCAGTCATACCGGGCCTTCACCGCCGACTGGGCTGGCCATCCGGCGGACAGGCCGCGGTCGCGGCCCGGGTGAATCCGGCCGGGGGTTCGGTCGTGTACGCGAGCTGGAACGGGGCGACCGAGCTGGACACGTGGACGGTCCTGGCCGGGACGACGGCGGGCGCGCTGGCCAAGGCGGGCTCGCAGCGGCGGGCCGACTTCGAGGCGGCGATCACGGTGAACACCAGAGAAGTAGGCCGAACGGGCCTGAGTTACTGCCCCGGCCAGGCTGGCTTGCGCTTCTCGACGAAGGCCGCGATGCCCTCGCGCCGGTCCGCGGACAGCGCGGCGGTCCGCCAGGCGGCGTCCTCGATGTCCAGGCCAGCCTCCAGTGAGACGCCCCAGCCGTGCCTGATCGCCCGCTTGGCCGCCCGGACCGCCACCGGGGAGTTGGCCGCGATCTGCCCGGCCAGGTCCAGCGCGGCCCGATCGGCCTGGCCGGCCGGCACCCGCCGGTCCACCAGGCCGAACCTCATCGCCTCGTCGATGCCGACCTTGCGGCCGGTCAGCACCATGTCCGCGGCCCGGCCCGGGCCCAGGCGGCGCAGCGCCAGCTGCGTACCGCCGCCGCCGGGCACCAGCCCGACCGTCACCTCGGGCAGGCCGAAGGTGGCGGTCTCGTCGGCCACCACCAGATCACACGAGAGCGCCAGCTCGCAGCCGCCGCCGAGGGCGAAACCGTGCACCGCGGCGATGACCGGCTGCGGCAGCGCGAGCAGCGCGCCGAACACGCCGCGGATCGCGTGCCGCTGGCGCATGATGTCCGCGTCGGTCATGCCGGCCCGTTCCTTCAGGTCCGCCCCGGCGCTGAAGGCCCGCTCCCCGGCCGCGCCGAGCACGACCACCCGGACCTCCGGCGCGGCGGCGAGCTCGGCGCAGGTCCGGGCGAGCTCGGCCGCCATCGCGGAGCTGATGGCGTTCATCGCCTCGGGCCGGCTGAGCGTGATCTGGGCGATCCCGTCGCCGGGACGCGAGGTGGTGACGGTGCTCATCGCCGGGCTCACGGCTGGCTCCTCTCGTTCCGCTCCAACCTGCGCTGCTCCTCCTCCACCAGCCGGAACAGCGTGGCCTGGGTGAACTCCACCCGGGGAATGTCGTTCAGCAGGATCTGGCCGTGCTCGCCGGCCGACTCGACCACCAGCCGGCCGCTGCCGAGCAGCCGGTCCAGCAGGCCCTTCTCGAACGAGACGTCGTTGATCCTGGCCAGCGGGATGTCCCGGCCGCGCCTGGTCGCGATGCCGGACCGGACCCGCAGCCGTCGGGTGGTCAGCTCGTAGGTGGTCGTCCGCCAGCGCAGCACCGGCACGATCAGCCACAGCATGACCGCGAGGATCGCGACCGCGGCCACTACGAGGCGCTCCACCGGCGCCGCCGAGTTCGACGGGATCAGCACCTCCGCGATCAGCGCCGCCGCCACCACGAGCACCGCGACCGACACCGGCCGGATCAGCGTCTTCCAGTGCGGGTGCACCCGCAGCACGAGGTGCTCATCTTCGGTGAGCGTCGGGTCCGAGGTCATACCGCAAATAGTGGCACGTCCGGCGAGCCGGCGGGACGCGGCATAAACTCGCGCTGGTGGACCAGGTTGGGCTGACGGCGAGGGCACGGCGGCACTGGCTGTTCGGGCTGGTGCTGGTCGCGGCGCTCGTGCTGCGGATCCTGGTCGCGCTGGCGTTCCGGCCGATCATGTGGTTCGGCGGCGACTCGGCCTCGTACCTGGCCACCGGGCTGCGGCTGATCCCGGACCCGGCCCGGGTGGGCGGCTACGGCTTCATGCTGTGGGTTCTCCGGCCGCTGCACAGCTTCGCGCTGGTCGCCGCCGTGCAGCACCTGATGGGCCTGGCCATGGGCGTGCTGATCTACCTGCTCGCGCGCCGCTACGGGCTGCCCGCCTGGGCCGCGACGCTGGCCACTCTTCCGGTGCTCTTCGACGCGTACGAGCTCCAGCTCGAATCCGATGCGCTGCCCGACGTCCCGTTCGCGTTCCTGGTTGTGCTCGCCCTGTACCTGCTGCTGCGGCTACCGGGCGAACGGCGGCCGGCGCGGACCACGGCGGCGGCCTTCCTGCTCGGGGTGTCGGCCCTGCTCTGGCCGGTGGGGCTGGTGCTGCTCGGGGTGCTGCTGGTGGTCCTGCTGACCGCGCTGCTGATCCGGCGGGCGGGCCTGGTGACCGTGGTGGCCGCGCTGCTGGCCGGGGCGCTGCCGGTCGCGGCCTACGGCGCCTGGTTCAGCATTCACCGGCATCAGTTCAGCCTGACCAGGAGCGACGGGGTGTATCTGTGGTCGCGGACGATGTCGTTCGCGGACTGCGCCGTGATCAGGCCGCCGGCCGCGGAGCGGCCGCTGTGCCCGCCGCCGGGACCGCGGATCGCCGCGTCGCTGTACATCTGGAACGCGAATTCGCCGGTGCTCGCGATGCCCACGGGGCGGTTCTCGGCCCGGACCAACCATCTCGCGCTGGCCTTCGCGCTGCGGGCCATCGCCGCGCAGCCGGCCGACTACGCCGCCGCGGTCGCCCATGATTTCAGCCTGAGCTTCTACTGGGACCGGCCGGTCCACCCGGACGCCGCGATCGTGAACCGGTACCAGTTCGCCGACGCCACGACGGCCTGGGTGCCGCCCACCTTGTGGACCCCGGGGGGCGGGACACTGGCCGGAGACCAGGCCGCCTACAACAGCGGACGTCCGGCTCCGACCCGCGCGGTGCAGCCGTACGCCTCCTGGCTGGTGACCTACCAGCGGTACGTCTTCCTGCGGGGGACGCTGCTCGGCGTGATCCTGCTCGCGGGGCTGGCCGGGATGGTCATCCGGCGCCGGGTCAGCGGACCCGGGCTGCCGTGGGCGTTCGCGGTGACGATCCTGCTGGTGCCGCCGCTAGTCGCCGACTTCGACCTGCGCTACCTGGTGCCCGCGGTGCCCGTCGCCTGCCTGGCCGCGGCGCTGGCGTTCGCGCCGGGAGCGGGTCAGCGCAGGTGGACGACGTCCCCGGCGGCCACCGCGACCTCGGAGCCCGAGGACACCCGGACCAGCAGCCTGCCGTCCGAGTCGACGCCGGCGACCGGGCCGGAGAGCGCCTGACCGCCGGGGAGTTCGGCCCGGACGGTGCGGCCGATCGTGGCCGACAGCCTGGTGTATTCGGCGCGCAGCCCGCTGCGGTCCGGGTCGCCGCCGGCCCGCTGCCAGGCGCGGTACCAGTGCTCGAGCTCTCCCAGGATGGCGAGGAGCAGGCTGGCGCGGTCCAGCGCGGTCGCTCCGGCTGCACGCAGGGACGTGGCGGGCAGCGCGCCGGGGCGGGTTGAGGCCAGGAGATGGCTGAGTTCCGCCGGTTCGGTGGACACGTTGAGGCCGATGCCGACGACGACCGCGTCGCCAGCCGCTTCGGCCAGGATGCCAGCCAGCTTGGCGTCGGCCGTCAGGAGGTCGTTCGGCCATTTGAGCCCGGTTCTGACGCCGGTCACCTGCGTGACCGCCGTGGCGACGGCCACGCCGGCGAGCAGCGGGAGCCAGCCCCGGCGGGCGAGCGGTACCGCCGGTTTCAGCAGCACCGAGAAGGTCAGCGCGGCGCGCGGCGGCGAGGTCCAGGTCCGGCCCATCCGGCCGCGGCCCGCGCGCTGCTCCTCGGCGGCCAGCACCGCGCCCTCCGGCTCCCCGGCCAGGGCCCGGGCCAGCAGGTCGGCGTTGGTGGAGCCGGTGCTGTCGACGACCTCGAGGTCGCGCCACAGGCCGCCGGGCCGGACCAGGACGCGGCGCAGCGCCGCCCGGTCCAGGGGCACGCGGACCTGCGTATGGTTCTCGGCTCGCATGCCAACCCACTATTGTTCAGGAAGCCAGGAGAAGGGAAATCCGTGACCGGCCTCGGAACCAGCCAGCGCCGCGGCGCGGACGACGACGACGCGGCCTCGGCGTCGGCTTCGCGGGGTCAGCGAGCTCTGCGGGGCGGGGTCGCCGCGCCGGAGCGGGAGTTCCGGCTCTGGCCGCCGCAGGTCACCTTCGACGCTGGCCCGCTGGCCGCGAGGGCCCGCGGGGTCGGAGCCTCGCTGACGCCGGCCGCGCTGTGGCGCAACCACCGGCTGTTCACGATCGCGGCCTGCGTCTCGGTCATCCCGCGGGTGATCGCCGCGCTCGGCTTCAAGCCCGCGCTGCTCATCCAGGACTCCTTCTCCTACATGAAGCAGAGCGTCCAGCTGCTGCCGCTGTCCGAGCTCAGGCCGGCCGGGTACCCGCTGGTGCTGCACCTGCTCCAGCCGTTCCACAGTCTGCTGCTGGTGACCACGGTGCAGCACCTGATGGGCATCGCGCTCGGCGTGATCATCTACGCCGTGCTGCGGTGGCGGGGGTTGCCGGCCTGGGGGGCGACGCTGGCCGCCGTGCCGACGCTGTTCGACTCGCGGCAGATCTGGCTCGAGTCCTCGATCCTGCCCGACACCCTGTTCACGCTGGTGCTGATGATCGCCGTGGCGATCCTCGTGGTCTGGCCCCGGCCGGCCATCTGGCAGGCGGTGGTCGTCGGGCTGCTGGTTTCCTGGGCCTCGGTCATCCGCGGCAACGGCGCCCCCGTGTTCGTGGTCATCCTGGCGTTCCTGCTGGTCATGCGCGTCGGCTGGAAGGTCTTCGTGGCCTGCCTGGCGGCGTTCGTGGTGCCGCTGGCCGCCTACGCGCTGATCTTCTTCTCCGAGCACGGCCAGCTCAACATCACCAACAGCACCGGGCTGTTCCTGTGGTCGCGGACCATGTCGTTCGCCAACTGCGCCGTGATCAAGCCGCCGCCCAGCCTGGTCCCGCTCTGCCCGGAGAACCAGCCCGGTCATCCGGCCGGGCCGGCGCCGGCCTGGTCCGTGCCCGCGCTGCTGAACGAGCGCACGCCGGCCGACTACCTGTGGGCCCCGGGCGCCTGGTACCGCGTCAACGCCCACCCGGGCGTGAACGCCCGCAACAACAAGCTGGCCATGCAGTTCGCCGAGCGGGCCATCGCGGCGCAGCCCCTGGACTACCTCGGGACCGTGGGCAAGGAGGTGCTGGAGACCTTCTTCACCACCGACCGGTCGCAGGACTACCTGGCCATGCAGTTCACCGTGGCGCCGCACGTCAACCCCGAGGCCGAGTACATGCGGTACTGGGAGAACCGGTACGCGCACGCCCGCTCCAACACGCACGTGGTGCAGCCGTGGGCGTACTTTATGTTCCTGTACCAGGAGCCCGTCTGGTTCCCCGGCTGGGTCTTCTTCCTGGTGATGGCGAGCGGGCTGGTCCTGCTCATCCGGCGGTGGCGCGGACCGGGGCGGCTGGCCGCCCTGGCCTGGGGCGTCGCCGTCGTCAACCTGGTGCTGCCGATCGCGGCGCACGAACTCGACTACCGGTACGCGATCTCCGCGGTCCCGTTCGCCTGCCTGGCCCTCGGCCTGACGTTTGCCCGCAAGCCAGCGTCCAATGCCTCGGGTGGCTCCGATGCCTCGGCTGCCGAGGCTGTCTCCGCGGACTAGGCTTCCGTGCCATGGACGACACGCAATGGCGCACGCACCGGCTCGAACTGGACGACCAGACCCTGCGCGAGTGGGACGCCACGGTGCTCGCGGCCGGTACCGAGGGCATCGTGCTGGACCGTTCGGCCTTCTACCCGGGCGGCGGCGGTCAGCCGCCCGACCACGGGGTGCTGCTCTGGGGCGGCGTGCAGACTCAGATCGTGGGCGCGCGCAAGGGTGACGACCTGTACCTGATCCCGGCCGAGGGCGACCCACTGCCCGCAGTGGGCACATCGGTGCGGGGGGCTTTGGAAGACGCCCGGCGGACCGCGTTGATGCGGACCCACTCCGGCCTGCACGTGCTGTGCGGCGTGGTGTTCCGCGATTTCGGCGCGCTGGTCACCGGCGGCAACATGGAACCGCTGACGGCGCGGATGGACTTCAACCTGCCGGAGGTGCCGCCGGGCTTCCGCGAGGCGGTCGAGGCGGCGTGCAATACCGAGGTGAGCGCCGACCGGCGCATCGACGTGCGGGTGCTGCCGCGGGACGAGGCGTTCGCGCTGCCCGACATCATCCGCACCGCGACCAACCTGGTGCCGCCGGAGGTCAAGGAGGTCCGGATCATCGACATCGTGGGCCTGGACCAGCAGGCGGACGGCGGGACCCACGTCGCGTCCACCCGCCAGGTCGGCCGGATCGAGGTCGTCAAGATCGAGAGCAAGGGCAAGGGCTTCCGCCGCCTGCGCATCCGCATCGCGGATTAGGTTCTGGCGGCCCGGAGGGCATTTTCACGGCGGAGCACCGGCCGCTGCTCCAGAGCGCTGCCCGCCGCTCGCAGCGGCACCCGCGGTTCCGCCCCGACACCCCGCGGCTCGCAGCGGCACCCGCGGCTCCGCCCCGACACCCCGCGGCGCTTACGGGTGTTGTATCTGCGACCTGTGATGCCCGAGTGTGCTGTGTGGTTCGTTACGGCTAACGGATTCGGGTGGATCGGGGCTTCGGGGTGACTTTTGTGCACCATGGTGCACTCAATCCACCCGCAAGCCCGAATCCACCCGGGAAAACGGGGCCGTCGCCCTCGTGCGCCACGCGCCGGGACTGAACCGCACGCAGTGGCCTCTTGCGAGTAGGCAAGCCTGGCCCGGCCGGGCGCCGTTACACCTCAAGGGAGCACACGATCGTTAACGCAGCGCTGCTGGCAACACAAGGGGATCATGCACCGCAAGGGCATCAGATCGGCCCGAATAACGTGGTGGATTCGGGTTACGCGGTTGATCGGGTGCATCCTGGACCCCCCAAACAGCCGCAGAGCCCAGATCAACCACGCTAATCCGGGGTCTGCAACCAGCCCGGGGGCAGGCTGCGTCGAAGGGGCATGACCATCCGCCGCGGGCCGTTCCGGCTGCCCCTGTGCCGCAGGCCGTTCCGACTGCCGCTGCCCCTAAGCCGCGGGCCGCTCCGGCTCCGGCTGCCGCTGCCGGGCCTGCTGTCCGCCGTCGCGTGCGCCGCGGTCGTCCTGTCCGGCTGCGGGAGCCAGCCGTTCGGCCCGCAGCCGGGCGGCGCGCGCACCGGTACCGGCACCGCCAGCTCTCGGACTACCACGTCGGCCAGCCCCCGGCAGCGCGCCGTCGCGGACGCGGCCCGCATCATGGCCTCGTTTCCCCGGCCGCCGGGGGCGGTCCGCACCAGGCTGATCGCGTCGCTGACCCAGCCGGGTGAGCGGCC
>Ga0207678_10002088_pt1 | contig 18100 bp, 13 predicted proteins | sample KBSC63metaG_FD_184319 | JGI IMG/M metagenome (GOLD analysis project Ga0207678, IMG submission 184319) | Corn rhizosphere microbial communities from Kellogg Biological Station, Michigan, USA - KBS C6-3 metaG (SPAdes) (version 2) | ecosystem: Host-associated > Plants > Roots > Rhizosphere > Soil ...
CTCAAGACTGATGCGGTGCGCGGCGGCGAAGCTTTCAAAGGCCGATTGCGTTCGTTCTTCGCCGAGGTAGCGCGCGATTGTGCTTGTGAGCTCATCGACCGTCACTGAAGAGCGCCACAGCCGGAAGCTCGGGGCAATCGGCGTGAAATCCGAGGGCACGAACGTATTGGCCTGCAGTCGCTCGATTGGCGAAGGCTCCCTGCGTAACGAGAATCCGATGTAGAACAAAACGTTCAGCAGCAGGCTCCAGGTCACGCCGTGGACGAGGGGAGGCAGGTCGAGTCCGAGCAGGTGCTGCGGACGCAGCATACCGAGACCCCATGGTCCTTCGGTAAGAATGCGCTCACCGACAATGCCGATGTCTGACAGCGTCGGAAGAAGCAACGTGTAGGCCCAGACCAGGAAGCCGACCGTCATGCCGGCGATTGCGCCAGCCGCAGTCGCGCGTCGCCACAACAGTCCACCAAAGAAGGCAGGTGCCAATTGTGCAATGGCTGCGAACGAGAGCAGCCCTATCGAGGCAAGCTGCGCTTCGCCCGCCGAACGGTAATACACATAAGCGAGAAGCAGGATCGCGAAGATCGCCAGGCGCCGCACCGTCAGGAGCATCGAGCCGATGTTGTCGCGGCGATTGATCAGTCTTTCACGCCGCTGCAACACGAACGGCATGACCAAGTCATTCGACACCATAATCGAGAGCGCAACTGATTCGACAATCACCATGGCAGTGGCTGCCGACAAGCCGCCGACGAAAGCGATGATTGTGAAAAAGATCGAACCGTTCTCGAGGGGCAGCGCCAGCACGAACATGTCGCTGTCGATTTTTCCGGCGGGAAACGTCAGAAGGCCGGCAAGGGCAATCGGCACCACAAACAGATTGATCAGAACGAGATAGAGAGGATAAAGCCAGACGGCGCGTTTGATTTCGCCTTCGTTATTGTTCTCGACCACCGCTACGTGGAATTGTCGCGGCAAGAGAATGAACGCGACAAACGAAAGCAACGTCATCGCGATCAATGTATCGGCGCGTGGCTCGCGGCCGAAGATGGCGGCAGTCGAAGGGCGCTGCATTGCCTCCTTGAACAATGCAACCGGTCCGTCGAACATCCAGAACGTCACGAATATCCCGACGGCGAGGAATGCGAGAAGTTTGACAATCGATTCAGTCGCAACCGCCAGCATCAATCCGTCCTGATGCTCGGTCGCATCGATATGGCGCGTACCGAAAAGGACTGCGAATGTTGCCATCGACAACGCAACGAAAAGCGCGATGTCGCCCAGCAACGGACGGGTAACTTCCGTGCCCGCCGTGACGTGCGCCAAAATTGTTTCGAGCGACGACGACACCGCTTTCAGCTGCAGGGCGATGTAGGGGATCGTTCCGACGATTGCGATCAAAGCGACTGTCGCGGCAACCGCCTGGCCTTTTCCGTAGCGTGCGGCAATGAAATCTGCGATCGAGGTAATGTTTTGTGCTTTGGCCAGGCGCACGATGCGGATCAGGAGCGGGCCGCACAGGCCAATCATGATGGCCGGCCCGATATAAATCGTCAGGAAGTCGAAGCCGGTGCGTGAAGCAAAGCCGACCGACCCGAAGAATGTCCAGGACGTGCAGTAGATTGCGAGCGACAGCGGATAGATCAGCAGCCGCGCGCGCCCGTCGCGGCGGAGGCCGCGCGTGCGATCGCCGTAGCTCGCGACCAGGAACAGCAGCCCGATATACGCAAGCGCAACGGCGATAACGACCCAACCCTGCAACATAGACACTCCAGATCGGGAACAGGCGTCGCTTCACTACGATTTTGCCGTCCTAAATCACCACAGAACTCCAACCGAGGCACGATCTTTATGTGGCGGCGAACCCGCGCCTCACCGACGTACCAATGGTCCATCCCATCATACCGTAAGCTATTGTAATACCAGTACTTTTTACTTAACCCTTGCCGCGTATAGTGCAGAATGTCGTTGGTCCGACAGCGGGCGTCGCCAGGGGAAGCAAATCATGGCTCCGGACAGCAGCGATCTCTTCATCGTCGACGACGATGCGATGATGCGTGACGCACTCTCGGTGGTTTTCACGCTTGCCGGGTATCGCGTGACCGGCTTCGTTGATGGCGAGACATTTCTCGCAGTGGCCAGCGATCGGACACCTGCCGCGGTCCTATTGGATCTGCATTTGCCGGCCAAGTCAGGTTTGGTCGTGCTCAGGGAACTGGATGCTCGCAGCTACCCCGCGCCAATCTTTATTGTGACGGGTGACAGTGATGTGAGCTCAGCCGTAGAGGCGGTGAAAAGCGGGGCATTCGACTATCTGGTCAAGCCGCTTGATGCGCGCGCAATTGTTGCCCGCGTACGCAGTGCGATCACGGCGTTTGCAAGACGTGACGGAAGTGCGGCCGGCAAGATTGGACTGCCGGCAGACTTTCCCGGCCAGAGTCTTCTGACCCCGCGCGAACGCGAGGTTCTCACCCAGATTGCCGAAGGTGCCTCCAACAAGGAAGTTGGCCGGCGTCTCGGCATCAGCCCACGGACGGTGGAAGTCCATCGGGCCCGCCTCATGGAAAAGATCGGCGCGCGGAATGCCGCCGATCTCGTACGCATTGTGCTCAGCGGCGGCGACAGCCGTGCATTGTCAACATCTGAAATGACGACCTGATTTTTTCGGCCACAGGCATTTGACGCGAGCAGCGGCGCGCGTCATTGATCCGGCCTGATGAGCCGCGACATCGGGTGCGCCTGGCTCTTTGAGAACTGAGCCTTTGTCCGCGCCCTCGACCACCAATCGGCTTGCTGACCTGCGGCATCTGGCCGAGACGCTCGCGGTCGCAGCTGTGGGTGGCGCGGTACTAGGCCTCGCCGGTGTTCCGGCGGGCTGGCTGTCAGGCTCTATCCTTGCGGTCGCTGGCGCTGCTCTTGCCGGCCGACCGATGTTCATCCCGACGCTGCTGATGCGCGCGATATTCGTGCTCATCGGGATTTCGCTTGGCGCAGTCGTTACTCCCGAGACTTTGCACGGTATGGCGACCTACCCGCTCAGCATTGTGGTGCTGCTGCTGGCCATGATCGTCATCTCCGTCGGCGGTGCCGGTTATCTGCAGCTTGTACATGGCTGGGGCAAGGTTGACGCATACCTCGCCGCCGCACCCGGGGGCATGTCGCAGGTTCTCGCGTTAGGGGCCGAACTCGGCGGCGACCTGCGTGCGATTGCAATTGTGCAAAGCATCCGTGTGGTCGTGATTGCCGTCGGATTACCCGCCGGATTGTCGGTCCTTGGTCTGGTCGGGCACGCACCACCAAGGCCAACAGCCGCGCTGAGCATCGCCGTTCTTGACGAACTCGCGATACTGGTCGCGGTTTCGAGCGTCGTCGCGGTCGTCGCCTATCGATTTCGTTTCCCCGGCGGACTGCTGTTCGGTGCGATGATGTCATCTGCCGTATTGCATGGCACCGGAATGATCCACGCGGTCATGCCTTGGTGGGTCGCGAACACGGCCATGGTTGCGATGGGTGCGGTGACCGGCTCGCGCTTTGCCAATACGCCGCTGCGGCTATTACTGAATTTCATCACCGCGGCATTCGGTTCGTTCGCGGTGGCGGTCGCGATCGCCGCAGTGTTCGCCGCTGTGCTGATCGGCGTGCTCTCGCTGCGTGCCGCCGAAGTGATGATCGCGTTTGCCCCTGGCGCGGTGGACGCGATGATGCTTCTGGCGCTCGCGCTCAATCTCGACCCGGTCTATGTCGGGGCGCACCATCTCACACGCATCTTTTTTGTGTCGCTGATGATGCCTTTGGTCGCGCGCCGGACCGCACGTTCCCTAAAGGTCAAGAGCGAGACCGCGAAGCCGCTGACAAAGCGGCCGCCCTTTCAGGATTGAAAGCGAAGGTTATTCGGCCGCGGCCGCTCGCGACCGCAGCGGAAGGCCAAGCCGCTCCCATGTATCCACGAGAGCTTCAGCCAGTGCATCGACAAGCGCATCGTCGTGATAGGGAGATGGCGTGATCCGCAATCGCTCCAGGCCGCGCGGCACCGTCGGATAATTGATCGGTTGAATGTAGACGCCGTGCTCGGAAAGCAGCAGGTCGCTTGCTGCCTTGCACTTTTCCGGATCGCCGACCAGCACCGGTACGATATGCGTGGCGCTTGGCATCACCGGCAGGCCCACGTTGTTGAGGACTGCTTTCACCCGCGCCGCGCGGTCCTGATGGCGTTCGCGTTCCCAACTCGACGTTTTCAGATGACGGATTGCGGCGGTAGCCGCGGCACAGATGGCCGGAGGGAGTGCCGTCGTGAAAATAAAGCCGGGCGCGTAGGACCGCACCGCGTCGACCAGTTCCTCGCTTGCGGTGATGTAACCGCCAAGGCAACCGAAGGCTTTCGCTAACGTCCCTTCGATCACGTCGACGCGATGCATGGCGTTGTCGCGCTCGCAGATTCCACCACCGTGCGGCCCATACATGCCGACGGCATGGACCTCATCGCAGTAGGTCATGGCCCCATAGCGCTCGGCGAGATCGCAGATCGCATGCACCGGCGCGACATCGCCGTCCATGGAATAGAGACTCTCGAATACGATCAACTTTGGTCTGCTCGGATCGGCAGCCCTGAGCAGCTCTTCGAGGTGACCGAGATCATTGTGACGCCAGATCTTCTTTTCGCAGCCCGACTGTCTTACGCCCTCGATCATGGAATTGTGGTTGAGGGCGTCCGACAACAGCAGGCAATTCGGGAGCAGCCTGGCGATGGTGGAGATGCCGGTTTCGTTCGATACGTAACCAGAGGTGAAGATCAGCGCGGCCGGCTTGTTGTGCAGATCAGCAAGCTCTAGCTCGAGCTCCACAAGCGGATGATTGGTGCCCGCGATATTTCGCGTGCCGCCGGCGCCGGTGCCCATGCGGGCGGCTGCTTCGACCATGGCTCCGATCACCTTCGGATGCTGGCCCATCCCGAGGTAGTCGTTGGAGCACCAGATCGCGACGTCGCGCGGGCCATGCGGGGAATGCCAAATGGCATGCGGGAATCGGCCGGCTATGCGCTCAAGATCCGCAAACACCCGGTACCGTCGTTCATCCCGCAGCCGATCGAGGGCAGACGCGAAATAACCCTTATAGTCCATGTGTTTTACTTTCCCGCCCCGCGGCTCACCTTTTAGAAGGGTTCCAGGGTGGTTGTCGAGACGAGATTCGTCGCTACCCAAAATTCCATCCCGTGGTCAGTGTGCAGCTCCTCCCGAGGGGTGACGCACGCGGCGCCGAGACCTTGCCGCGGCGGGAGTTGTGGAGCGCCGGTGGTGGCTTGCATCCGGGCGCAACGGCTGCAAAAAGTGTCGGTATGAACGACAAACCGACCGGTATCGCCCGCGGTCTGACAAACTATGGCGATCGTGATTTCTCCCTCTATCTTCGGCGATCCTTCGCGCAATCGATGGGTTACTCCCGCGAAATGCTTGCGAAGCCGGTGGTCGGCATTGCCTACACCGCGTCGGGCTTCAACAACTGCCATCGTCATTTCCCCGAATTGCTGGAGGCCGTAAAGCGCGGCGTCCTGACGGCCGGCGCACTGCCGATTGAATTTCCCACCATTTCGTTGGGCGAAGTCTTCCTCAATCCGACCAGTCTCAAGTTTCGCAACCTGATGTCGGTCGACACCGAGGAAATGGTTCGGGCACAGCCGATGGACGCCGTGGTCCTGATGGGTGGATGCGACAAGACGGTTCCCGCGCAATTGATGGGCGCAGTATCGGCCGGCAAGCCATCCATCATGTTGGTGGCCGGACCAATGATGACGGGACGCCACAACGGCGAACGTCTGGGCGCGTGCACGGATTGCCGTCGGTTCTGGGCGCAATACCGCGCCGGCAAGATTGATGATCGCGAAATTTCTCAGGTCGAGGGCAAGCTCGCTACGACCGCGGGCACGTGCGCTGTCATGGGAACGGCCTCGACGATGGCGTGCATCGCCGAAGCGCTCGGCATGATCCTCCCAGGCACTGCTGCGATTCCGGCAGTGCACGCGGACCGGCTGCGCGCAGCGGAAGCCACGGGGATTGCCGCTGTCAAATTGATCGGCTCGCAGCTCACGCCAGATCGCATCGTCAACCAGAAGTCGGTCGAGAATGCTTTGAGGGTGCTTCTTGCGATTGGCGGCTCCACGAACGCGATCATTCATCTAACGGCGATCGCTGGCCGTGCCGGAGTTCCGGTTTCGCTGAAACGTCTGAATGAATTGTCCGACACGACACCGGTGCTGGTGAATCTGAAGCCGGTCGGTAACGGTTATATGGAGGATTTCTTCGCCGCCGGTGGCATGGGTGCGCTGCTACGCGAAATCAAAGATCTTCTCCATTTGGACTGCATGACGGTGACGGGCGAAACGCTTGGCCAACGACTTGAACACGAAGATACCGGATGGATTGATCGAACCATCATCGCCGAACGGAAAAAGCCGCTTGAGCCCGAAGGCGGTCTGGTTGCGTTGTTCGGAAACCTGGCGCCGCAAGGTGCGATCCTCAAGCGTTCTGCCGCGGACGCCAATCTGTTTGAGCTTGAAGGTCGCGCGGTCGTATTTTCATCGCTCGAGGATCTTTCAGCTCGCGTCGACGATCAAAGCCTCGAGGTTGATCCCAAGGATATTCTCGTCTTGCAGAATGCCGGGCCGCATTCCGAATCGGCGATGCCCGAGGCGGGTTATCTGCCGATCCCCAAAAAGCTCGCGGCCAAAGGCCTCAAGGATATGGTGCGGATTTCAGACGCGCGCATGAGCGGCACCGCGTTCGGTACGATTATCCTGCACGTGACGCCGGACAGCGCATCCGGAGGACCGCTCGGTCTTGTGAGAACGGGCGACCGCATCAAACTTTCTGTCAAAGGGCGCCGCGTTGATCTTCTGGTGGACGAGAAAGAGCTCGAACGGCGCAGGGCCGCATCGAAAAAGTCGGTAGAACCGCCGGCACGCGGCTACGCGCGCCTCTATGCCCAGGAAATACTCGGCGCCGACCAGGGCTGCGATTTCGCATTTCTGAAACCGCGCTGATCGCCGCTACGCTTTCGCTACGGGGGCAAAAACGTGACCATTGCCACCAACTCAGTTCTGGAATCCGCGGCAGCAGATGACTGACCAGGATCGGGCGAGAGAGCTTTTCTTCGGAGGACTGGCGTGCCTGGAGAAGAGGGATTTCCGGAATGCGGAAACGGCCTTTCTTGAAACGCTGAAGCTCGCGCCGCGCAGCGTTCCCACTCTCAACAATCTCGCCATTGCCCAGTACGAGCAAGGCAGAGTCGCTGACGCGGCCGCAACGGCAACGCGGGTCCTTGAAATCGATCCAAGAAGTATCGACGCCTACCTGATGTTGTCGTCATGTCAGAAAGAGCAGCAGCGCTACGACGACGTCATCAAGAGCTGCCAGGCGCTCATCGCGATCGAGCCGACCATCGCCGAAGCGCACTGCAATCTTGGCTATGCACTCAACAAGGTCGAGCGATATCAGGGCGCGATTGCAAGCTTTGACCGAGCCATCGCGCTAAACCCGCAATTTGCCGATGCGTATTTAAACCGCGGCAATGCGCTCAACAGCCTCAAGCGTTTCGATGAGGCGTTTGCGGCCTATGATCGGGCTTTGGCGCTCAATCCCAATCTTGCCGAAGCGTGGCTCGGGCGGGGCAATGCGCTAAGCGGCCTCAAGCGTTGGGACGAAGCGTTTGCAGCCTACGACAAAGCATTGGCTCTAAGGCCCGGTTTGGAAGCGGTCTGGATCGGTCGAGGCAATGCATACGTCGACCTTAAACGACATGACGAAGCCATCGCGGCCTACGACAGTGCCTTGGCGCTTAATTCGGACTCGGAAGGCGCCTGGCTCGGCCGTGGCAATGTGTCGAGTGAACTCAGGCGTTTCGACGACGCGTTGGCCGCCTATGAGAGCACGTTGGCTCTCAAGCCGGATTCGGACAAGGCCTGGCTTGGCCGCGGCAACGTGTTCAGCGACCTCAGGCGCTACCAAGAGGCTTTCGCCGCGTACGATAAGGCGCTGTCTCTAAGACCTGGTCTCGCCGGAGCCTGGCTCGGCCGCGGCAATGCATTCAGTGACCTTAAACACTACGACGAAGCATTGGCGGCCTATGGCAAGGCATTGGACACCGAGCCCGATTTGGCGGAGGCCTGGCTCGGCCGCGGCAATGCGTTCAGCGATCTCAAACGGTTCGACGAGGCCCTCGAGGATTTTGACAAAGCTCTGATTCTCAAACCCGAACTAACAGATGCCGAAGCGGCGCGCCTGTACGCCAAAATGAATCTTTGCAACTGGAAGAATCTGAATGTTGAATGCGAGCGGCTGACGGCTTCAGAAACAACCAAGTTGAAAGGCACGACGCCGTTTCTGTTTCTCGGCATCTCCAATTCATCTCGAGATCTGCTGAGGTACGCGGAACTGTGGACCGAGAGGAAATTTCCAGCGGTTACTGAGCCAACCTGGCGTGGCGCCAAATATAAACACGATAAAATTCGCGTTGCGTACGTGTCGTCGGATTTTCGCCAACACGCAATCGGCTTTCTGGCCGTGGGAATGATCGAAGCTCACGACAAGTCGCTCTTTGAGATTTCGGCGATATCAACCTGGCCAGGCGATGGGTCGGAAACCCGAAAACGCTTCGAGCGATCTTTTGACACTTTTATTGACGCGAGCGCGTTGAGTGACAAAGACGTTGCATTGTGGGTCAAGGAAAAGGAAATCGATCTGCTGGTCGATCTGAACGGACATACGGCTGGTTCGCGCATCGGTATTTTTGCGCACAGGCCTGCTCCGATACAGGTCAACTATCTTGGTTACCCGGGGACATCGGGCGCGAAATACGTCGATTACATTGTCGCTGATCGGCAGGTCATCCCATCAAGCGAGATGGAGTTCTATTCGGAAAAAATCGCTTTTCTGCCGCACTGCTATCAGGCGAACGATCGGAAAAGATTGGTCGGAGATCGGAAATTTTCGCGCGCGGAAGCCGGTCTGCCTGAAACGGCATTCGTATTCTGTTGTTTCAACAATAATTACAAGATTCTTCCCGACGTCTTCGATTCCTGGATGGCCATCCTCGGACAGGTCGAGGGCAGCGTGCTCTGGCTGCTCGAGGACAACGCGAGGGCCGCGGAGAACCTGCGCAAGGAAGCCGCCGCAAGAGGCGTCGACCCAAAACGGATTGTGTTCGCAAAACGGGCGCCGCTTGCCGATCATCTCGCGCGCCACCGCCTGGCCGACCTCTTTCTCGATACGCTGCCTTACAACGCTCACACCACGGCAAGCGATGCGCTGTGGGCGGGGCTGCCGGTGCTCACACGCACCGGTGAAACCTTTGCGGGGAGGGTGGCGACGAGCCTGCTGAATGCCATTGGACTTCCCGAGCTTGTTACGCGCACACGCGAAGAGTACGAGAGCCTCACGATCGAGTTGGCAAGGCAGCCTGACAAGCTGGCGTCCATCAACGAGAAGCTCGTGCGCAATCGGCTGACGACCCCGCTATTCGACACGCAACTGTTCACCCGCCATATCGAGAGCTCCTACAAGGCGATGTACGAGCGCTACCAGGCGTGCCTGCCGCCCGATCATCTGCGTGTCTCGCCGTGAGAGAGGGCCATCTGAAAAAGAGAGACCGCCGTGCGGCGGTCTCTCGCTCTCTTCCTCTTGGCCAAGATCGCGATTGATTGAGGTCACATCTTGTGACCCATGCCGGCCTTGCCATGATCCATCTGGCCTGAAGCCGGGCTGGTCGCGCCGATGTCCCGGACATCCAACGTGACGTTGACGTCGCCCGCTTTCTCGAATTTAAGCGTGACGGGGATTTTGTCACCTTTCTTGAGTGGGGCTTTCAGCTCCACCAGCATCAGGTGGTAGCCACCCGGCGCCAATGCGACGGATTTCCCCGCCGGGATTGGCAGTCCATCCTTAAGCGGTCGCATCGTCATCACACCGTTGTTCATGGCCATCTCATGAACTTCGACTTTGCCGGCTGCCGGACTTGAGCCGCCCAGCAATTTGTCGGCGGTCGAACCTTTGTTGTCGACCGTAAGGTAGCCGCCGCCGACCTTGGCGCCTCCGGGGGTTGCACGCGACCAGGCGTTGTCAAGAACAAGGTCGCCGGATTTGACTTGCTGTGCCGTTGCCGATCCGGCGCAGACCGTCGCAAGAACAAGGGCACTGCATGCATGCAGTGTGAAGGCAGACGTTAAACGATTGAACATGGGTCACTCCGATTTCGTCAGAATTTTAAAATGTCAGTTGGTCATAGCGAATTGCGGAGGACCTCTGGCAAATATGCGACCGGAAACACGACCAACGTACGGTGCGGTGAGGGGCGGGCGAAGAAAAAGTACAAAGCCTGCAAGCGCTACGATGCCGATTGCGGCGGACGGCACGAGCGGCGGAGTCGACGTAGTGCACAGCACGCAATGCAGGCAGTCCTCACCCGAGCGATGACCGCCGCTTCCGCCGTTGCTGCTGTCTGATGCGTGGGGTTGACCTTCGCTTCGACAAATGATTAGGAACGGATCGACCGCGCTTGAGCCAAGGCTCGCAAGCGGGGCAAGGCCCAGCAAAATCGTCTGCAGCGCAATCTGACAGATCGCTGCAGAGACAAAAAACCTCTTCATCCCAATACCCATCAATCGGAACTTTGCGCGGACGATGCTACCGCGGCAAGACGGAAAAAACTTAACGGCATGCCGAAGCGCGAGTGTCATCGGCAGCACACCCACGGGGTACCTCCATTAATTATGAGAAAGCACTGCGTTTTGATCAAAACAGACATGCGCCGCGCGGCATTAAGGTTGCTTCCTTACGGTAAAAGCGAAGATGCGACCCCGATACCGTGCATATACGACCGACTCATCGGAAAATGCAGCGGTCGCATTCGTAGCGGCAGTCTACAGAGGAGTACGGAATGAAGGTCGCCGCACTTGTCGTCCTCAGTGTGCTCGTCGCACTTCCGGCCGAAGCTGCGCAGCGTCGTCAGAACAGCGTTTCGCCATCATGCGACAATGATGGCCGCTGCACGACTCTCAATGCGGTTTCGTCGGCATCGAGCAAGACATCAAGCTTTCGCGCGCACCGCAGCACGCACCAAGCCGTCGATGCCAACGGCAATGGCATCATGGTGACGGTGCAAACGGCCTATGGCTTCAACATCACGGTTCATCCGGCCTATGCCAGCAAGTTCCAGAAATTCTATGCCTTGCTGAAGGAGCACGGCTACAAGGTGGATCCCCGCGTCAACAAATGCTACGCGCGCGGTGGTCACGTCTCGGGCTCCAACCATTACATCGGCGCGGCTTGCGACAACCAGTACGGTTGGAACAAAGCGCCCGCCTACATGTACCATGTCGGCGATCTGATCAGGCAGGCGGGACTGTTCGACGGTTGTCGCTTCGGTGATTGCGGACACGTTGAGGCTGTGCGCGGTACGCACAACAGGCCGCCAAATCTCTACGCCGCAATAGAGAAATTCAAATCCGAACAATCGACGGCAAACTATCAGCCCTAAGCGTCGTCGAGCTGTAAAATTGCCCGCAGCATTCACATGCTGCGGGCAATTGATTCGCGACGCCAGCGCGCTCGACTCAAAACCTGGCGATGGCTGTCAACCGGACCGTTCGCGGCTGTCCCGGTGAAAGATTGTTGTTGCCGTCGGCTGACGCCCAATAGCCTTTGTTGAAGATATTTTCGATGTTGACCTGCGCTCGCCACATCTCGTTTATCTTTGCGTAAACCGCGGCATCGAAGCGAACGAAGCCGGGCAATTTCACGCTGTCGTCCGACGAGGCGAAGGAATCAGAGAAGTAGACGACGCCGAGTGCCCCGCTCCATACCGGCGTAAACTGATATTTGTTCCACCACGAAAACTGATTGAGCGGAACGAGCTGGATACGGTTTCCAGGCACGACCGTTGCAGATGTCGCGCTCGTCACCCGCGCGTCGGTGTATGCATAGCCGATCGTGGACTGCCATTCGGGCGTGACATAACCGTTGAGCGTCGTCTCGAAGCCCTGAATCCTGTTGCTGCCTGACAGAAGGAAGAATCCCGGGTTGTTGGGGTCGGGCAGCGGCACGTTGTAACGATTGAGATTGTAGGCCGCGGCTGTGAACAGCAATCTCGGATTGATGTTCCATTTGACGCCGATTTCTTCGTTCACGAATTTCTGCGGCGCGAGAATCATCGTGCCGTTCGACAAGGTGCTAAACTGATCGCCTGACGCGGGCAGATACGAGACGCTGTAGGCTCCATAGAAAGACAGATTTTCGATCGGCTTCAGAATGACGGCAGCCTGAGGCGACACCTTGTTGTTGACGAGGGTGCGGTTCGTATTGGTGTTGTTGTCCAACGCCGATTCATCAAACCGGTCGAAACGAGCCCCGGCGATGATCTGGAGCCAGCGCGTGATTTCGATCGTGTCGCGGGCGTAGAGGGACGTTGTGTACAGCGTGTAATCGCTGTTGGCGTCAGGCGTGGTTACGCCCGGGGAAAGCGCTCCCGGGTATTGATGGATGAAATTGACGGGACCGAAGTAAGTCGGAGCAAACGGGTTGGCGACGATTGTGTTGGTGCCGTTCGGAAAGATTCCGGTGTTCCGCAGGGAGATTCCGGTCTGCTGACCGAACTCCGTTCCAAAGGCCATCGAATGGAATATCGGCCCGGTGAAGACTTTGTAGAAGAAGTCCGTCTGGTTGAAAATATTATCGCGGTTGGTCGTGTTGTTGTATGCGGCCCGGTTAAACGAAGTCTGGGCGGGATTGACGGCGCCCGACAGCGGACCATTGCCCGGATAAACGTTTTGATAAAACTTCAGATACTGCGCGAACATCGTCGCGTTGCGCGCTGTCAGACCGTTTCCGAAATCGTGGTCGATAAACGCCATGGTCTCCTGCACGGTCGCTTTCGCCCGGTTCAGATCGGGGCTGCCGAAAAACGCCGTGAGATCCCCGCCGGGGGCGAATGGAGCTGCCGGATTGAAGCGCGTCGATGATGGCGCGACTGCGCTAAGGCCCTGAGAAGGATTACCGCGGTCGGCCACACGTGTGTCTTGATAGTATTCGTAGCTCAACCTGATTTTAGTGCTCTCGCTAATTCTGAAGGTCACCGTCGGGTTGACGCCCCAGCGCTCAAGCCAGCCGTAGTCGCGAAATGTGTCGCTTCCCTCGTACATCAAATTGATGCGCGCCGCGAAGTTGTCGTTGACGGCCTGGCCCGCATCGAGGGTAACGCGCCGATCCCAGTACGATCCGGTTTGTCCCGTTACTTCGTAGATCCGCTGGCCGTCCGCTTCCTTGAGTGTGCGATTGAGCAGGCCTCCGCCCGCGCCTCGGCCAAAGGTCAAGGCGCTCGGTCCCTTCAAGATCTCGACGCTTTGCGCGTTGTAGAGATCGCGGAAATATTGAACGTCATCCCGGAAACCGTTGACAAAGAAGTTCGCGCTTGAATCCACGCCGCGTATGACGAGTTCGTCGCGATTTCCCTCGCCCTGGTGCACCGCCACTCCGGGAACATAGCGGGTGACATCGGTGAGCGATGAGAATCCCTGATCTCTGATGAAATCCTGCGTCAGCACCGAGAGCGACTGCGGGATATCGAGGAGCGGCGTATTCACCTTCGTCGCGACCGAAGTGCTGTTCGTGTAGATGCCGACTGTGCCGGTCCTTGCATTGTAGGTGCTCGCCGCCCAGACCGATGCCGCCGCTACTGGCGTGGGCTGCGGCGTGGTGGTCCTTCTCGCTGCCGTTGCGCCCGCTCGATTGCTCGGCTGGCTACGTTGGCGTTTTTGTTTGCGGGTCGGTTCGTCGATCTGCACCGGCGGAAGTTGCGATGGCGCCGATTGGGTTGCCGGGCTTTGTTGCGTCGTTTGCGCATGTGAGAACCCGTCGCTTGCGATATCAATTGCGAGATAGCTCACCGACAACAAAGCAGCCTTTGCAATGGCCCTCGCAAAAAGGCCAAGACCGTCCCCGTACCCCATGAAATCCCCTCAGTATTTTCTGTTCGTGTGAATCCCCGGAAACGATTTATGAGATGCGCGTGCTATGAGTCCAGATGCAGGAGCGACAAATAGTTTTCCAAACACGAGAAATAAAAATCCGCGCTGCAAGCTTGGAATTTTTCCAAAGAAAATCACGTTGGAGTCGAGTTTCGGTTCAATGCTTTACCGCGACCGCTACGCCATGCCGTCCCCGCGGGCCCAGCAGCAATGACTTCAAAAATTTTTTTTCACTTCTCGCGTGAAACGTCTCGGTTGGGTGATGTTCGCGCGTCCGCGCGATGCGTCAGCATCGATCTGTTTAGACCGATTCAAAAGAGTACATTAGATTCATTTTAGACTGCGTCGTTGATCAGCTAATTGCTGTTGTCGGGAAACGAGGTGTGCTAGCGCCACCAACGCAAGACGAATTGATTGAAGCGAAAGTTCTTTGACTGGTGCATCGAGAATGCGACAACACACAAGAAAACTACGAACAAGCGGATCAACAATGCGACGGCTCACCCTGGCGATAGTCGCGATCGCTTTCCTTTGTTGTAACGGCCGGCCGACAGTCGCGCAGCAACCGGCTGACCCGCCGACCGTAACCCAGAATTCGGATGCCGCGACCACAACCGCTCCCGGCGCTTCCGGCGCGGCGGCTTCGTCGGCGAGGTCCGTGACTGTCGGACTGCACGAACTGTCACCGTGGTCGATGTTCATGTCGGCTAGCACGGTCGTGCAGGCGATCATGGCGGGCCTGGCTTTTGCGTCCTTCGTCACGTGGACCATTTTCGTCGCGAAGTTCATCGAGCTGTTCATCGCGAAACGCAGGCTGCGCGCGGCCGTGGATGCGGTCGCGCGCGCGCGAACGCTGGGAGAGGCACAATCGATGCTGTCTTCCGATCAGAGCGTGATGCGCTCTTTCATCACGACCGCGATCAACGAGGTCGCGTTGTCACCGGATCTCGACAACGAGAGCGGTCTTAAGGAAAGGATTGCTTCGAGTTTCTCCGAAATCGCTCGTTCGGAGGCGCGTCGCGTCCGCTTCGGAATGGGCGCGCTTGCCACCATTGGTGCCACGGCTCCGTTTATCGGGCTGTTCGGTACCGTCTGGGGCATCATGCATAGCTTCATCGGGATTTCCAAACTGCAGACGACGAACCTCGCGGTTGTTGCACCGGGCATCGCCGAGGCGCTTCTCGCAACGGCCATCGGCCTGTTCGCGGCCATCCCGGCGGTGATGATCTACAACCATTTCTCGCGCGTCACGAAAGGCTATCTCGATCTGGTGGGACGGGCAGGAGGCACGGTCACGCGTCAACTGTCGCGCGATCTCGACCGCATGCGCGCGGGGCCGATACGCCGCGCGGCGGAGTAGTCCGGAGTAATCCTATGGGTGTTACGTTCACCGACGTCGACGATGACGAGGATTTCGGCGAGACCCACGAAATCAACGTGACGCCGTTTATCGACGTGGTCCTCGTTCTCCTCATCATATTCATGGTGGCGGCTCCGCTTTCGACGGTCGACCTGCCGGTCGATCTGCCGACCTCCAGTGCCATTCCCCATACAAAACCGGACAAGCCGACCTACGTGTCGATCAAGGCCGACCTTGCGGTGGCGATCGGTGAAACGCCGACAAAGAGGGTGGACCTTGTGCGAGCCCTCGACACGGAAAACCCGAACAAGGATCGCCGCATCTTCTTGCGGGCGGATCGCGCCGTTTCTTACGGCGACATGATGGACGTGCTCGAAATTCTTCGCGTCGGCGGCTACACCAAGGTCGCGCTGGTCGCATTGGAAGGCCGTGCGTCGGATCCCGACCAGCCTGTCTCGCCGCCGCCCGCCGAGAAGCGGTAGCGCGAGGATGGTCGGCGCAATGCATGATGATGCAGATCCGCTTCGCAGAAAAATCTGGATATTCGCCGCGGTCTTAGCCCTTGGCGCTCACCTCGCTTTCGCGGCCTTCGCGATTGCGCGGATGAGCGAGCCTGACGACGACGATCTCGGCGCCCCGGGAATCGAAATCGCCTACGAGCTCGCATCGACCCAAAATGCGATGTCGGAGTTGCCGCCTGGGCCCGAGAGCGAGGCGTCCGCGGCTTCTCCTCCGGTCGTCGAGCAGAAGACCGCGGAAAAGCAGACCGATCTTCCCAAGGAAACGCCGGTCGAGTCCGAAAATCCGGATCGCCTTGTCACGATCGAGAAGACGGACAAGCCGAAAGAAGACGAGCCGGAGCCCAAGGCGAAAATGATGAAGCCTTCGGACGAATCTGCCGCCCAGGAGGCCACGGCCGCACCGACGATCGAGAACGCCCCGCAATCCGCCAAATCGACAACGCCAGATCAGGGAACGGGGCAAAGCCGGCAACGCGCGCGTGTGACGTGGCAGAAGGAGCTCCTGGCTCATCTCGACAAGTTCAAGCGCTATCCCGCAGAACGCAGCCAGAAGAGCGCCGAGATAGTGGTCACGATGACCCTCGACCGAACCGGTCATGTGCTTTCAGCCAACATCAGCAGAGGCTCGGGTGATGACGCGTTCGATCACGCCGCGCTTGCGATGGTTGAGCGCGCGAGCCCAGTACCGCCGCCGCCACCTCTCATCGCGGATGAAGGCCTCGACTTCTCTCTCCCGGTCATCTTCAGAAAAACCGGCAAGTAGCGAATGTCCGATCGGTCGCAGGCTAGTTTCCCCTAGGGGCAATTGATGTCGTCCGGGGGCCGGTCGATGCTTTTGTATCCGAACGCTTTGGGAGATCAGGCATGACATCAGGCAAATCCGGAATCGACCGCCGTACATTGGTTTCAAGCCTTGCCGTGCTTCCGGTTCTGTCCGCTTCGTGGCCTGCCACGCCAGCGCAGGCACAAACGACATCAGGCGGGTCCCCACTTGCGTCGTGGAACGATGGGCCTGCGAAACAGGCGATCCTCGACTTCGTGCGGGCCACCACTGATCAGGCGAGCGCAAAATTCGTTCCGCCGGAACAGCGTATCGCGACCTTCGATCAGGACGGTACGCTCTGGGTGGAGCATCCGATTTATTCGCAGGTTGTTTATTGCCTCGACCGTGTTCCCGCGCTCGTCGAGAAAGATCCGAAACTGAAGAACGTCGAGCCGTTCAAGACGGTTCTCTCAGGCAACCGCGAGGCCATCGCAAAGCTGTCGCTGCCCGAGCTTGAGAAAATCCTGGTTGCGACATTGACCGGAATGTCGGTCGAGGACTTTGAAGGCCAGGTGAAACAGTGGCTGACCACCGCCAAGCACCCGCGCTGGAAGCGTCCCTACACAGAACTCATCTTCCAACCGATGCTCGAGATCATGCAGCATCTGCGCGCCAATGGCTTCAAGACGTACATCGTCACTGGCGGCGGCCAGGATTTCGTTCGAATTTATAGCCAGCAGGTGTACGGGATCCCGCCCGAGCAGGTTGTCGGAACCATGGGTGGCACGAAGTTTGGCTATCACAAGGACGGCACGCCGTTCCTCACCAAGGAGCCAAAGCTCCTTTTGAACGACGACAAGGCCGGCAAGCCTGAGGGCATCCACCTGATGATTGGCCGCCGGCCACGCGCGGCCTTCGGCAATTCGGACGGCGACAGGCAAATGCTCGAGTACACCGGCGCCGGCGACGGTGCGCGGCTGATGATGCTTGTCATGCACGATGACGCAAATCGCGAATATGCCTACGGCCCTGCGCAGGGATTACCTGCCAGCAAGATCGGCACGTTTACTCAAGCGCTCTACGACGAGGCCAAAAAGAAAAACTGGACCGTCATCAGCATGAAGAATGACTGGAAGAGGATCTTCGCTTTCGAGCAAGCCACGTGATGCGCGCCGGCGCTGCCGGAGCGAATCGAAGACTCGACCGATACCAGTCGCCAGTTACGCAGTCTGTTCGGCCGCCGTGATTTGCTCCAGCACGCGGCCTTTGGTTTCGATGCCGACTGCCCACAGCGCGATCGAGGCGATAAAAAAGCTCAGCGCGAATGTGTGCAGCACGTAGGCGCCGAGCCCGTATTGCAGCATGAGGCCGACAACGGCCGGCGCCAGGAACGAGCCGATCCGGCCGATGCCGAAGAACCAGCCGACCGCCGTCGCGCGCAGATGCGTCGG